>QMCD01001430.1_pt1 | contig 14488 bp, 11 predicted proteins | sample 1821841 | NCBI WGS metagenome assembly QMCD01 (sample SAMN01991225, study PRJNA193472) | Termite gut metagenome, whole genome shotgun sequencing project. | isolation source: worker | host: Macrotermes natalensis | reverse complement strand
TACGCGGGATTGTGCGCGGGAGGATTATCAGGCCGTTTACGGTATATGTTATACCGAAGCCGGCCCCGTTTTCCGTTTTAACCGCCCGTTTACCCTCCGTGCGGTGTTGTTTTTCGAGGGCGGGCTTCTCGAAAGTCGGCTTCGGGAAATTTCAATGGTTTTCAGTGTATCGGATGCGGGACCCCGAATTCTTCGAAAAAACGAGCCCGCATTTCGAGGAGATAATCGATGATTTCCTCCATTTCACACGCTTTGCGAGTTTCCGGGTTGACATATCCGGCGTAAAGAATATTCGTGATATAAAACAGCTCCTCAAGACTGCGTTTTTTCGTACGTCGCGGCGAACACAAGCGATCCCGCGTCAATCCCCAACCGGCGTAAAACGGGTAACCGAAAACGTGGACTTCCTTACCGCAAAGCAGGGCTTCGTAACCGAACTGCGAAGTCGCGACGTAGAGTTTATCGACGTATCGGATCAGTGAAATCGCATTGATCGGCTCCCGGACCGGGATGATGTTTCCTCGCGGCGCGAGGTGCGCGTAATAGCCCGTTTTGACGCGACGGCTTTGATCGACTTTCGAATGCGGGTGGGTTTTGACCAGGATGTCCGCTTCCGGATTCTCTTCCACGGCCGCCTCCAGCATCCGCTGAAACGTCGATTCGTCGGCACACCCGAGGAGAATCGATTGATCTCCATACCGCTGGTCGAGTACGAGCACCTTGGGTTTGTTTTTTGCGCCGTATTCCGGCGTAACAATGGGCTGGTGGTTGTATTTCGACAGATTGTTTTCCACGATCCGGTCGATCAACTTCCGGGCGCGCATTCGTTGTTCCGCCGTCATTTCCAGATCGGAATCGAGCAGCATTTCCAACCGGGAAGGCGCCCCCGCGTTGTAATAGATCGAGATGTCGTCGATCAAAAAGGACGTACAATAACGGTATTTCAAGGGAACGGTCGCATCGGGCGGCATGGCGACGCTGCACAACAATCCCCCTTCGACGAACAGGACCGGCTTGCGGGTCATGCGGACCGCCAACAGGGATTGTTGCGTCACGGGAATTCCCCAGAAGAGGAAACCGTCCGCGGAAAACCCTTTTTCCGTTCGCGTGACGGGAAAAAAATCGATGTTTTCGCAAAGTTCCCGGAATCCGCGAAGCGTGAATGCGAACGTTTCCGCGGATACTTCGGTGGCCAATCGCCGGATCCCGTTTTCTGAAAGAAATCGCGACACATCGAAAGGGCGGCCCGCGCGGCGCTCAAAAAGCTCTTGGTTCAAATCGAGAAGACGATGGTAAATCGCGTGCCAATGATCTTCCCGCAACGTCTCCAAACGTCCGGCAAGGAGCCGGTCGCAGAACGCGACTCCCCGCGAGATCGTTTTTGCGGCAATGTTTTTAAGAAAACCCATTCCCGAAATTGCCGACCGTCCTGAACGATCAATAAAAAGGTGTCTACTGGAAACGCGATGCAAACAAGCAGTTGGTCAAGTTGGCCTGCCGCACTCACTCACCCCCTACGTTTGGTAATGTTAGTAGTTACGCGGATCGTTCGAGCGGCAGGCGGCTATATGCGGGATTGTGCGCGGGAGGATTGTCATGCCGTTGACGGTATATGAAGGTCGTTTGACACGGCTGACGATGCGGCTCCTGTCCGGATACCTTGAGAGGTTGACGACCGGACCGTGTCCATCATATATTATACGGCCGACGGTGTCAAACGGTACGTTGTTTGGAATGGCGACCGTTTAGCGGTCGTTGCGATTTGCGCCCGGCAGTGATACCGTGAACGGCCTTCAGTTTACCAACGACTCAACCGGCTTCGGTATAGTCCGCCTGTGTACCATCACCTGTCGCCCGAACGATCCGTTTATGTTGTTATAAAAACAGGAGTTAGAGGCAAGCGAGTGCGGCAGGCAGCCTTGACCACATGTCCGTTTTCATCGCGTTGCCCGTATACTCGACCTTTTCGAAAACCGTTACACGCGGAAATGACAGGCCATTCTACCCCGCTTGTGTAATATGAAGTTTCCGGGCAGATCCATTCCTTACGAACCGCAATGCAACCGTGAAGGCATGCGACGGTGCGGTGCCGCGGCATTATGCATGGTTTATCGGTCGTTCGGGATCGCAAAGGACCAGATTCTCCTGTTCGAGGAAATGGGGCGAAGCAACCGGACGTTCCAGTTGGCCCGGCATGCGGTTCGTTCGGGGTACCTTGAAGCCTTGATCGTGCGTTTTCGCGACCCGTGGGAGGGATTGCTGCGATTACGTTCTTCCGACGCGGAAATCCGGGTGATTCTCAATCATCGTCTTCGCCGGGACGCCGGGGCGGGGCATTTCTCCGTGTTGGTCGAGCTTGACTGCCACGGGAAATACCTCGTGATCCACGATCCGCAGTTCGGCCCGAGCCGGAGACTTGAAAAAGACCATTTCATGGAATTATGGCAACCGGGAGGCGAACATTGCGAAATCCGTGGCGGGGTGGCCGTCCTGTTCTCGAAAGATAATAAAACAAGTCAACAAACCGATCAAACAGCGGCAAAAAACGGCAGATTTTGCGACCGTTGTTCATATTGGATAAACTTTTCCTGTTTTGCGGGCATAATCGACGATTGCAGCCATTATTTTTGTCCTCTCTGCGACCGACCGTTTTCCGTGTGACGATTTCCGGCTTTTTGTCAAATTGTCCAAAGGCTCGGGTTGACAAAGCCGGGACACTCCCTTATGATGGGGCTCACAGAATTTATGGTGGGGGTTTCCTCCCGCCTTGCTTACACCGAAATCGGATTGTATCATGGCCGTCCCGAAAAGAAAACACAGTAATGCGAGAACCGGTTCACGCCGTTCTCACGATCACAAAAAGTTGGTCCAGCGAAGCCAGTGTCCCGAGTGCAGCCGCGCGATTCCGTCGCACGTCGTTTGCCCGAATTGCGGGCATTACATGGGGCGTTTGGCCGATGAAAAAGCGGCGGAACGAACCTGATTCAGGGTGACGTCCACGTCGGTCAGCCTTTTTCGTTCGACCTTTTTATTTGAAAGCAATGGGTAAAACGGCCTTTTTGTTTCCGGGTCAGGGTGCGCAGTTCGTCGGGATGGGTAAAACGATTCATCTTGAAAACGCGTCGGTTCGGGCTCTTTTCGTCCGGGCACAACAAGTCCTGGGCTACGATTTGGCGGAACTGTGCTTCAGTGGGCCTGCCGAAACGCTCGACACGACCGTTCGCAGCCAGCCGGCGATATTCACGGTCAGCCTGGCGGCGCTGGAGGTCATGAAAGAACGGATGGGCGATGTCGTTGATTCCTGTAAAGCCGCTGCCGGTTTGAGTTTGGGAGAATACACCTCGCTCGTTTTTTCCGGGGCGATGGATTTCGAGGACGGCCTCGCGCTGGTTCAAAAACGCGGCGAGGCGATGCAGCAGGCGGCCGACGCTTCGCCGAGCGGAATGGTCAGCATTCTCGGAATGGACCGGGAATCGGTCGAAAAGCTGTGTGACGAACGATGCGGCGAGACGCTCCGGATTGCGAATTATCTTTGCCCGGGCAATATCGTCGTCTCCGGGAGCAATGCCGCCTGCGAGCGCGTTGCCGAAGCGGCCTTGACAGCCGGTGCGATGAAAGTGATCCCGCTTGCGGTGGCCGGGGCCTTTCACACGCCGTTGATGCGTCCGGCCGACGAAACGCTTGCCGCGGTGTTGGAAAAAGTCCCGATACGGGCGCCGCGCATTCCCGTTATCAGCAATGTAGACGCGCAGCCGCACGACGATCCCGACGATATCCGTAAAATCCTCGTCCGGCAGGTGCTCCAGCCCGTCCTGTGGGAAGATTCGATGCGCTACCTGCTTGCCGAGGGCTATGACCGTTTTTACGAGGTCGGTCCGGGCCGGGTTCTCCGCGGGTTGATGAAGCGGATCGAGCGTAGGATTCCCTGCGAGGGGATCGAAGTGTGATGTCGTTTGTCGTTTCGGCCGTTTATCGTTTCGAGTGATACTGAAAGCCATTGAAAATTTCCCGCAGCCGACTTTCAGGGAGTCTGCCTGCCGAAACGGCACTGCCGCAGGTACGTCGTCAATGGCATGATAATCCTCCCGCGAACAGTCGCCTGTCGCCCGCGCTTGTCGCCCGAACGAAACGTGCAACCCGATATTTACAAATGCATTATGGCGAGTGGTCGCGACAGGCAGCCTTCGCCAAACAACCAATTTCGCCGCATTTCCAGTATGCTGCGTTTCCAGTATAAAGCCTTACACCCCATCAAGGATTGACATGTCGGAGAAAATTTCCGTTGATTTGAAGGACCGCGTCGCCGTCGTTACCGGCGCGACCCGGGGAATCGGGTATGCCATTGCCGGGGCCTTTGCCAAGGCGGGGGCAAAAATCGCCCTCATCGGAACCAACGCTGAAAAGCTCGGCCAATCGACGGAAAAAATCCGTGCCTTGGGCGTCGAAGCGGAAATGTTCCCCTGCAATGTCGCCGTAGCCGAAGAGGTTGAAAAGACGGCCGGCGCGATCATGGAGCGTTTCGGTAAAAAGATCGATATTCTCGTCAACAACGCCGGGATCACGCGGGACGGCCTGCTTCGCGGCATGAGCGTCGCCGACTGGGACGATGTCCTCGCCGTGAATCTCCGCGGTACCTTCCTGATGTGCAAGGCTTTCGTCGAGCCGATGCGGAGGGCCAAAGGCGGGCGCATCATCAACCTCAGCAGCGTCAGCGGCCTCCAGGGCAATCGCGGTCAATGTAATTACAGCGCCTCCAAGGCGGGCGTGATCGGCTTTACACGGACGCTCGCCCTTGAGTTGGCCAATCGCGGAATCACCGTAAACTGCATCGCTCCCGGCTTCATCGATACCGACATGACATCCGTGCTCGACGATCTCGTCAAGACCGCCGCGAAAGGCATGATCCCGTTGGGACGTTTCGGCGACGTTTCCGAAATCGCCGGTGCAGCCCTGTTCCTCGCAAGCGACGGCGCCGCCTACATTACCGGCCAGTGTCTCTCGGTTGACGGGGGGATGACGGTATAATCCTTCGCGTTTACGGATCGGATACGCGCGGAACAAACGCTTGTGATTCGGTCCCGTGGTTGTCCCGTTGTTTTTTCGCCCTTTTGAGCGAAGCCGGCCTCGTTTTTCCGGTCAATCCGCCTGTTTGCCCTCCAGACCGGGTCGTTGCGGCGGGCAGGTCCCCGGGTCGTCGACTTCGGGAAATTTCAACCGCGTTCACGATACTGTGCTCCGTATGAAAAATAAGCCAAGGGGTTTCCGGAGCAAGGCGATGAAGCCCTTTGGCCGCGAATGTTGAGCTTGGCACCAAGTTTCAATTTTTTCGCGGCGAACCTATAGTATGCAACACGGCGTTTTCCACACTGTGTTTCCGAACCTTGTTTTATCACTGACACTCTAACTCACACGTTATCTATGGCTTCCGTTGAAGAAAAAGTCGTAACCATCATTGCCGAACAATTGGGGGTGAGCCCCGAACAAGTGACCCGTGAAGCGAGCATTGCGAACGACATGGGTGCCGATTCGCTCGACATGGCGGAATTGATGATCGCCTTCGAAGAGGAATTCGACATCGATATCAAGGAAGAAGACGCCCAGAACATCGAAACCGTCGGGCAGGTGATTGATCACATCCAGGCGGCGGTCGATGGAAAATGAACCGGTATACCGTAAACGCCATGCCAACCCTCCCGCGCGCAATCCTGCGCATAACCACCTTCCGCCCGAACGATCCGCGTAAATACTTACGTTAACAAAAGTTGGGGGCGAGTGAGTGCGGCGGGCAGACGTGACCAAATGTCCGTTTTCATCGCGTTTCCAGTATAATTCGGTAATGCCGCGTGCGGGATCCGCAACCGTGTCCTTTTGCGCATTTCGCCCGCGTTTGCGTTCGCGTTTTTATCGAATGTCCGTCGATTCGTTCGGTCTTTTACCATGCGTCCACGTGTCGTCGTAACCGGAATGGGGCTTGTTTCACCGCTCGGCAAAGATGTCGAGCAGGTATGGGGGAACGTATGCCGCGGCGAATCGGGTATCCGGCGAACGACGGATCCCGAACTGTCGATATTTCGTTCGAAAATTTTCGGCGTTTGCCCCGATTTCACGACCGATCCGTACATCCCGGCGCACGAGGCGAAGAAAATCGATCGTTTCGTCCAATACGCCTTGGTTGCGGCGATCGACGCGGTCGGCCAATCCGGTCTCGATTTCGAAAAAGAAAACCGGGAACGTTGTTGCGCGATCATCGGGTGCGGCGTCGGCGGCCTCCAGGAGATCGAATACCAGTGCGTCAAATTGGAGACGAAAGGTCCCAACAAGACGTCGCCGTATACGATCCCGAAAATCATGCCGAACGCCGCGGCAGGCAACGTTTCGATTCACTTCGGGCTTCTCGGCCCCTCGTATGCCGTCTCGACCGCCTGCGCTTCGTCGACGAATGCGATGCACGACGCGATCCGTGCCATCCGATGCGGCGACGCGGATGTCGTTATCACGGGCGGGACGGAAGCGGCGGTCACGCGGCTCGGCATTTGCGGCTTCTGCGCCATGCGCGCTCTTTCCGAACGGAACGAAGAGCCTGAAAAGGCGAGCCGGCCGTACGATAAGGGACGCGACGGTTTCGTCCTTTCCGAAGGCGCGGGAATTCTTGTCTTCGAAGAGTACGAACATGCCCGCAAACGCGGCGCGGTTGTTCTCGGGGAAGTTCTCGGGACCGGTCTGAGCAGCGATGCGTTCCATATCGCCCAACCGGAACCGGAAGGGATCGGCGCATCCCGGGCGATTCAAAAAACGCTTGAAGACGCCGGAATCGATGCGGGAAAAGTCGACTACATCAACCTGCACGGCACCGGGACCTCGCTTGGCGATATTGCCGAGGTCAAGGCGGTCAAGCGGGCGTTCGGGGAGTCGCTCCGGGGAATCGCGCTCTCCAGTACGAAGAGCCAGATCGGACATCTCCTCGGCGGCAGCGGCGGCGTCGAATTGATCGTCACCTTGCTGGCGCTGCGCGACGGGATCGTCCCGCCCACCAGCAACCTTGAAGATCCCGATCCCGAGTGTGATCTTGATTTTACGCCGCTGACCGCGCGCGAACGAAAGCTGACGGTCGCTCTTTCCAACAGTTTCGGCTTCGGCGGGCACAACGCCTGTGTTCTTGTCAGCCGTTGACCCCGTGCGACGTTGAACCTGCGCGGCACGGGCTTCTTCGACGCTTCCGGGACGATGATTTTGGGAGCTTGTGGGCCGATGCTTTTGGGGAAACCGGGAATGCGGCGTTCAGACGCGGACACCGGTTTTCTTCACATTCGACGATCAACCCGAAGACCCTCCGAAGCTCCCCAGGTCGTCAGCGAACATCGGAACCGTAGATACCGGTCCCTTCCGGCTTTTCACTTTTAATTTCAAATCCCGGGAAGTGATTGTTGGTGAGTTCCGCCGAGATGCCCGTCGTTTCCAGGGAGACGGCGACTCGACCCGAGCTGTACGCGTCGCCTCTCCTTATCCCTTGGAAATAGGACGAGTACACATGCGCTTTCCCTCCCCTGACATCGATTGCCGGTTCGCCGGGGCTCTGGAAATTCGCCTGTTGGTAGCGCACGACACCGTTGTTGATAATTCCCCCGACGGTCGGGCTCCCCCAAAACGCCGTGTTGTACAGGATCAGCCGCGCATCGGGATGGACCTTCGCGGTATTCGCTTCGTCTCCCATGCGAACATAGGATCGAACGGCCTGTCCCGGTATCTGCGTGTTGACCAATTCGGAATTGATGCCGATGATTTTCGTATCTTTGTCCGCATCCTCGACAAACAGGGAAAACGTGCACCCGTCCGAGCCGTGGCCGATGACGATCATCTCTCCCGGATAGTTGCCGGTAACGGCGTCTTTCAGGAAATGGATACCGTAGACCGAGCCGTACACGAAATTATTGAAAATCGTCTGATTTTTGACATCGGCGAATTTCAGTTGGCTGCAATTCGCCTGGACGTATCTCATCATGTTGACGACGGGATAGCCTTGTCTGGCCAACGGAGGTCTTGAACCGTAATGCGGATTGAACTGCATATTCCGGATAAATCCGCCTTCCGCCCCGCCGCCGACCCAGATGCCGGCTCGCGTGACCACGCCTGCGAAATAATCGACGTAGTGCCCGCTCGTGTTGAAAGACGCGAGGTCGATCCCCTTGTCCCCGAGCACGATCGTAACGTTAATCACATAGACGTCGGGCCCCCGTCCCTGTATCAGGAACGGCGTCGGCCTGGGATTGTTCGCGTCAAATTCGCCGGTGACCAAATTGTTTTGAACGATGTTCAGTCCCCGGATTCCCGCGTCGGCTTCAATTTTCACGAGCGATTCGCCTTTTTCTCCGGCCTCGCCGCCCGCGTAATTCGTAAACAGCGCGGTCCCGCCGCCCCGGGTATGGTGCTGGACGTCCCAGTTCCCCCGCAATTCCACGCCCGAAGGGATCGTGACGGGGCTTTCCACCAGGTATCGTCCCGCCGGCAGATAGACGGTCCCGCCGCCGCCGGCCTTGACCGCGTCCAGCGCCGCCTGCAATTCGTCGGCGACATCTTCGGTCGGCGCATCGTCGTTCAAACCCGCCGCCCTGGGAAGATCGACCTTTAACACGGTGTTCGACTTCGGTTTGGGATGTACGGCAATATCCGTCTTCAGGTTTTTCGGAATCGGTTCAAAGACGTATTCGTCGCCGGTTGTCATTTCAACCTCGGCGGCGGCGCTCTCGTTCACGACGTCCAATTTGCGTTGGAGTCCCGAGTTCAACGATTTGAGCCGTTTCGCGTCGGCGCCCAAGTAGACGTGACCCGCGGGCGGCCGGAATTCACACTGGGTGAGCAGGACGTTGCCGTTGTTGATTTTCAGCGCGTATTCTCCGTATTTGTCGAACGTGCAATTTTCAAAAGAGATGACGCCGCCTTCCCGACCGTCCGTGACGACGGGACCGGTGAAATCCACGCCGTTGAATTGCGTGGAGGTGTTGAAATCGCCGGAAAAATAGGCGGCGACGCCGTCCGCATCGGCCCCGAAAGCGGAATTGGAGAACAGCAAACCGTAAGGATTGACTTCTTCGACGTGGAGACCGGTTCCACAGTCGTCGATCCGGAGCCCGAAAAACTGCGCGTTCGGTGCGGCCCGGCTGCCGGGCTCCCTGCCGACCCACATGCCCGTCTTGTAGCCGGAAACGTTCAGATACGACACGTATTCCCAGTCGCTGCGATGCATCCGGTAGCCGGTTCCGTTCGCCCTCGTGTAGGCGGTCGCCTCCGCAAGCGACGGCGAACCCGGGAGTCCCGAATTTACCCAATACTTCGGGTTGATATGGACGTTTTCAATGCGACCGATGTCGGTACAGACGTGTACTTCCACCCCCGTTTTGAGGACCGTCATGTAACTGTTCACGACGTAGTGCAATTCGCTCGGCGCGGAATAGAAACCGTTGTAGGCGTTCACGAGCGTCACGTTTTCCATCGTCGCGCTGTCGCCGGACGTCTGGTACAACGCCCAGGGATACGGTTTGACGTCGTTGACGTCCTGCTCGGGATGCCAAATGGAAAGGTTCGTCACGCCCGTCGAAGAAGGCATTTCGATGAACCTGTCGAGATTGTTTTGCGTATCCTTTCCCGTGCGCACTTCGAGAATGGTTCCGAGAACTTTCCCATCGTTCAAATCGGGGTTGGCCCAATCGCCGCGCAGTTGCACGCCCGGCCGGAGTTGTAACGTATATTCGTAGTCGGTCGACGTCCCCGCCCCGCCCCGCCGGCCCCTCGTGATTCTTTTGCCGATTTGGACGCTTCGGAACTCGTAACGGCCCGCCGGGACGTACACGACGCCGCCGCCGTCGTGGTAAGCGGCATCGATCGCCTTTTGAAAGGCTTCCCGGTTGTCGAAGCCGGGCTCGGCTTTCGCGCCGAATTCCGGATCGGTGACGATAAAATCGGAAACGACCCAATCCTTCGTGGGATAAACGGTACGTATGGCCGTCTCTCCGAAAGCCCGGCTGCCCACGACGGCATTTGCGAACGAGATCAGCAAAATAAACGCACGGGAAAGATTTTTCATCTTCAATTTCATGTCCTTTCGTAAATCGGGCGACGATGAGACCAAATATCGCGTCTTCCGGTCATTTTCTACGATTATTTTCCGTCGCGTATGTGTGCCTACGGATTGTGCGGCGCCGGGCGCATAAGCCCGTTGAGTCGATAGAAATTCTCAAGATGCCTGTTCATGATCGCTTCGCCCGCCCCGACTTCGATCATCCTGCCGCTTTGATCGGCGCCGAAGCCGCCCAGGGCCGCGGAACGGATGTCCGGAACGTAGCCGGGCCATTTTCCGCCGATCCAGGTATAACCGAACAAAAACGGTTCCGTTTCGGCCCGTCGCATTTCCTTTTTCCAATTCAGTTGCAACGACGAGAACAACTCGCCCGGACACGCGGCAAGGACGATGCGGTCGTTGATCAGGACCGTGGCGAGGTGGACGTCGAACTCCAGGTTTGTGTTGAAGCGGCCGGTGAATCGCATCGCATCGGTCATTTGCGTCATTTTCGTACGATCATCCGTCGTTTTCAAACTCCGGGCAAGCGCGATCGTTTCCCGGGCCAAAAGGTCGCCGACACGGTCCATGACCTCGTATTGCCCTTTGATGGGATCGTCGGGCCCCGTGCGGCGGCGGCTGATTTGCAGGGATTCGACGTTGCCGGCCGCCCCGTTGACGAACAGGCAATTGACTTTTCCGTCGAAGGCGTCCTCCACCCGGCTCACGGCGGCCCCGGCGAAATCGGCTGTGATTTCGTAGTTGAAACACATGATGTCCGTGTGCATCGCGTAATTCATGACGACGACTTTCGCGTTGCCGTCCATGTCGTCGACGCGGAGGACGCCGACTTCGGGATCGACGGGCCCGAAGGGGATGCGATCGGGATTTTCGCGACGGTAATGATCGTCCGCGAACCAGGATTCGCGGGCATGGCCGTCATCCCGAACGATAAGGCGGTTGAAACCCAGTTGGGGAAACGTACGAAAACCGGCCGAGATTTTCGCGGGAAACATGTTTTCCAGCGCCGCGCCGACGACTTCGACGCAGCGTTGTTCGCAAAATTCACGGAAGGACGTCCCTTCCGGCGCCCGGGGCCCGGAGTGATTGTGCGAGGAACTGATGAGAACCAGGTCGAGGTCGTATTTTTCCTTGCACAGGCGAACGACGTTTTCATCGGTGAACACGGCAAGGTCCACGGCGATCAGCGCCACGCGTTGGTCGCCGACTTCGAGCACGAGACTCCGCGCGAAGCAGGGGTCATGCACGGGAATCGGGGGATTCTCCGGCGTGATGTCGATCCTGGACGTGCCGGCCATGAGTTGCCCCTCGGCGGCATGGAGCGCAGACGGCCCGAGCATGAACGACACTGCGATCCAACATGAAAAAACGAGAAACGAACAAATGAAATATCGCACGCGATGCCTCCTTGGTTTCTTGGATACGGTATAGTGAAGCTGTTGAAATTTCCCGAAGCCGACGATTCAGGAGCCTGCCCATCGGAAACAGCACTGCCCGGAGGGTAAACAGGCGGTTGAACGGGCCGTGTTTACCAACGACTCAACCGGCTTCGGTATACAGTATACGTTTTTGAACGACGGCCGGGAAGGACGTCGTTTCACTCGCGAAGCATATCGAAAATCGTCCCGCCGATCGGAGTCATGGGCAACACGTGTTCCTGGTACGGGATGGTCACGTCGAGCAGAAAAGGGCTTTCGCTGTCGATCATTCTTTTGATCGCGCCGGGAAGGTCTTCCTTTTTCGAGATCGAGAGGGCGTCCCAGCCGTATCCTTTCGCGATCGTGACAAAATCGGGAAATCGCGTTTCGGGGCCGATCCCCGTGCCTTTGCCGGCCCATTCCGGGTGGTCGATCGGCCCGAGATAGGTGTGTGCCCGGTTCGAATTGAAAAACCGGTCTTCCCATTGCATCACCATGCCGAGGTGCTGGTTGTTCAGCAGCATCACCTTGATCGGGATTTTTTCGCAAAAACAGGTCCCCATCTCTTGGATGTTCATCTGGAAACTGCCGTCCCCGTCGATGTTGATCACGAGTTTTTCCGGGTAGGCGATCTTCGCGCCCATTGCGGCGGGAAAGCCGAACCCCATCGTTCCGAGGCCGGCACTGGTAAGCCAGGTGCGCGGCTTCGAGAGCTTGTAGAACTGGGCGGACCACATCTGGTGCTGGCCCACGCCGGTCGCGATAATGCAATCGCGGTCCTTCGTCGCCTTCCACAGTTCCTCGATCGCGTGTTGCGGCAGGATGTGCGGCGAATTCACGTCATACGTGAGCGGCATGTCCTTTTTCCACATTGCGATCTTCCCGTGCCACGCTTTTTGAGCCGGGCCGGGTTGCACCCCGTCTTTTTCGAGGATTTTACACAGCATCGCAAGCGCCGGTTTCACGTCGCTCACGATCGCGACGTCGGCGACCTTGATTTTGTTCAACTCGGACGGGTCGATGTCGATATGCACGATTTTCGCGTTTTTCGCGAACATGTTCACGTTCCCGGTCACGCGGTCGTCGAAGCGCACCCCGACAGCCAAGAGGAGGTCGGATTCGTGAATCGCGTAATTTGCGTACGCCGTGCCGTGGTGTCCGGGCATGCCGAGACTCAAGTCGTGTTCGCGCGGGAACCCGGACAAACCGGTGAGCGTGGTCGTCACCGGGGCTTGCACCAGTTCCGCGAGCCGCCGCAGTTCCGGGGCGGCCTCGGAGATGACAATGCCGCCGCCCGCGTAAATCACGGGTTTTACCGCGTTTTTCAGTAGTTCCGCAATGGGCGCCAACTCGGCGACGGTCGCCTCGGGAGCCGTCCCATCGTACCCGGGGAGCCGCATTTCCTCGTTGAAACAGGGGACACACTGCGCAACCTGGATATTCTTCGGCACGTCGACCAATACCGGGCCCGGGCGGCCCGTCGTCGCGATATAAATCGCCTCCTTCATGATCCGGGCCAAGTCGTCGATATCCGTAACGAGATAATGGTGTTTCGTGATGCCGCGGCACAGTTCGACCATCGGCGTTTCCTGAAACGCATCGCTGCCGATGGAAGCGGTCCCGACCTGCCCGGTGATAAAGAGCGTCGGGACACTGTCGAGCTTGGCGTCGGCGATCGTCGTAAGCAGGTTGGTCGCCCCGGGACCGCTGGTCGCCATGCAGACGCCGAGTTTACCGCTCGACCGCGCGTACCCCTGAGCCGCGAACCCTCCGCCTTGCTCGTGGCGCGGCAAAACGACCCGGAGTCGGTCCCGGTAGCGGGTCAACGCCTGGTGCAACGGGATGCTTTGGCCGCCGGGGTAGGCGAACATCACGGTAACTCCGGCATTGACAAGCGATTGAACGACGATATCCGCCCCGCTCATCGACGGTTGGGCGGTCTGTGCCCGTTGGGCCGAATCGTGAGGAATCGGACATTTTCCACAGGTGACGCAGGTATGGGACATGGAGAGAAGTTTAAGAGTTGTAAAGTGAAGAGTTGAAGAAAAGAGATCGTGAAACAAGCAAATAAGGAAGAGTTACGCGGGTATCGTGAATCTCATTTACGAAATTCCAAACTTTTATACCGAAACCGGTCGGGTTTTCCGCATAACTCTTGATTTTCAACTCTCTTCACACTTCTTCATCCGGGAAAACGGAGCGTTTCTTAAGACGACTGGAGAGAACGGCGAAGCTGGCGGAAAGCTTGACATCTTCGCATACGATCTCATCGGGTAAATCGAGCCTCGTGGGCGTGTAATTCCAGATGGCCCGGACACCGAGATCGACCAATTGATTGGCGATCTCTTGGGCGACTCCCGCCGGAACGGTGACGATCCCGATTTCAACCGGAGCCTGCCGGGCCTTCCCCATTTCGAGCATGGATTTCACCGCGTGGACGGGACAGTGATGGATGATCTGCCCGACCTTGTGCGGGGAAGAATCGAAAGCGGCGACGATATTGAGCCCGTGTTCGACGAAACCGTCATATCCCAGAATCGCACTGCCGAGACTGCCCGCACCGACCAGGTAAGCGTCGGTTTTCACATTCCAACCGAGGAATTCCTCGATGGCGTCAATCAGTTCGATGACACGATAACCGACCTTCGGCCGCCCTGAAATACCGGTGATGGCCAAATCTTTACGGACTTGAACGCTTAATTGACCGAACTCTTCGGCGATCCGCGTACACGAGACGACGATCTCGCCGCGTTGCCGCTGCTCTTTCAGGAAGCGCAGGTAGACCGGGAGACGTTGGACGCTCGGGATCGGAAAGGATTTGACGGAACTGCCGGTCATGGGCGGAACACGGAAAAGAATCGACTTAAAGTCGACAAACGTGGTAACGTTTCGGGACCAAATCTGCCACTATCATGATATCGATTTCAAAAATTCTTTCAAGGGGGCGTTCAAACGGCCCGTCGACCGCTCCGTCGACCGCTCCGTCGACCGGGGCGTG
>QMCD01003989.1_pt1 | contig 14496 bp, 8 predicted proteins | sample 1821841 | NCBI WGS metagenome assembly QMCD01 (sample SAMN01991225, study PRJNA193472) | Termite gut metagenome, whole genome shotgun sequencing project. | isolation source: worker | host: Macrotermes natalensis | reverse complement strand
TCGTTCTTCGGAGCCTTTGAAATTACCTTGCCTACGGGATTGGCGAATAAAGCCGACCAGAAAGCCGACAGCAGCGGTTATTTCGGTGCGTTCTTCGTAGCCGTGGCGTTGGTGATCGTGTCGTTCTCGTGTACAGGCCCCTTTGTCGGCACTATTCTTGTGGAGTCGATGAGTAGCGGGTTAGGCGTGAAACCTATACTGGGCATGTTCGGCTTCGGTTTCGCACTGGCTTTCCCTTTCATGCTCTTCGCTTTTTCTCCTTCATTAATGAAAAAAATGCCGAAATCGGGCGGATGGCTGAATATGGTAAAGGTAGTGTTCGCATTCCTCCTGTTGGGTTTCAGCTTGAAGTATGTGTTGATGTTCGGGGAATATTTCGGATGGCACCTGATCTCGCGCGAAGTATTTATCGGTATATGGATCGTGTTGGCCATCCTGCTGGGGCTTTACTTCCTTGGGAAATTGCGCTTGTCGCACGACAGTGAGGTACAGCACGTGAGTGTTACCCGCCTGCTGTTTGCCATTGCCTCGTTCACTTTTGCCTGTTATTTATTGCCGGGATTGTTCGGCGCGCCGCTTCCTGCCTTATCGGGCATTGTTCCCGACCCTAAAGGCCCTTCGGTGTTTGCCGTCCAATCATCCGACGGCAACACGGCGTCTGCGGCCTACAATATGGGTTTGTGCGGCGAAGCGAAATATAGCGACCCCAATCATCAATTACCTTATGGCTTGTTGGCTTACCATGATGTTCAGCAAGCTATTGAGTGCGCCAAACAGCAAAATAAACCGGTGTTGCTGGTGTTTAAATTTAATGGTTGTAGTGTATGCAAGAAGATGGAAGGCACGGTGTGGGGTGATGAGCGTGTGTTGGATATTCTTCGTAATAAGGTAGTGATTACTACTATTTATGTAGATGACAATACCGAATTGCCCGAAAACGAATGGGTGACGTCTACGCTTGACGGCAAAGTGAAGAAAACCTTAGGCCGCAAGATGCGCGATTATCAGATGACCCGTTTCAATGTGGCGGCACAACCTTATTATGTGTTGGTAGGTTTCGATGAACAACCGCTCACAACGCCTGTGGCCGAGTGTAGCGTCGATGAATTTTTACAATTCCTGAACAGTGGGATTGGTAAATTTAATACACCACCCGCCGGATTTACGCCGCAAATGAAATTATAACCGCCGTACGGATCCATGGTCGCCGCATTGTTCCAACAGTGCGGCGATTGTTTTTTTGAATACCGGATGCGTATATTCCCCGGCAATTTCCGCCATCGGCAGTAATGTAAACCGCCGTTCATGCAGTAGCGGGTGAGGAATGGTGAGTGGTGGCGTCTGCACAATCATTTCGTTGTAAAACAAAATATCAATATCCATTGTCCGCGGTACATACCCTTCACCTTTCACCCTTTCACCTTTCACCCTTCCTAATTCCTGCTCAATCCCCTGCGTAATTTTCAGCAAGGCTTCCGGCGATAGACCCGTGTACAGTTCCACCACCTGGTTGATAAACCACTCGTCGGCATTGAACCCCCAGGGTTCGCTCTCGTATAATGAAGACTCACGGGTGATTTTTCCGGCCTGTGCATTCAGCAAGGCTCGCGCTTCTTGTAATAACAGCGCTTTGTCGCCCATATTACTGCCTAATAATATATACGTTTGATTTGTCATTGCGAAGAACGAAACACCAGTGCATAGAGTTTCATCTGTTTCACCATGGACAGTAAACCGTTGGCACGCGTGGGAGAAAGATTTTCTTTCAATCCTATTTGGTTGATAAAATCGAGCGGCGCATCAATAATAGCCTGCGGCGCTTGTCCCGACAGCACACGCAGTAACAATGCCACAATACCTTTGGTGATAATAGCGTCGCTATCGGCGGTAAAGTACACTAATCCGTTTTCATAAGTTGCAGCCAGCCATACGCGCGATTGGCAACCGTTGATGAGGTGTTGTTCCGTCTTGTCCTTCGGATCGAAAGGAGGTAGCGCTTTCCCTAATTCTATAAGGTGTTCGTACTTATCCATCCATTCGGAGAATAAGGCAAATTCTTCTACAATTTCTTTTTCTATTTCTGCTATGCTCATTATGCCAGTAGTTGTTTAGCTTTGATCAACGCCGTTATGGCCGTATCAATTTCTTCTTTGGTGTTGTAGAATGAGAATGAGAACCGCAGCATACCCTGCACCCCGAAACGCCGCATCAGCGGCTGTGCGCAGAGGTGTCCTGCACGCACGGCGATGCCCGTTTTATCCATCAGCAGGGCGATGTCCGACGGGTGTATGCCATTGATTCCAAAAGCTAGGAGACTTGTTTTGGGTTGTGCGGTGCCATAAACATGTACGCCGTCGATCTCCTGCAGTCTTTGCATGGCGTAGTTTACCAATGAAGTTTCTTGTTGGTGTATGTTGTCCCAACCGGTTTGTTCTAAATAATCAATAGCGGTTTTCAGTCCGTAAGCGCCGGTGTAGTTCGGTGTTCCGGCCTCGAATTTCAAAGGTAGTCCGGCGTAGGTAGTACGTTCAAACGATACGGTGTCGATCATTTCGCCGCCGCCTTGGTAGGGAGGCAGTTCTGCGAGGTATTTTTCCTTTCCGTAAAGCACGCCGGTTCCCGTGGGGCCATATAATTTATGTCCTGAAAAAACATAAAAATCACCATCAACATCTTGTATATCAATTCCGCCGTGCACCGCTCCCTGCGCGCCGTCGATCATCACCGGCACACCGTGCGCATGGGCAATAGCTATAATTTCTTTTACCGGATTTCTGATGCCCAATACATTAGAAGCCTGCGCCACACAGATTAAACGTGTTCTTGACGTGATCAATTCCGGTAGTTTTTCAACGGCTAACCGGCCGTCGTCGTGCACCGGAAGGATTTTCAGCGAAGCGTCTTTGCGTTCACATAATAATTGCCAGGGTACGATATTCGAATGGTGTTCCGCTTCGGAAATAATGATCTCGTCACCGGTATGCACATACCGTTCCCCGAAGGAAAAAGCCAGCATATTGATACCGGCCGTGGTTCCGGAGGTGAAAATAATTTCCTCTTTTTTAGCAGCGTTCAGGTAGCGCCGGATGGTTTCACGGGCAGCTTCATAGCGTTCCGTACAAAGGTTACCTAAATAATGAAAGGCCCGGTGAATATTCCCGTTGGTTTTGCTATTCATTTCATTTACAACATCTATAACCGCCTTTGGCTTTTGGGTTGTGGCGGCATTGTCGAAATAGATCAAGGGTTTGCCATACACTTCCTGGTGTAGGGCGGGGAAATCCTGCCTTATTTTATTTATGTTAAACATGTCACAAATGTAATAATTTTTTTTCGAAATTCAAGAAAAATCAGTACCTTTGTAAGTTAGGCATAACATGTTTAATTTATGTACGAATTTATTAAAGGAATTGTAGCAGAATTGACACCTACTTATGTGGTGATAGAGGCCGGCGGCGTAGGCTATTCTATTAACATATCGCTTCAAACCTACGCTGCTGTCGGTGAATTGCGTGAATTACAATTATGGACGCACCATATCGTACGGGAAGACGCCGAGTTGTTGTTCGGATTTTACGAGAAGGAAGAACGGGAGATTTTCCGTTTGCTGATCGGTGTTTCCGGTATCGGGCCGAATACGGCGCGCATGATCTTGTCGTCCCTTTCTTCTTCGGAAGTGCGCACAGCCATTATGCAGGACGATGTACGCCGCTTGCAGGGCGTTAAGGGAATAGGTCTGAAAACCGCTCAGCGTATGGTCGTGGAACTTAAAGATAAAGTAGTTAAAACTACAGGATTGCCGGATGCGGCAGTGCCCGGCGCTACGTCCGGTATTCGCGACGAAGCATTGTCGGCGCTGGTTATGCTTGGTTTCGCCAAGGCGCCGGCTGAAAAGGCGTTATCGGTTTTGTTACGTGATAACCCTAAATATACACTCGAAGATTTGATTAAAGCAGCCTTGAAACACTTATAGTGCGACGTTTATATCTACATACTGCCCTCTTATTGCTTTGTGCATATAGTCTTACTGCTTATGCACAGGACGAACCCGCCGTTCCGTTGATGGGACAGCAGGCCTCGGCGCCCATTGTAGACTACGACCCGGTAAGCGGTGATTATTTATACTACTACAGTTATGACACCCGCAAGACAAGGCCCTACAAGGTGCTGTCGGCCGAAGAGTACCGCCGCGAGCAGTTTCTCAATTCCCTTCGGCAGGGATGGGACAGACAGCGCGGACTGCAATCCGGAGAAGTGGGCGGATTGGGACAAAATCAAAATGGGAATATTATTCCTACATCGTTCTCCGTAAATAGCGATGTCTTTAAAAAAGTATTCGGTTCCAATGAGATTTCAGTGAACCCGCAAGGTAACATAGATCTGCGTTTCGGTATCAATCATAATTACACCGACAATCCGGTGATCCCCGAACGTTATCGCGGAAATACCAGTTTTGATTTCAAAATAAAAATGATGTTTAATGTCGATGCTTCGATCGGCGACCGCATTAAACTGAACTGGAATTATAACACGGAAGCTACTTTCGACTTTGAAACCAACTTCAAGATCGAATATGCGGGGAATGAAGACGACATCATTCAGAAAATTGAAGCGGGTAATGTGAATCTTCCGCTCGACGGTACGTTGATCACCGGTAACCAAAGCCTGTTCGGGATTAAAACGGCTTTACGCTTTGGTAAACTCGACATGACCGCTATTTTCTCACGACAGGATGCCGAAACCAAAACCGTCGAAATACAAGGCAGCGGACAGTCGAATGTGTTTGAAATTTCTGCCGACAAGTACGACGCCAACCGGCACTTTTTCCTGAATCATTATTTTCGTGAAAATTACGACCAATATTTGAGCCGCCTGCCCTTGGTACTTTCCGGCATTAATATCACGCGAGTGGAAGTGTGGATCACAAACAAGGGAGCAAAGTTTGAAGACTCGCGGAATGTGGTGGCGTTTATGGATCTTGGGGAGGCCGACGTGATTTACAACCCGATGTTTAGCCGGCGGCACGGCGGTTATCCCGACTCATCAAGTAATAATTTATTGAATGTTGTTGATGTCGCGCAGTTGCGCAATCTTTCCAATGTTACCGACTATCTCTCGGGAACATTGCGGCTGAGGAACAGCGAGGATTTTGAGAAATTGGAAAATGCCCGGAAATTAAATCCTAATGAATATGCGGTTAACACGCAGTTGGGATATATTTCTTTAAACCAGGCGCTCAATAATGATGAAGTGTTGGCGGTGGCTTACGAATATGAAGCTTTCGGACAAACGTATAAGGTAGGAGAGATCTCTACGGATGGTGTTGTGGCTCCCAATACGCTGGTGCTGAAATTGCTGAAAGGTACTACCTTGTCGCCTAAGTTGCCTACCTGGCAATTGATGATGAAAAATATTTATTCGCTCGATGCTTACAGTATCAGCCCGAAGGATTTTCTGATGGATATTTTCTATGAGAATAGCGAGGCCGGTGCCGCACTGCCATACATCGGTGAAGGAAAAATTGCCAACAAACCTTTATTGCGCGTACTGAACCTTGATAACCTGAACGGTCAGTTAGACGCGTCGCCCGACGGCATTTTCGACTTCATTGACGGTGTTACCGTGCTGGCATCACGGGGAAGGATTATCTTCCCTTCGCTGGAGCCTTTCGGCCGTTATCTCGAAAAGCAAATCGATAATCCCGTACTTGCGCAGAAATATGCATTCAATGAGTTATATGATTCTACATTGGTGAAAGCCCAGTCGTTTGCCGAGAAGAACCGTTTTAAATTGATAGGTAGTTATGTGTCGGAAGGCGGTTCGGAGATCAGACTGAATGCTACGAATATTCCGCAAGGCTCGGTGGTGGTGACGGCCGGAGGTATTCAATTGCAGGAAAATATAGACTACGAAGTGAACTATATGCTGGGTACCGTACGTATATTGAACCGCGCATACCTTGAGTCGGGAACGCCCATCCGTGTGTCGCTGGAAAATCGCCAGTTGTTCAATCTGCAAACAAAAACATTGATAGGTACGAATTTGAAATACCGTTTCAATGATAATTTTTATATAGGGGCCACGATCCTTAACCTCAGTGAGCGGCCGCTCACACAAAAAGTAAATTGGGGCAATGAAGCGATTTCCAATACTATTTGGGGTATTAATACCGCCTATAGGATGGAAGCGCCTTTTATTACCAAAGGCTTGAATGTATTGCCTTTTTATAGTTCTAATGAAAAATCGTCCATCGCTTTCGATGCGGAGTTCGCACAATTTCTTCCCGGGCACTCCGGCGCTATTGATGCTTCCGGCGGAACGGTTTTTATCGACGACTTTGAAAGTAGTGAAACATCACTTGACCTGCGCAGTGTAACGGCATGGACGCTGGCCAGCACGCCGCAGGGACAAGACCAGTTATTCCCCGAAGCCATGGCCACTTCTTTGAACTATGGCTTTAAGCGCGCGCGCCTGTCGTGGTATTCCATTTATCCGGAATTTCTGCGTAATTCCGCCTATACGCCGGCTTATATCAAAAATAATCCGGGACTATATCAGGAAAACCATTTTGTACGTGAGATCCCTATCCGTGAACTATTCCCCGAGCAGGATGAGGTGTTGGGCACGCCTGCGAACCTGCCGGTGTTCAACATGGCATTTTATCCTGAGGAAAAAGGCCCCTACAACTACGATACGGACGTGAACGCAGACGGGGTATTGAAACGCCCGGACGAGCGATGGGGCGGCATTATGCGCTCATTGCCCGTGACCGACTTTGAAACGGCTAACTATGATTATGTGGAGTTCTGGTTGATGGATCCTTTTGTGTACAAGCCGGAAACAAATTCAAAAGGGAAATTGTATATCAACCTTGGGAATGTGTCGGAAGACATTTTGAAAGACGGTAAGAAGTCGTTTGAAAACGGCTTGCCTTTGAAGATACTGCCCGTTATGAAACTACTATTTGGGGGCGCGTGCCGAAAGTGCAGTCGCTCACGCAGACCTTTGATAACGATTTTGCTTCCCGCGCTTATCAGGATGTGGGGATGGACGGTTTGGACAACGGGCATGAACGAAGTCATTTCAAAAATTATATGGATGGAATGAAGGCATTGCTTACGCCTCAGGCTTATAGTAATGTGGAGAACGACCCTGCCGGCGATAATTATATGTATTATCTCCATAGCGCTTACGACCAGCGACAGGCTTCGATTCTCGACCGTTATAAATATTACAATAATCCGGAAGGCAACTCTACACCCACCGACGGTGATAATTCCATGGGAACCACTTTGCCGGACATGGAGGATATTAATCGCGACTATACCATGAACGAGTCGGAGAATTATCTCCAATATGAAATTGATATTAATCCCAATGCTTTGCGGGTAGGTCAAAATTATATTACGGATAGCCGCACGGTATCGGTGAATTTCAGGGATAACGGCCCGTCTACGGTGACCTGGTACCAATTCAAGGTGCCCATTAGCGAAGGACGCGCCATCGGCGCCATACAAGACCTCAAGTCGATCCGTTTTGTGCGTATGTTCCTGCGCGGCTTCCAGGACACGACGATTATGCGTTTTGGCGTATTGAAATTAGTGCGCGGCGAGTGGCGCCGTTACACACAGTCGTTGATGGAAGGACAGGAAGGAACGGCGCAGCCGGAATTGACCAATGCACTTTTCGATGTTACGTCGGTGAGCATTGAAGAAAATGCTTCGCGTACGCCGGTGAACTACCTGCTTCCTCCGGGCGTTTCGCGACAGATAGATCCGGGAGAGTACCAGGTGCGGCAATTGAACGAGCAGTCCATGCAGTTGAGGGTGATTGACCTGGCCGACGGCGATGCCCGTGCCGCGTATAAAAATACCTTCTTCGATTTCCGCCAATATAATCGCCTGAAAATGGATGTGCATGCGGAAGCTATTGCGGGAGACCCTTTGCGCGACAATGAAATATCGATGTTCGTACGTATCGGATCGGATTTCCGTTATAATTATTATGAATATGAAATTCCCTTATCGCTCACGGCGCCGGGATATTATTACGACAACCAGCGTGAAATAGTGTGGCCGGAAAGTAACCGGCTCGACATCGACCTGGATATTTTCACCAGAGCTAAATTGGAACGCAATGCACTGCTTAAAGCGCAGGGCGGTTCGTTGTCGTCGGTGTTTGAGAAGAGGGATGGAAAGAATACCGTACGTATAGTAGGAAATCCTAATTTAGGCGGGGTTCGTACATTGATGATAGGTATCCGTAACCCGTCGCGGCGCAACAGGTCGGGCGATGACGGATTGTCTAAGTCGGCTATTGTATGGATGGATGAATTGCGTTTGACGAACTTCGACGAAAGTCCGGGTTATGCAGCCAACGCCCGTATGTCGGCCAAGCTGGCAGACCTTGGTAATATTACGATTGCCGGAAATATGATGACGCCTAACTTCGGAAGTTTGGAAGCGAAAATTGCCGATCGTTCAATGGTACAGGTGTACCAGTATGATATTGCGTCGAATTTGGAGTTGGGTAGATTTTTCCCGGAACGTTTCGGGATTCGCTTGCCTTTCTTCTTCGGCTTTATGGAAAATTACACTACGCCGAAATATAGTCCTTTTGATCAGGATATTTTATTTAGTGAGGCATTGGATATCCTGCCGTCGCATGAACGCGACTCTTTGCGCCGTATGGTACTTGATTTTAAACAACGCCTGGCGGTTAATTTGACCAATGTGCGTGTTGGAGCTAATACTACCGAACAAAAGGTCTTCCATCCGTCGAACTTTTCATTGAGTCTTTCTTATAACCGTTTATTAGCACATAATTCGCGCCTCGACCATCAGCGGGATGAAAACTATCATTTCAACTTGGGCTATGCGTATAATGTGCAGCCCTTCCATATAGATATTTTCAAAGGCGTGCCGTGGTTGCAGTCGAAATATTTGCGCTTGATCAATGAATTGAATTTTAATCCTTATCCCAACCAGTTTACTTTTAATACCGATATCAATAGGTCGTACAACGAATTGCAGTACCGTACGATCGCCGCTCCCGATGTGATATTGCCGGCCACTGCTGCAAAGGATTTTACCTGGGACAGGGATTATAAGATGCTTTGGGATATTACACGCAGTATCAAGCTGGATTTCTCGGCTAACAACCGCGCGCGTATTGATGAGCCCGACGGTATTATCAACAAAGATCTGGATCCAGAAGGCTATCGCCATTGGAAAGATTCTACCTGGACTAATTTCTGGAACATGGGGCGCAATGTACAATACAATCATAGTTATGATCTTACCTGGACAGTGCCGATTAATAAAATTCCTTTTTTGGAATGGACCAGTTCTTCGCTTCGCTACGGCGGCAGTTTCGACTGGCAGGCTGCTCCCCTGCTGAATGATGAGTCCTATGATCCGGGCAATACCATTGCCAATTCGCGTAACCTCACCGCCAGTTTGTCGCTCAATTTGGAAACGCTGTATAACAAAGTGCCTTTCCTGCGAAGTATTAATGATGAATTTTCCGGCCGTTCGCGCCGGCGTCCGGAATTGGTGGATGTGACGTATGAGAGCGCTAAATTAAATCTACGGGCGAAACAGCGCCGCTCTTTAAAACACAGGTTGGGCACGGAAAATATAAATGTGCAGGTGACTGCCGCCGACGGTAAAATAGTGAAAGCCGAAGTGGCGGTGGTAGATAAAAATACGGTAACCATTATTGCGGAAGAAACAGTGCGAGGTGCTACGGTGAAGGTGAGCGGTAAGGCACCTAAGAAACAAAATCCCATGGCGTATACCGGAAAACTCATGCTGCGTTTAGCCATGATGGTGCGCAATGTGTCGGTGATGTATACCGGAATAGATGCTACTACGGTGCCCGGTTTCAAACCTAATTCGCAATTGTTGGGTATGAATTTTAACGACAGTTGGGCGCCTGGCTGGGGTTTTGTATTCGGGAATCAGGATTATGATTTTGTAGAAATGGCACGGCGAAAACAATGGTTGTCGGCCGATACGAGTATTATTACTCCTTTCCGCATGAACCATTCCAACACCTGGAATTTCCGGGCTACGCTGATACCTGTTCGCGGGTTGACCATTGAGTTGGGCGCACGGCGTGGTTATAACGAAGACCTGTCCACTTATAATATTGCCCGTTCGAATAACCAACGCCAGTTGTCGGGTAATTTCAATATTTCGGTGTTGAGTATTGGGTCGGCATTTGAAAGTCCGTCGGTTGATAATGGTTATGATTCCGATGCTTTCCGGCGATTTCTGCAAAACCGCCAGGTTATTTCACGCCGGTTGGGAGCAGCCAAAGCTGCCCAGCCCGGTGCGCGGGGCAACGGCTATACCGGTGCAATTGGCGCTAACGGCTATGCCGATGGTTTTGGCCCGCTTTCGCCCGAAGTGTTGGTTCCTTCCTTCCTGGCGGCCTACACAGGGCGTTCGGCGGAGAATGTGACCTTAGGCAATTTCCTGAACATCCCTATCCCCGGCTGGCAGATTGCTTATGAAGGCTTGTCGCAAATTCCCGCTTTGAAAGATGTGATCACTTCAGCTACATTAAGGCATTCTTACCAGTCGACCTATGCGGTAAATTCTTTTATGTGGAACCAGAAATATACCGAAGATGCCGACGGTTTTGCTTATGTGCGCAATACGTTGAATGATTTTATTCCGCCGCGCGATCTGATGAATATTCAAATTTCCGAAGATATGTCGCCCCTGCTTTATATTGATCTGGGCTGGTATAATGCTTTGTCTACACGTATTGAGTGGATACGGCGGCGTACGGTAAGCCTGAGCATGGCGAATAATCAAATTACGGAATTTCGTTCCAACGCCTTGAATATCGGTGCAGGCTATACCTTCAGGGAGTTTCCGGTCATCTTTAAATTCCTGAGCAACCGTACATCCCGGAGCAATACGGTGCTGCGTATGCGTGCCGATCTTTCGTTCCGTGACGACCTGAGCATTCTCCGGCGTATTGCGGATGATGATACCGACTTGCCGCAGATCTCCGACGGTAAAAGCACGGTAAGCATTAACTGTTCCGCCGACTATGTGGTGAGTAACAGTGTTACCATTCGTTTATTTTTCGACCGGGTGATCAATACGCCGCGCGTGTCGACTATTGCTACGGCCAATACTTCCGCCGGATTTAGTATCAACTTATCATTAGCACAATAAAAAACTATAAACCATAAAAAATAAATTATTATGAACATTCCTGCAAATTTAAAGTATTCGAAAGATCATGAATGGGTACGTGTAGAAGGCGACATCGCTGTGGTAGGTATTACCGATTATGCGCAAGGCCAGTTGGGCGACATCGTGTTTGTCGACGTGCAAACCGAAGGAGAAACCCTTAATCAAGGCGACATGTTTGGCGCTATTGAAGCAGTAAAAACCGTTGCCGATGCTTTCATGCCTCTGTCGGGCGAAGTGACGGAAGTGAACACAGCCCTGGAAAGCGCACCCGAATCGGTAAATAAAGACCCTTATGGCGCCGGATGGATCATTAAAATTAAAATGACGAATCCGTCGGAAGTGGAAGGATTACTTACGCCCGACGCTTACAAAGCGATTATTTAACCGGATATGACGCAAGAAGATTTATTTAAGAATCTGATTGCCCATGCTAAAGAATACGGTTTTATTTTTCCGTCGAGTGAGATCTATGACGGACTGAGTGCCGTGTATGATTATGGGCAGTTAGGAGTAGAATTGAAGAACAATATCAAGCGCTACTGGTGGGATGCTATGGTGCGCTTGCATGATAACATTGTAGGTATCGATTCGGCTATTTTCATGCACCCGCGGATATGGGAAGCCTCAGGGCACGTGGGTGCTTTCAACGATCCTTTGATTGATAACAAAGATTCGAAGAAACGATACCGCGCCGATGTGTTGCTCGAAGACCACATTGCGAAAATAGAAGAGAAGATCAATAAGGAAGTAGAAAAAGGCCGTAAGAAATTCGGCGATGCTTTTGACGAAACGCAGTTCCGGGCTACGAACCCCAATGTGTTGCGCAATGTGCAGAAGGCCGAAGAGGTGCGTGCGAAAATGGCCGCTGCGCTGAACGCTAACGACCTTGATGCTTTACGGCAGTTGATCATCGACTGTGAAATTGTCTGCCCCATTTCCGGATCGCGCAACTGGACGGAAGTGCGTCAGTTCAACCTCATGTTCAGCACCCAGATGGGCAGTGTGAGCGAGGAGGCGAGTGTCATTTACCTTCGTCCCGAAACCGCACAGGGTATTTTTGTCAACTTCCTGAATGTGCAGAAGACCGGCCGCATGAAAGTGCCTTTCGGCATTGCGCAAATAGGTAAAGCCTTCCGCAATGAAATTGTGGCGCGCCAGTTCATTTTCCGCATGCGTGAGTTCGAACAAATGGAAATGCAATTCTTTGTTCGTCCCGGTGAGGAAATGAAATGGTATGACTATTGGAAAGCCACTCGCCTGCGCTGGCATAAATCCTTAGGTTTAGGCGATGCTAAATACCGCTTCCACGATCACGAAAAGTTAGCCCATTACGCGAATGCCGCAGCTGATATTGAATTTGAATTTCCTTTCGGGTTTAAAGAGCTGGAAGGTATTCACTCGCGCACGGATTTTGACCTTGGCCGTCATCAGGAATTTTCGGGAAAGAAGCTACAATATTTCGATCCTGAGACCAATGAGAGCTACGTGCCTTACGTGGTGGAAACCTCTATTGGACTCGACCGCACGGTGCTTGCCGTGCTGTCTGCCGCCTACACCGAAGAGAAGTTGGACAATGGCGAAGAACGGGTGGTAATGCGTATTCCCGCTGTGCTGGCGCCGGTGAAATTAGCCGTGCTGCCTTTGGTGAAGAAAGACGGATTGCCCGAAAAGGCGCGTGAAATTATGTCCGGACTGCGTTTCGACTTCAATTGCCAATATGACGAGAAAGACAGCATAGGCAAGCGTTACCGCCGGCAGGATGCCATTGGTACGCCCTACTGCATTACCATTGACCACCAGTCGTTGGAAGACGATTGTGTCACCATCCGCGAGCGCGACACCATGCAACAAGAGCGGGTACCCATTGCGAACTTGCGGGAGATAGTGGAGGATAAGGTGAGTTGGCGGAAATGGCTTGAAAGAGTTGAGAGTTGAAAGTTGAGAATTGAGAGCGAAAAACATAACTCTCCACTCTCCATTTTCAACTAAAAAGGTCGCAGCCATGCGGCCTTTTTTTGCATGTATCAAAAAATGTTGTATCTTTATCGCCTGAATCGTAAAAATTTAACCTCCACTCGGGATGAAATAGTAACCTTTATTAAAAATGAGGGAAAAATCCGTTTTGATGAAATGTTGCCCAAATATTTTACAGAGGATGATTTCTCGCCGGCGAAATTTAAAGAATATCTGGGAGAGGCAGGTATTTCGGCGATTTTGCCGCATGAGCAAATTTTACGCAATTTGGGCGCTTGCGATTGGGATAAGGGGCGGTTGGCATATAATAATACCGCCGTATTGTTTTTTGCGCGGGATTTGTCACATCATTACCGGCATGCCACCATCACCTGTGCTTTATATAAGGGAACGGATAAGGTCACTGTGCTTGACCGGAAGGATTTTAACGACGACATTATGTCGGACATCAATAATGCTATGATGTTTTTGAAGCAAAATTTGAAATTACGCTATGAATTTGACGGGTCGCTGGCACGTAAGGAAATCCCCGAATTGCCTTATGAGGCCTTGCGTGAGGCTATCATCAATGCAGTTGTACATCGTGATTATTTTCAGAAAGGTGCTAATATCATGGTGGAATTGTATGATGATCGTTTGGAAATTTCTAGCCCCGGCAGTTTGCCGAAAGGACTGGCACCTTCCGATTTTGGCCATAAAAGTATGCGGCGGAATCCGAATATTGCCGATTTATTACAGCGGGCGCAATGGATTGAAAAAATGGGTACAGGTATTAAGCGCATGCAGGAGATGATGGACGAGGCGGGCTTGCCGCCTATAGATTTTTCATTTACCGGATTTGTTACCCTTACTTTTTGGCGTTATCCGAAACCCGAAGCAAGGAAGAAGCCTAAACCAGCCAATGAGCCGGTAGGAAAAATGACACTTCAAATTTTAGATTTGTTGCGGAATAATCCGGCGCTGACCCGTGCGGAACTGTCCCAATTACTGGGTAGTATTTCCGAAGAAGGGGTGAAATATCATTTAACCAAATTAAAACGTAAAGGTTTAATAAAAAGACAAGGCTCTGATATAAAAGGAGTTTGGATAGTCGATAATTAGCTGTTTGTGATTTACTACCCAGAAAACTACCCAGAAAACTACCCAGAAAACTACCCAGAAAACTACCCAGAAAATTTTCTTTTATATATTTTTTTGTATCTTTGCACCCGCAATACACTGTCCTGTGGTGTAATGGTAGCACAACAGTCTCTGGATCTGTTTGTCTAGGTTCGAGTCCTGGCAGGACAACACAAAAGCGGCAAGG
>QMCD01003007.1_pt1 | contig 14496 bp, 15 predicted proteins | sample 1821841 | NCBI WGS metagenome assembly QMCD01 (sample SAMN01991225, study PRJNA193472) | Termite gut metagenome, whole genome shotgun sequencing project. | isolation source: worker | host: Macrotermes natalensis | reverse complement strand
ACCCGACCAGCAACAGCAGCGTCTTTTGGTTCATATTAAACAGCCGTCCCAAATTGGAACCGATTGCCGAACCTGTCAACACGATAGGCGCCTCGGCTCCAACCGATCCGCCAAATCCGATTGTAAGCGAGCTTGCTACCATCGACGACCAAATATTGTGTGGTTTTATGCGCGATTTTCGTTGAGATATGGCATACAGGATTTTAGTAACGCCATGACTGATGTCGTCCTTGACAACATATCGCACAAATAAACTCGCAACAGTAATGCCGATGATCGGTGTTGCCAAATAAAGATAATTGAGATTTCCCTGCGAAAAACCTTGACTGACTAAATTGTGCAAAATATGAATCGCACCTTTCAAAATATATGCCGCTAATGCACAGAAAAGCCCGACAAGAAAACTCAAAATAAGCACAAATTGCTTCTCGCTTATTTTGCGTTCCCGCCAAACCAAAAGTTTAAGAAACCATTTTTGTATCATTTTTTTGCATCAATAAAGGAGGCGAAAATACAATATTTTTATAAAATTATGTTGAAAAGGAATAAAAATGTGAGATAAAAAATATAAGTGTATATTTTTGACATTGTCCAAAATTAGATATGTTTGCCTTGTCTTAATTTTACTATTGATTCACATCAAAATAAACGTAATTTGATGTCGTTAATTGTTTATTGTTATTATGGTCAAAATTTGGATAGTACCAAGAATATTACTAAAAATTAATCAATTCCTCAAGTTGTTGGTTAATCATTTTTCTTAGTTCCTTTTCGAGTTCCCTGGAGCAATCCGCTAATTCTTTCATAATATTTCTCGTATCATTAGTATTTTCATTTGTTGCTAAAACATATTGCAATGTAATATTATCTCCTTTATCAATAATTGATTCTATTTTTCGCTTATTATCTGTATACTTAGAGCTTACAAGTGGCTTTACTAAATTGTAACGACCTTTATTATCAAGGATTCTATTAAATAAATTAATTGAAGCTATAGTATTAACTGATTTATTTTCGGATTCTATTTTTGTGTCATAACTATGCCAATTTAATATAATATCATATAAATGAGTATATCTATATTTCTCAATTTCATCCATTTTGTGTTTTTTTTCAATCATTTTTAAACGATGATTACTCAGAACTGCAATTACAACATTAGCAATTGCAGCAATTGCCGCGGCAAATACGGCCGTACTGATTAATGCCGTTGGTAAAATTTCCCAATTCATATATTATCTCCTTTTTTATATCTTTTTACAGTCCACCGACTTGCATTTAGCGAATAAACATACAATAATAATGTATTTTTTCGATGAAACTTACAACTTTATTACATAAATAATCTATAGTTTTGATAAATCCTCCTATTGTTAAATTTTTTTTCTTAAAAAAGTAGTATTTTCTCATTGTTTATTCTTATTAATTTGTAATTTTAAAAGTTTTTATCTGTTAAATAAAATTTTTTATTTGTTGAGTAAAATTAGACGAAAAAATTATGAGTTATCTGAAATTTGATAAGTCGTTGTTAGCAAATTTACAACAGTCTTTGAGTAAGGAGATGTTGTTGACCAATAAATCAGGAGCGTATCATTGCACAACTATAAACGGTTGTAATACAAGAAAATATCATGGACTTTTGACTGTTCCGATTAAAAATATGGATGACGATAATCACGTATTATTGTCTTCTTTCGACGAGACGGTTGTGCAGCACGGAGTTGAGTTTAATTTGGGGATTCACAAATACGGCGGCGACTATTACGCGCCCAAAGGACATAAATACCACCGCGAGTACAGTTGCGATATTGTACCTTTTTATATATACCGTGTGGGAGGCGTACTTTTATCGAAAGAGAAAATTTTTGTCTCTTTCGAAAATCGGATTTTGATAAAATATACGCTGATAGATGCCCATTCGCCTACTACGTTGCGCTTTAAGCCTTTTCTCGCATTTCGAAATGTGAATGAATTGTGCATGGAAAACACTCAGGCGGATACTTCCTGCCGGGAGATTGAGAATGGAGTGACAACTTGTCTGTACAGCGGTTATCCCGAACTGTTTATGCAGTTTAACAAAAATATTAAGTTTATTTCCAGTCCGGCTTGGAATAAGGGCATTGAATATCCGAAAGAACAGGAGAGGGGCTACAATTATAAGGAAGATCTTTTTGTGCCGGGCTATTTTGAAATGCCTATAAAAAAAGGCGAAAGCATTATTTTTTCGGCAGGAATAAGCGAGATAAACACCAATGAGCTGGAAAATATGTATGAGCTGGAAATCGAAAAATTTCCGAATAAAAAGAGTTTTTTCGACTATTTGAAAAATTCGGTTCAGCAATTTTATAATCGTAAAAGTCCCGAAGAATTATATTTGCTGGCAGGTTATCCGTGGTTCAAATGCCGTGCGCGCGATATGTTCATCTCGTTGCCCGGAGCCTCGTTGGCGTTCGACGATTTAACGGGATTTGAAAAAGTGATGGCAACAGCTATTCCGGTTATTCGTAATTTTATGCGTAATAAACCAGTGGGAAAGGATATTACCGAGCTGGGCGACCCGGATGTGTTGTTGTGGTTTGTCTGGGCGTTGCAGGAATATGCAAAAGAGGCTACCGATGAAAAAATGTGGAAAAAATACGGAGTTATTTTAGTTGAAGTGCTGAATTATTTCCTGAAACAGGAACACCCGAATTTAGAACTGCACGAAAACGGATTGTTTTACGTAAAAGGAGGCTGGGATAGAGCGTTGACGTGGATGAACTCTACATTTAACGGAAGACCCATCACTCCGCGAAGTGGTTATGTTGTTGAAATAAATGCCTTGTGGTACAATACTTTGAGGTATTGCGCAGGATTATTGAAGGACCAGTCCAAGGAAGAGCATTTGGTTGATGCGCTGGAAAAGTGCGCTGACAGGGTAAAAGAGAATTTTGTTTCCGTCTTCTGGAACGGATATTACCTGTACGATTTTGTGGATGGCGATTATAAGGAATGCTCGGTGCGTCCGAATATGGTTTTTGCCGCCTCTTTAGCTTATTCGCCGTTGGATAATAAGATGAAAAAGGCGGTGCTGGACATTACAACAAAGGAACTTTTGACTCCGAGAGGGTTGCGCACGTTGAGTCCGAAGAGTCCGAATTATCGCGGAACGGGCGAAGGTTCGCAGATTGACCGGGATTTTGCTGCTTTTCAGGGAGCTGTTTGGCCCTGGCTAATAGGCGCTTACTTGGAAGCCTATCTGAAAGTCTATAAAAAAAGCGGTGTTTCTTTTGCCGAGCGAACGATGATTGGCTTTGAGGAAGAGATGAATCTTAACTGTATCGGTTCGATTTCCGAAATGTATGATGCCAATCCGCCGTTCAAAGGACGGGGCGGTATCTCTTTTGCAATGAATGTGGCTGAAATTTTGAGGATTCAAAAGTTATTGAAAAATTATCTTGACAGTGATAAATGATTAAGTGATTATATGAAAGCGTTAATGTTTGGCTGGGAATTTCCACCCCATATTTTAGGAGGTTTAGGAACTGCAAGTTATGGGCTTACAAAAGGTATGTCCTTGCAGCGGGATATGGAAATTACCTTTATGCTGCCGAAACCTTGGGGAGATGAAGACCAAAGTTTTTTGAAAATCGTGGGGGCAAACACTGTTCCTATCGTTTGGCGTGAGCCTGAATGGGATTATTTGAACCGGGAACTTGGAGGCAGGATAACCACCGACCAATATTATCATTACCGGAATTGCATTCACGAGGATAATCATTATATCGGAACGAACGGAATCGGAGCAGTCGATTTTTCGGGGCGCTATCCGGATAACTTGCTGGAAGAAATTCGTAACTATGATGCTGTAGCGGGTGTGGTTTGCCGGTCTGAGGATTTTGACATTATCCATTCGCACGATTGGCTGACCTATCCGGCAGGCGTACACGCCAAATTTGTGACGGGAAAACCGCTGGTCATTCACGTGCATGCCACCGATTTTGACCGTAGTCGCGGAAATGTCAATCCAACCGTTTACGGTATTGAAAAACACGGCATGGATATGGCTGACCATATTTTTACTGTGAGTAATTTAACGCGCGATATCGTTATTCACCGTTATCATATCGACCCGGCAAAAGTAACTACCGTGCATAATGCGGTGGAGCCGATTAGTAAAGAGATTGAAGAAATTGAGGCGCAACGTTCAACACAGGACAAGGTTGTTACTTTCCTTGGTAGAATTACGATGCAGAAAGGTCCCGAATATTTTGTGGAGGCTGCTCACCGCGTCTTGCAGCGGACAAATAACGTCCGCTTTGTAATGGCGGGAAGTGGAGATATGATGGATAAAATGATTCGTCATGCTGCTTATCGCAATATTTCCGACCGGTTCCATTTTACGGGATTTTTGAGAGGAAAAGATGTGTATAAAATGTTGAAATCAAGCGATGTGTATGTGATGCCTTCCGTTTCCGAGCCGTTTGGTATCTCGCCGTTAGAGGCGATGCAGGTGGGGGTGCCGACTATTATTTCCAAGCAATCCGGTTGTGCCGAAATTCTTGATAATGCGATTAAGATAGATTATTGGGATATTGACGGAATGGCAGATGCTATTTATTCGATTATTTCTTACCCGACGATGTCCGATTTCCTCAAAACAGAAGGGAAAAAAGAGGTTGATGAAATTAAATGGGAATATGCGGCGTTGAAGGTGCGGAAGGTGTATGATGAGATTTTGAGGAAATAATAAAAGTAAAAAAGATGAATTTATGCGGAGCTTGGGAATCCGATAAAAGTGCAGAAGAAATGGCTGAAGAAATTAGATTTGCACGAAAATTTAGACAAAAATTTAAACTTTATAAACTAAGTACTAATTATGGTAAAGCATACTAAAGAGAGATTGACGGAAATACAAAAGCGGAGAGATGAATTGCTTATGTTGTTAAAGCGTGCAGAATTAAAATATGACGATTTAATAGAACACGCAAAAACTGATTTTATTGCCGGAAATATGGATTTGCTTGTGCCGTCGGATGCGAAAAAATTTAACTTATTACAATTCTGAAAATGGCAAATAACTATGTTAAAGAAAAAATTAAATAACTAATCACTAACGATAATATGAAGTCAATTTGCTTTTATTTCCAAATTCACCAACCGTTTCGCTTGCGGAGATACCGTTTTTTCGATATCGGGAGCGACCACTATTATTATGATGATTACAACAATGAAGAGATAATCCGCCGTATTGCCGATCGCTGCTATTTGCCAGCCAATCAGACTATTTTACAGATGATTAAGGATACGAACGGAAAATTTAAGGTAGCGTATTCAATTTCAGGCGTTGCGCTGGAGCAGATGGAGTTATACACGCCCGAAGTAATCGACAGTTTCAAGGAGCTTGCCAAGACGGGATGTGTCGAATTTCTTGCCGAGACGTATGCACATTCATTGTCCTCTTTGGAGGAAGATAGCGACGAGTTTGAGTTGCAGGTAAAGCAGCACGCCGAAAAAGTGCAAAGCTTGTTTGGCGTGAAGCCCCGCGTATTTCGTAACACGGAGCTGATTTATTCCGATGAAATAGGCGACCGCGTGGCAGCACTCGGCTTTAAAGGAATCATTACTGAGGGAGCAAAACACATTCTCGGCTGGAAAAGTCCGAACTATCTGTATTGCAGCGCAAGCAATCCGCATTTGAATATTTTGTTTAAAAATTTCAAACTCAGCGACGATATAACGTTCCGCTTTTCGGACTGGAATTGGGATCAATATCCGCTTACCGCCGATAAATTTATGGATTGGATTGCCGAAACGCCGGAGTCGGAAAATCTCATCAACCTGTTTATGAATTACGAAACGTTTGGTGAGTTGCAAGGTGTTCAAACCGGAATTTTTGAATTTTTGAAGGCATTACCTCATTTTGCCGAACAAAAAGGAGTTGCGTTTGCCACCCCTTCGGAGATTATCGGAAAACTGAAACCGGTTGACCAAATTTCGGTTGTTTTCCCTATTTCGTGGGCGGATGAAGAACGCGATGTCTCTGCATGGCTTGGCAACGAGCTGCAAAAAGAGGCATTCCGCAAAGTGTATGAAATCGGAGAGCGAGTACACCTCTCGAAAGACCGCCGCTTAATGCTGGATTGGTATTACTTGCAGACGAGCGACCATTTCTACTATATGTCCACCAAACATTTTTCCGACGGTGCGGTTCATCGCCATTACAGTCCGTATGACTCGCCATACGAGGCGTTTATGAACTATATGAATGTGTTGGGCGATTTTATTGACCGGGTCAATTCCCAATTTCCCGAAGGTGTCGATAATGAAGAGTTGCACTCTTTGTTGCAGACGCTTAATGCGCAAGAGGAGGTAATCAATAAGTTGAAAGCTGAAAATAAGATGTTGAAAGGCAAATGCAAAATTTCCTCTTCCGAAGAAAAAAAGACGGAACCCGGCGAGAAGAAAAAAACAACGAGAAAAAGACTGGCGGTGAAAGAATGAAAATAATATTTTTCCAAACGCAAAGAACACAAAGGCGCGAAGTTACAAAAAAGACTAAAACTTAGCGTCTTTGTGTTTAAATAGAAAACAATCAAAAAAGCAAATGAAAAAACTTTTTATACTGGTTTCACTTGTGGTTTCCGCTGTTTGCGGCAGGGCGCAGATGTTGGAAAATAGTGCGTGGAATATCGTTGGGATAGAGTGTGCCGTGACGGCAGAAGATTCTATCCAGCAACCGTTTTTAGACAGTATTTTTAGTGCGTTCGGGAAAAAAATAATTGCGCCGGCTGACCGGTATGTATACGAATTTACGCAAGACGAGTTGTTGAAGAAAGTGAAAAAAAAAGAATCCCGCTGGCCATATAAGGAAACAGATAATAACCTCGTCGTTGATATGGGAAAAGGAATAATCCTGATTCAAAAATACGAAATCAGGCAAGATACGTTGATATTGGAAATGGATAAACCGCTCTTTTTCTTATCCGAATTTGAACCGAAAGTGAAAAATGTGAAGTCGATGGTAAAGGATGTTTCGTTGAGGTATTATTATAAGAAAAATTGAGGATTGAAAGTTGAGAATTGAGAGTGGGAATTCATTTTTGTTTCCGTTTTTTCTTCCGTACCGACCACCCAAACTTTCCGATTTGTTCGCCAAGCTTGAAATATCCCCCGTGGTTATAAGCGATTAGTTTGGCTTTTGATAATTCAAACGCACCAGTGGTTTTATCCATATACTTGTCATCAGCCAAGACGTTGACTACCTCGGCGATAAACATATCGTGCGACCCAAGCGGGATAATTTCTTTTACTCTACATTCGATAGAGAGGGGAGATTCGGTAATGAGAACGGAATCAATCACTTCCGTTTTTGCCGGAGTGAGTTTCATTTCCTTGAATTTGTTACACTCTTTTCCCGAACGAACACCGCACCAGTCTGTTGCAAAAGCCATCTCTTCATTGGTCAGGTTGATGACAAATTCAAGGTTTTTTTTGATAATCGGATAGGAGTGCCTTTCGGGACGAATGGAAACGTAACACATTGGAGGATTTGTACAGATTGTTCCGACCCAACTTGCCGTGAAAATGTTGAATTCATCTTCCGTCTTTCCGCAGGAAATCATCACGGCGGGAACCGGATAAATCATTGTTCCGGGTTTGAAAGTATGCTTCATCAAGAGCCGTTTTATTCGATACTTAAATCTTCGCCGCTCGTTATCCGTTCGCAATAATGGCATTTGAAAAGCGCCTGCTCTTTATCAACCGTATAAAAACGGGTGGACATCGGTTCGTTGTTCGTAATGCACTGCGGATTCATACATTTAATTACGCCGGTAATTTCACAAGGCAATTCAAGTGTATTTTTATCTACGACCTCATAATTGCGAATCGTATTTATTTTGGCGTTAGGCGCAAGAATCGCAATTTTATTTACCTCTTGCTGTTCAAAAAAACGGTCGGTTACCTTTATAATTGCCTTTTTGCCTAACTTACTGCTATCCAAATTATATCCGAAAGTTACCTGATTCGGGATATTCTCCAACCGCAAAATGGAAATCACCTTAAAAAGCTTCTCCGAAGGAATATGATCTATCACAGTTCCATTTTTCAGCGCAGCTACCTTTAACTCTTTTGATATATTTTTCATTCTCAATTCTCCATTTTCAATTCTCAATTCTTAAAGTCCAAGCGTATCGCAAATAATTGCCTGCCGGGCAAATACCCCGTTGTGCGCCTGAGTGAAATAGTACGCTTTTTCGTTTTCGTCCACATCATAATCAATTTCTGTTACGCGCGGGAGCGGATGAAGTATGCGCAAGTTCGGTTTCGTATTTTCCAGCAGTTTATTTCTTAACGTATAGATATTCTTAACTTTTTCGTACTCGAACAGATCGGTAAAACGTTCTCGCTGTACCCGTGTCATATAAAGAATATCAGCGTCTGCAATATTTTCCTCGTTCAAATCGGAATACTCGTTAAATATGATATTATTGTTGGCGCAAAACATTTTATATTCGTCCGGCATACGCAACTCATCGGGAGCAATAAATGTGAATGTAGGATTAAAGTGCGACATTGCCATCAACAGCGAGTGCACTGTGCGTCCGTATTTCAAGTCGCCTACCATACAGATATTCAAGTTATCCAATGTGCCTTGTGTCTTTTTAATTGAATACAAGTCAAGCATTGTCTGCGTAGGATGCTGGTTGGCACCGTCGCCTGCATTGATGACCGGGACGCTTGATACTTCCGAAGCATACCGCGCTGCGCCCTCTATCGGGTGACGCATAATAATAAGATCGGCATAGTTACTCACCATGATAATGGTATCTTTCAGCGTTTCTCCTTTTACGCTGCTTGAGGTAGAGGCATCGCAAAAACCGATAACACGACCGCCCAACCGGTTAACGGCTGTCTCAAAACTTAAACGGGTACGGGTTGACGGCTCAAAAAAAAGCGTTGCAACCACCTTTCCGTCCAATATCTTTTGATTGGGATTCTGTTCAAAAAAGGCGCTCTTTTCTAATATTTGGAGAATTTTTTCCTTTGAATAGTCTGAAATGGAAACTAAACTTNNNAAACTTCTATTACCCATTGCAATTGTTTTTTATAGTTCAAAATTACGAAAAAAAAAGAAAAACGGAAAATGAAGAGTGCGAAAAAATAATTTAAAATGAGAATCAAGGCAATTCTGTAAATTTAAACGACGCAAGCATACATCCAAAGAGGCTTGCAAATAAAAGTATCACCGCCAGCGCCCCAAAAGAAAGTGCAAGAAATAACGAATAAACCAGTGTAATGTAGAGTATGGAAATTACCAGAATTGCAAGTACATACAAGGTGAGTTTCCACCAGCCCTTTCCGGAAGGAAAAAACAGATTCGAGGTAAAGGCAGTCAATATAAAAATTGCCGGAAAGACAAACAGGTAAGTACTTCCGTGCAGCAGGAACGCAAACACGGAATTAAAAAGGATAACCAATAAGATTGCGCCGCCCTGCGTCTCGCTGTCTCTGTAATTTAATTTCCGGCAGAGCTTTGCGACAAATATCCCCGCAGCCAAAATAAGCGTTGTAAATATAATCATATACCCAAGATCGAACGGAACATTGGGCATATATGTCAAGGAAAACGGGTTCCCGGTAGCAATACCGATAAGCTTAGCTAAGAGCAGACCCGCAACCACAGAAGCGAGCAGGTAGCCCATCCAGATAGCAAAGGCGAAGAACATTTTTTTCAGAGAGATTGCTTTTTTTCTTACGGCAAGGAAAATAATAGCAAAAGCACATAAAGTTATGATAACTATTAATATCCATGATGCGGTTTGGGAATAATACACCAAAATGCCGGGAAGCAGCGTAAAGAACACCGCATTGCTGTTTGAAACAAACGATTCCGGCGCACTGTACTGTTCTTTTCCTATATATTCCATTACTAACGGGTAAACCTGTTCGCCGTAAAACTGCAACGTGGCTTTATCCGCATTCTCAAGGTTGTCGAGCGGCGTATGGTAATATTTAAGGCTGTTTAATGTGGAGAAATTAAGACCCGTGTATCCTGCGTTCAAAAACGGCGTGAAGTCAGTGTCGCTGGGGAGATGCTTATAAACATCGGCAGCTATCGAGAAAGCGAACGGCAACCGCGACCGGCTGTAAAAATCAATCAGCTTGTGGTTTTTATCACTTGTTTGGAACAGATAGAGCGGTCCCTTATTTCCTCTTGCTTCAAGGTTGATAACAATGTTAACGTCTTTTATCCAATCCGCATATTCCCCGATTAGCGCCTTTGAGCCGCCTAACGCAACTTCCTCGGCATCGGTAAACACAAACTTAACACCGTTAACCGGCTTTTTTTGAGCGGCATAATCGTTCAGAATCCTCATGATTTCCAACATTGTGGTTACGCCGTAACCGTTGTCTGCCGCACCGAAAGACCCTTCGGAGCTTACGCCGTACTTCACCTTATAGGGAGAAGAGTCGTAGTGTGCCATCAGCAACATACTTGCTCCGCTTGTACCCGGTATTTCAGCATAAATGTTATTCACATCTACCAGCTCTTTTTTTCCGTTTTTTTGATTAACCGTTTCGATTTGACCGTGTGCTATTCTTGTCCGCTTTACGTTGGGAAAAGTGGCGATTGTCTCTTCCAGATAGTCCCGAACCTCCTCAATTTCATTCAAGTCGAAAACCGAATGTTGATTTTTGGCAATAACCTCCAATTGATAAAATGCACGTTCTGCCGAAAACCAATCGTCTTGATTCTTAGGTGTTGGCGAAGCCATTGTAAAAATACTCAACAGCAATGCTGCGATAAGCGTGCAGCATAACACAATTGTGCTTATTTTATTTTGCATAAATAAAAAGAATTATTGCTCAATATCTATTTTTATTGCCTCTAAATCCGGATTTAACACCCAATGCACGGAATCCGGCACAAATGTTTTCGCCGAAACATCCTTTTCCTTTTGGTGTAAATCATATTCAATTCCGGCAATGCTGGCGAAAGTAGGAAAAACATTGGCTGAATTAATCTTTTTGTCCGCGTTATTTTTTAAATTCAAAAAGATAGAATCGTTTGCTTGTAAATAGCTGTCGGAAAGCCAAATAAACATAGGGACGTGAAGCTCGTATTTGGCTGGAATCAACGTTCCGTGTCCGAGATTTACTCCGGGAGCGTCAAAAATATTTTCTCCATGGTCTGAAATATAAAAAAGAGCAGATTTGCTATTTTTCTGTTCTGCCCGTTTTATGATTTCATGCAGGAAATAATCGGTATATAACACGGAATTGTCGTAAGCATTGATAAATAAATCCCTGTTTTTCTCCACAATTTCATAATTGAAATAGGATTTGGTGATGGTTGGTTTAAACTGTTCAAATTCAGCCGGGTATCTGAAATTATACTTGTAATGGCTGCCTATTGTAAATAGAAAAAGGCATTTTTTCTTCTCCTTTTCGTTCAGAATAGAATCTATCTGGGAGAATAGCAGGCCGTCATACTTTCCGTCAAATTTAAAGTCATTATTGCTGATATAGTTGTAATCGGCTTCTGATGCAATTTGCCTTAGAAACATTTCATTTTCCCCTTGATTGGATAACAGATAGGTTTTAAATCCGGCTGTTTTACAAAGACTTATGATAGATTTTTCTTCGTTCGACCGGTTTCTTTCCAATACGGTAGCCCGCGTCAGGATAATGGGATGCACATTGTTTGTCAGGTTAGCCGAGGCATAGACACCTGAAAATGTCAGCAATTTTTCTTCCCTTTTCAGACTGTCTAAAAAAGGAGTTGTATTCCGGCTATAACCGTTTACTCCAAAATTGGCATAACGAGCCGATTCGCCCATAACGAAAATATACAGTTCACATCCATCGTCCTCTTTTTTTACGGCTTTAAACTCGAAATTTTCTATCTTTTTATACCGTGCCGCCAATTCCCTTTTTTCGGATGCAGCATAATATGTTTTCATTCCAAGACTGTAAGGATATGTATTATAGAGTTTTACTCTGAAACTGTAAATGACGGATTGCAATATTTTACCACTGTTTTTTTCTTCCGGTTGACGAAAAAAAGAGATTACCGCCAATGCAGATATACCTGCGAAAAGGAACAGATAAATACAGTACCCTGTCTTTCTTTTTTTTCCTTCAAACAAATAATCATTGGGAATTTTAATCCATAAATAGATGTACAATCCCCAAATGAGAACGGTCGCCGCAATCATTGTTTTCAGGCTTGACAGGTAATTCCAAATTTCATTCGGGTTTGTATCCAAAAGCGTCAACAGAAAACCGGAAGTTAAAGGGGTTTGATTGATGATGATGTGTCCGATTTCTACCGGAGCCAGCAACACAAACAGGAAATAGATGCCGAAATAGACTTTCGACCGGAAAAACAGAGCCGGAAAGAGGCAAAATGAGGCACTTAAAAGCAGATACAGCCCGGTTTTGATATTGATTCCTTCATGAAAAAACAGAAAAAAATTAGGTATAAATGCTATTAAAAACATTATAATCCATATTATTCGCATTTTCTGAGTTGATATGGAATTGCAGTCAGAGTTTCCCTTATAAAGCATATTTATTTTTTTGTTTCTATTTTTATCATATTTTTATTGCAGGTTGCAAAAATATTTTTACTTTTGCAAAAGAAATAAACGGCTAATAATTTTATGGGGTACCGCTCGAATTTTATTAGTCGTTTTTTATTGTTGTTATGCAATATTGTACTTTTTCTTTTGTCCCCCTTTTTACCCCCACAGTTAATTTTATTTTCCCTAAGTCTTCTTTATCATATTCCATAATAATGATTTTCTCAAATCCTTTTTGATTATATTTTTCCGGATTGGCATTTTGTGGAATACCTTTTTGTTCGGCATTCTCCAAAATTTCAGTTAAAGACATAATTGCCAAAGTCGAGATATACCTGAGTGATGCTTGTCCTGCAGTTTCCTTTACTGAAATATGTTTCACATTTACAAAATCTTTCAGTGATTTATTAAAAACTTGTTTGTGCGGATTTTCTATTTCCCATATTTTATATAAGTTCATAATAAATTGTTTCCGTTGTTTTTTATCATCTTTTGTATCACCTAAAGCTATTCCATTTTTATCTAATTCCATAAAATTACAAAACTTTTGATTTTTTCATTTCTAAACCTACAAATTCAATACAAAAACCCAAACAGCCATAACGGAATCTCTCTCCCGTTTCCCCTGTCAATCATATCGACCGCATAGTAATAGTCGGAGTTGGATTTCACTTTATCCCCACAGTTTTGAATCCGGAAATTAAACCGTTCATTGACTAAAAAATGGGTGTTTTTGGTTCCTTTGTTTACTTTATGGTCACGGATAACGGTGTTGTAGAAGAAAGTTTCACGTACGACTTGCTCATCTACATTTACCGGCAAAAAGACGTACATCAGGTTGGTGTTTTGCAGATAGATTTTGTCCGGTTTTTTGGGAAAACTTTCGTTGGGCGGATAAAGAATATTCAACAACCGGGCGTCCTGCAGGTATTTAATGTAATTCATTACCGTGGCGCGTGAAGTCTGAATATCGACGCTCAACTGACTCACATTCGGAGCGTTGGGAACATTGCTTGCCAACAGGTAGAGTAATTTGCGGATTTTGGACAAGTAGCGCAACTCAATCTGTTTAAGCAACAGAATATCAATCTCCAGCGTCATATTGATTGTTTTTAGCAAATTTTCCGAATAATTCCTTTTTTCTAAAAAGAACGGGTAATATCCGTGGTGTAAATAATCCTGAAAATAGTCGAAAGGGTTTATTTGAGCTGTAATTCCGGCTGTTATATCTTCGTGATTGGCAATAATATCTTCCAATAGGATAGGGGAGAAGTTGGTTCCCGCTTTTAGATTGACGAATTCCCGGAATGAAAATCCCCTCAAAATATATGAAGTTACACATCCTTTCAAATCAGGATTTTCTTCCTTCAAACGCATTACGGAAGAACCGGTAAATACAATTTTCAGTTCCGGAAAATGGTCGTAGCAATAGCGCAACTCCTTACTCCAGTCGGGATATTTAAAAATTTGGTCTATTAAAAGCGTTTTTCCGCCGTTTTTCCGGAATTCGTCCGCAAAGTCGATCAACGTCCGCTCCGTAAAATAAAAATTGTTTAAATTAATGTACAGGCACGAACGGTCTGTTCCGAAATTTCTTTTCGCATATTCCAGTAAAAAAGTGGTTTTTCCCACTCCACGACTGCCTTTAATTCCGATTAACCGCTGATTCCAGTCAATTTCATCCATCAATGTGCGATGAACGGGTGCATCCGTGTGTTCAACCAAATATTTATGTGTTCTGAAAAAAGTTTCCAATTTCTATTGATGCTGGTTACAGTACAAAAGTAACATAAAAAATTGTCTTGAACCACGATTTTATTAAGATTTACAAAATTCTCAAGGTAAAATGCCTGATGATGAAATCTTGATAATCTTGTAAATTCTGTAAAAATTCAGGTTCGGACAAGCTTTAATGTGATACCACCTT
>QMCD01002519.1_pt1 | contig 14496 bp, 15 predicted proteins | sample 1821841 | NCBI WGS metagenome assembly QMCD01 (sample SAMN01991225, study PRJNA193472) | Termite gut metagenome, whole genome shotgun sequencing project. | isolation source: worker | host: Macrotermes natalensis | reverse complement strand
CACATTATTAAATCCTTTGAAAACCTGTTTTGCGTGTTTCTCGCCCCACAATTCCAGGGCAAACTTTAATAATTCGTAGGATTTTTCCGATGCTTTAACGTTTGCTTTGGCATAGTTTGCTACCGCGTCCAAAGCATAATCGCGAACAATTGTACTTTTGTCTTTTTCTATCAACGACTGCAATGTGGGCAAAACAGAAAAAACAGTATCAGGAATTTTATCCGCAATGAATGATAACGTATGTGCCGCCTCCCAGCGTGTTTTGGTTTCCTTGCTGTACAACAACGGCAGAACATTGTCGGCATACGGAACAACCAATTCGGGTTTCACTTCCGAAACGAGCGTAAAAACTTCGATACAATCCGATTGCAGTTTTCTGTCCTGATCTTCCAGTCCGGTTGCAATTTCAGCGAGCGCTTTCGGGTTAGCAATACATTTCTCTGCAACAATCTTGTTTGAAATTTCTGTTTTGTCGCCTTTTTGAGATGATAATTGATTTAAGATTTCCATAATATGTTTTTTGTTAATTTTCTTCGTAGTAGTATGAGTAGTCAATGCCTTTCATAAACATTTCACGGCTGTCGATTTCGTCAGTCAAAGCACCTTTTAGTAAATTTTTTATTGCGGTGCTGCTTGCACTACTTTGCACCATTGCATTCAGATAATCATTTTTGCCGATTTTACTCCAATCTACACATTTTTTCAATGAGCGTTTCAGCATCAAATCCAGCCAAATCCGTGTACTTCTGCCGTTTCCTTCCATAAAAGGGTGTGCAACATTCATCTCCACATATTTGTCGATAATCTCGTCAAGCGTTGTTTCGGGCATTCGTTCAATTGTTGGCAGTGTTACATTGAAATATTGGCAAGGCGCAAATGTAAATCCGCCCTTACTGATATTTTTTGTTCGTATTTGTCCTGCGAAATCATAAAGTCCGCCGAAAAGGTAAGCGTGAATTTGTTGCAGACATTTGACTGTTCCTGCCTCCAAATTTTTCAGCAACCCGCTTTCAAAAAGCGTATAGGCTTTTTTCCTGCTTTGTCCGTCAATGGTGTTGTCGCTGTAAGTGAACCAATCTAAAAACTTCAGAGCTTTGGTGTTTGGGAAGTTTTTGGCGAGTTCCATAACGCCGTTACTGTCAAGCGTATCGGATAGACGCTTTTTCCCATCGGGAGCAAGAAATTTGAAACCGTGAGTGGCACTCACAAGTTGATTGTTTTCTATCTTTAATTTTCGTTTTAACCAACGCCAATAGTTGTTTGCTTTGACATAGTCGTCCTGTTCGTTTAGAATAGAAACTATATCAATGACATTGAACCACCATTTGTTGTTCTCTTCGTCCCAAATGGCACGAACTTCACGGTCGTTAAAAAATCGGATAGATATTTTGGTGTTATTGTTCATGGTTTTAATTTTTTTCATTATAATTTCTTTATAAAATTATCAATACCGCTCCAATCAATCCGATGAACGGAATTTGTGGTTTTAGCGATTTTTTTCGCAATAAAGCGTTCTAAAAAATTCATCGATTCAAATAAAAATTCACCGCCCAAAAACTCGATTGCCACTGCATTTTTCTGCAATACTTCGGGATAAGCGGCTTTCATCTCTTTTTCTTGTTCTTCCTTGTTGGGATGCATACCACAAATGAACAGTCCTACTTTTTTTTGAAGTAAAATCGTTTCATTTTCCTTACAAAATGTTTTTATTTTCTTAGACGATTGCCCTGCATAAACAGACGATCCGAGAATAATTCGGTCAAATTCGCAGATATCCGGACACGGATTTTGTTTCAAAGAAAATAATTCGACTTCACCTGTTTCCTTTAATTTATCAGCGATTGCACAGGCAACTTTTTCTGTAGTACCATGTTTGGTGGCGTAGATGATTGCTGTTTTCATTTTATTTTTGTTTACTGTTCTTAATATAGCCTGATTTTATCCAAATATTTCCGGTATCTGACTAAGTCTTGCTTTGGAAACGGCGAACCGTGAGAAGGATAAATGACTTCGGCAGGACTTTGAATCATAGCATCCCACGATTGACGGTAATCTTCTACATTCTCAATCCAGATGATGTTTCGCTTCACACTTGGAAAGCCATTCATACAGGCGTCGCCGCAAAACAAAATTCCGTCGTCGGTCAATAATCCGATGGAATCGCTTGTATGTCCGGGCAGTGAAATAATTTTTAAGCCTATTCCTTCCTGTTCAAAAAATTGATTTTGCTCATCCCAAAGCATTACATTATCAGTTTCACTTATTTTTACAACCGGAAATTCGTGCTTGCCTTTTCCCGCAAGCGACATTGCCGACACAAAGAATTTCGCAAGCCGTCCAGAACAGCCGCCAATCCATTGATTGTGTCCGGCGAGCAGCCTGTCGGGCGATTCTGCGTGCATAATAAGCGTTGCACCGGTATCGTTTTTCAGTTCGTTTAAAAATCCCACATGGTCGTCGTGCACATGCGTGATAAAAATGTACCGGATGTCTTTTTTGTTGATGTTAAGTTTTTGCAGTTTCTTTGAAAACTGCACGTAATTTCCCGCATATCCGGTATCTATAACGAGATAACCCTTATTGGTATCAATTATGTAATTGTTGACGATTCTGTTTCCGATGTTAAAGATTTTCATTGTTGTATTGTTGTTAATGGTCAATGCTGGTGTTTTGCCCATATCGAAATCCTATTTCCGTTCCATTATTATACCATGAATTGAGCTCTTCTTTCTTAAGTGCTCAACTGTATCGGTCGTTTATGACTATTTTGCACATCGTATAAATTATTAAAACCTTTTTTCTGTCATTTTTACGAATTAGCCTTTATTTTCTTATTTAAATAATAGACAGCCACCATACAATATTCTCGAAATTTTCCGTCTTGTTTTTTTGATAGCCATCTATCTCGCTCTTGCTTGAAATAACTTTTCTTGAGTTGTTTATTTGTTTTATTTCTATTTTCTGCCTCTACTATCTTTTGAACTTCTAAATATACTTGCTTTCGATTATCTTTAAGAGTTTGCATGTTTAGATTTAAAACCTCATTAATTTGCCTATTTATTTCGTCATCATTTGAAACAGAACTGATCTCTCCATCGGCATTATATTTAAAAAGAGTTTCACAAGACAATGGGTTTATAGCCAAATCCAAATTGCCCTTTTTTGTGTCGCAAGTCTGTAATTTCTTGGGTTTTCCCTCATTTCCCATACAAGCACTTAAAAGATTATTGTAATTCAATTGTAAATTTGGATATCTATCTTGACATTGATGGTGTTCAATTTTCATATCATACCTGATATTCCCGTCTATATTGATCTTTTCTGGAATCCTTTTCATACAATAACAGCAAATATGTCCTTGCTCTGATAACAGGCTATTTCTTAGTTCTTCTTTAGTATTTGTTGGTAAATTATCATAAGAAGAATACGGACTTGCTCTGTGTTGAACCAATGAAGCAGGTTCTGATGATTTATTTATCTGTTTCATTGAGTTCTTCTTCTAAATAATTAATTTGTATTTTTGCTTGTACCAATACTGGGTCATCTTCTCCCAAGAGTTCTAACAACGAATCATATTCTATTTTCACAGATACTAAATCTTCATCTTCAATCAGATTAAATAAATTACTAATACGTTTTGTTAATTCCTTATTCCGTTTTTCTACACCCATCATTTCATAAAGGATTGTGGCAATATCCTTTCCGTAATACTTCGGCGTTATTTTAATGATTTCGCCATCTTCCATAATTTTCACTTCCGTTTTATCGACATTGGCATTACTTAAAAGGAGTGGAGAATGAGTGGAAATTAAAAAATGGCTCGATATATTGTAGCTATTATCAATAAATTCGACAATTTCTTGAATAAAATTTCTTTGCCAAGAGGGGTGCAAATATGTGTCCGGCTCATCGAATAGAAACAACGTGTTTTCGTCCGTAAGTAATTCGGTAAGCCCTTTTATGATAATTGATTGTTGTTCTCCTTCGCTTAATATTGAAAACGATTTAGGTTCTCCATTTTCTTTTGCGATAAAATTAAATGTAGCATTAACCCATAAATCATCAATGAACAATGTGTTTAGAATTTTGAATAATTGTTTTTCTTCAGTGTATCGCTCCCGTATTTCAAATAATTTTTCTTGCCAAATTATCGTAATAATGAGATACTCATCATGAAATCCCTCTATAACGACATTGCCTATTCTGCCTTTTTGAGGAGTATTTTCATCAATAATTAACGGCTTTCCAATGCTATCAAGAAAATCTAAAAAGGATTTTACTTCTCCTTTGGCTCCCCACCATTTATTAATTTTATCTGTTTTCCAATAAGGCTTTTTTAAGCGTATAGTTAAACTTTGAAATCCGCATATTTTTGCTTTTTCTTTCAAAAAATCAGGAATATTTCCATACTCAAAAGACAACAGAGCAATTAAAATAATTTCAAATAATGCAGGTTCAAAGTAAAAGAAAGGTCTATATGCCACACTACCTCCTTTGCGATACTTTACGGAAAGTTCGTTGTCGTGAGGCTGACAAATATTTCGCATTATTTCCGAATTTCCGGAGTAATAAATAACAATATTGCTGGGAAATATTTTATTGAATGTACCGAATGTCTTTTCAATATCTGATTTTTTTTCTAAAACTTTATCTGTTACGTATACTTTGTAGGAAATTTCTACATCTTTTTTCTCTGCGGAAAGTTCTACTGCAATATAATTCACATTAGCATCTATCCAAGTAGATGTTTTACTGACAATTTCTTCTAATCGTAATAAATATATTAATTTGAATCCGAATTTTGACTTTTTATTTAAAATAGCATCACTAAATATTTGAGCAATAGCTTCCAATATTGTAGATTTGCCCGATCCGTTAATGCCAACAAGAATAGAAATATCCTTGCTAAACTTTATATTGAAATTTTTCAATATTTTATAATCATCAATGTAAAGTGATTGTAGTTGCATACTTTATTACTCAAATATTTCTTGTTCAAATTCTGTTATTGCTCTTTTTCGGTTTTCTTCAGCATTTTGCCAAAGAGTTTTTATTTTCGTTCTTATCATTTGAATATGATTTGCAATTTCTTCTTGAATATCAATTGGAGGTAGAGGAAATTTAATTTTTTGCAAATTTCCAACACCTAACTCTGTTTGTTTTGTTGATTGCGCAGATTTTATATTATCTACTTGTTGTTGCCCATAAGAACTATTGAACAGAGAAGTAAAGTATTCTGGATTTACATTTTTCTCATTTAATCTTAATAACAATATATGACTGTCATACATCAAACCCTCATGCTCTTTTCTAATTACAGTTGCCCTGCCGATAGTTCCTTCGCCTGTTGAATTAACTAAAATATCTCCTTTTTTGGTAAAATCATTTTTATTCAATGAAAACAGCCATTGCGAATTAACTGTTTTAGTATATGCTAAATCAATAACATTCCAGCGATTGCATTTCTGATTTAAAATTATTGCATCTGAATTTTCTTCATATTTTGGACTTTTGCCTCTAAAAACCGAAATTGCTAATTTAGGATTCTGCTCTATTGAAATAATTGAATATTTACTTGATTTTAATCGTTCTTCTTCCGACTGTTGCCGAAATCCCCATATTACAAGTTCACTAAAAGGAGTAAAATGTAACTTTCCGTTTTTCTCATTTTTCTTTTCCTCTCTTTCTATCCCCAACACCTCAAACAAATAATTTTCAATTTCTTTTTCCAAATCATTTGCCTGCCGTTCTAATGCCTCTGCTTGACGAATGCTGGCATTATAGTTTTCTACAATTTGTTTTTGTTCTTCTAATGAAGGCAGAGGAATTTTTTGAGCAAGGAATAACTCTTCTTGAAGATAGTGTCTATTGGTTGTTCCATTACTTGCATTTTCTGAGAATTTAATAAATTCAGGTGTCGTTGTAATTAATGATAAAAAATGAGGGTTTATTTTTGAGTAATCAACATCAAATGTCCAAAAGTTTCCTGTAATAATAGCACCATTAACTTCTTTTGAAACAACGCCAAACGCACCGTTTCTTGCATCAATTTTGGAGAGCAAAAATTGTCCTTTGGAAACTATAAATTGTTTTTTTGTTCCAATGTTTATGCCTCGTTCAATATCTCTTAAAAATACGCCGCCATTGTTAATTTTAATGGTAACTCTTTTGTATTCTTCGTCGTCTTCTATATCAATAGCCGTTTTATTTCGCTTTAAAAAATTGTTAATTTCTACCAATTTATGTTTTTCGGCATACGAAAATTTTGTATCCAACATATATTGAACGCTCCAATTTATTAAATCGGAAAACAATACAAAATGAAGATATTTTTTTACTGCTGCTTGCATTATTTTTTCTTATTCAACTTTTTAGTAGTTTTGCTTAATTTCTTTTCGTCGCTTTCTAACCTGCGTTGTACTTTTTTTACATCTTCGGCAGGCGGCAGTTGTTCGGGAACAATGCCACGCTCCAACAGCATTTTTCTTACCGCCGAATTATTATCAATATGTTCTGTTTCGATTGGTTTTGTGCCGTACAGGTTTTTTGTCTGCACATTGATAGAGGTCATTTCCGCCGCTAAATCTTTTGCTTTGATATTGATAGTAGGAAGAAAATCGGCAACAGGGCGACTGTCGGGGACTCCTAATTTTCGCTTCAACATAGATGTATTCAGTCGAAACAAAGCTTGGTCGCCTTTGGAACGAATAACGGCAAAATCTTTGTCGTTTATGCCTCTTTCGTACAAAATACCCGACAAGATTTTCTCTGTTTCGGCTAATTTAACACGTGCTTTCACACGTTCATAGTCCAAAATACGCTGTTCGATGATTTCAGCACGGCGAGTTTGTACTGCAAAATAGTTTTGAGCAAAAGCAATTTGCTCTTTCCGGCTATCGCCATTTTGTGCAATCAAATAGCAGGCATAGCGTGTAAGAAGAATGTCATCTACTTGATGTTGAGCGCCTTTTCCTGCTTCTATCACCTTGCTGACGTCAGCAAAGTGATAATGCACACTCTCGCCTGCATTTTGGCAGGCTTCTTTGGCTTTATCAATGGTATTTTCAAAATTACGCCATTGTGTATAGCCTAATAATTTTTGTAATTCTCTTGCACTCCAACATTCTATCCCTTCAAATTCGGCAGAGGCTTGTTCAAATTCTGTAAATAATGCTTTTATCTCTTCTGTTTTCATTATTTTTTAGTTTTATTTTCCGTAAAATACTTCGCGTTCTCCCACTACATTTCCTTCTGCTAAAACGACACGAGAAATTTCATAATTATCCGTAATTTGGTATGTTATTTTTGAAAACACATTATCCCAAAGTTTATTTGCCTTTCTGTATGTAGTATATTCCACTTCCAGTGGTTCCAATTCATTTTCGATAACAGCTCCTGTGGTGCTTATGCCTGCTTTTTCTACTTCGGCAAGCGGTACATCATAGTTAAACCGAGATTTTACCAATGCTTTTACTTCGGTTTCTATGTGAAGTTCTATTTCTTTTTGCTTGGATTTTAATACTTTCTTCTCGTCTGTTGTTTTGCCTTTTTCGCTTAATTGTTGCTCTATTTCCGCTAATTCCTTTTTGTATTTAGCCAAAACTTCTTTTTCGGCTTTTTTCTTAATATCGGCATATTGCTCTGCTTCGTCTTTGGTAAATTTTTTGAAGAAAAGCAAACTTGGTTTTACTGTTGCTCCCGAAGCGATAAACACATCTTGCGGAATAGATACGACCAACAGGATTTTTGCTTTGCTTTCCACAAATTCGCGTACTTTTTGCAGGTTAGTATTGTTCAGCACACCTTCGGGAAGCACAATTCCCATTCGCCCGCCCGGTTTCAGTAAGTTTAGGCAGCGTTCAATAAACAATACTTCGGTAAGCGTACTCATTGTTCCAGTCTTGTAAAGCGAAAGCAGAGATTTGTCAATATTATTGTTAATCTGATTCAATGCCTTTGTATAAGCGTCGCCGTATCGTTCAGTATATTGTGTAATCCGTGCTTGGTCTTTGTACTTGTCGGCTTCAGTAATTTTAAGCGATTTTTCTACTCGCGAGCCAAAAGGCGGATTGGTAAGAATTACATCGAAACGATTTTCAAAAATGCCATTCACATTGAGTAAGCCATCGTTGTGATGCACGCCGCCGTGTCCGTCGCCGTGCATGATCATATTCATTTTTGCTGTGCGGCTCATTCGCGGATTGGCATCGGTGCCAAAAATACAGTCGTATGACAATACTCGTAACCGACTTTTAGGATTATCAATATCTAATTCGGCATTGAGTTTGGCGAAAAGGTCATTTACTTGCAAGTCGATTTTTTCCTTTTCTTTTTCGGAAAGTTTCTCGTAATCAGCCGTATAGTATTGTGTCTTAATCCGTTCTTTTTCTTCGTGAATTTCCTGTTCTATTTTTGAGCGCACATACTCAAAGGCTTTAATCAGAAAACCACCGCTACCGCAACAAGGGTCACAGATAACTTCGCCTTCTTCAGGGTCAAGCACCTTAGTCATAAAATCGACAATGGTGCGAGGGGTGAAAAATTGTCCCAGTTCACCACGAAAAGTTTTTCCCAAGAACTGCTCAAATGCAATTCCTTTCACATCATCAGAGGTAGTCGAAAGATTGTAAATCTGCAATTCTTCCACAATTGCCTCAAAACTGTTTTCACGAATTTTCAATGAATCGTTAGAGTCAAAAAGGTCATCGTTTTTGAAATCCGTTTTGGTTTGTTCAAATAATCTTTGATAAAATTCAGGTTCTCCTGCAGTACGATATTTGTTATAACTTTCTCTATCTTTTTTAAATTCTTCTTTTGAAAAAATCTGAGAACCGCTATTGCTGCGTTCATATCGAATTTTGATAAAAAGAATTTTACTAATTTCATCAAAAGCCGCTTCGGGCGAAAGTTTATCATTATTACGGATAATATTATGGCATTTGAAAAGAAGTTTTGAAAACTCGTCGCGTGTAAATGCCTTGGTTTGATTTAATAACTCGTCAACTTTTTTGGCGTTATTCGCAATACTTGCATTCGGAATATCAACAATTTCTTCTAATCGCTTGGGCATTTTTCCTTTTATGACACGGAAAATGCGAGTTTCTTTCAAATTGCTTGTAACAAAAAAATCTGCACCTGCCCACGAAGCATAGTTATATCCCTGAAAATAATCGTCTTCACGAATAGTAATATGCTCAGCTTTACATTCAACCACAATAATAGGGCTGTTTTCTTCCGTCTTATCCTTTGTGTTTCGCCAAACAACAATGTCTGCCATTGCACGACCTTGTCCGCGCTGCGAATTGCTAACTTGAATTTTCTGTGCCATTTGGTCAAGTGAAAAACCGTAACTATTTACCAATCGACAAATATATTCTTGTCGAACTCTCTCTTCCGGCTTTGTTATTAACCATTTATCTTTTAACGGAACAAAGATTTTGTTATCTTTTATTTGAACTTTTAATGACATAATAAGCATTACTAAATTTGATTTACAAAGATACTATTTTTTACAAGTTTTCGCTTGTAAAAAATAGTATTTCATTCGCTCATTTCAAATCCTTTCCAGTATTTTTTACTTTTTAAAATTTAAAAATAATTCCGGTACTATCAACAAGATAGACATGATGCATTCAATTAATTTCGTTTAAAAACAATAAGATTGTACTCCTTTATATTGGTCAGTTTTTTAACTGTTGCAGATTCTTTATTTTGAATCATTATTCTTGAAGAGCGTGTGTAACTTATATCCTATGTTATCAATTCGCTTTCCCCTGTTCATCTGAAGTTATTCTAAAGTCATTTTATCTTTACACGATTTTACCGCTTTTTCAATAAATGTGATGTCCAACCCCGTCATTTTAGAAATTTCGTCAAACGAATTTCCTTGCTGATGCAGTCGAAATGACAAATTTTCCATTGTTTCGCCAATCTCAATAATATTTTTGTCGGGGTCATAAAATTTTATTCCGAGTTGCTTCCAAGGAAATTCTCGAAGTTCGTGTATAAATTCGACTTTTAATGCTTTCAATTTTTCAACAATTTTCTAAATTATCGTATTCAAAGTAAAGTTCAAAATTATTTCCGCCAATGACAACATTTTTATTGTCAATCAGCATTTTGAAATGTGGTCGCAAATGAATGGAAAACCCACCAAAAGAGATATTTTCGCCATAATCGGCTTCCACTTTTTGCCCTAATACACTTTCATAAAATTCCCGCGACCTTTGAATATCCGAAACTGTTATGAGGGAACCTATAAATTTCAATTTCTCGTTTTTCTTTTCCGTCATATTTTTATACTTTTTTATGTTCGTTCAAATATATTTCAACTTCACTTTTCGTTAATTTTCTTATTTGCGTTTTCGGAAAATCTTCAAACTTTTCTTTTTGAAAAACCAGCATCATTGTTTTTCAAATTTTCTTTTTCAATAAATACTCGTTAAGTGTATTTATATCAGAGAAAATCTTGTATGATTTTCGTCCTTTTTCATTTTCAATTTCATAAATTCCGCAAGGTTTTTTATTGGAAAAATCAGCCGTCCGCAAATAAAGTTTTGTAATTTCTAATGACTTAAACGGAAAATTCCAACGCCGGACATTTCGTTTTTCATCTTTATCAATACAAATACAACGCCCGCAAGTGCCGCAAATATATTGTTCGTGATTTTTCAAACAATTTTGCGGTTCCAATAAAGGAGTAATTCGATTATTTTCGCTGTAACATTCAACACATTCCATATTATTTACCGTCAGTAGCAGTTGTTAAGTATTCCTTAATAACTGAATTTGCATTTAATTCGTTTTCTTTCATGATATTAATTGATTGTGCTTGTTAGTATTTTGGGTGTTTTTATGCCTTTAATCACGAGCCATAACATCATCGAAATTTCGCCCAAAGCCCCAAAGCCCAACACATATGCAGTTAAGAGTGTGTGCATATTTTGGTTTGTGAAAAACAAAGTGCAATCAACAATATGGCAAACGCCTGTAAATACAAGCAAATAAACAATAATTTTCGGAATAAAATCCGATTTGTACCCCAAATAAGCCAAAGGGAAAAGCCACATTCCCCAAAAAATTCCGATAACATATTCGCCGATAAACCGCATTTGCAAAAACAGCGTTGAAATTTCATAAATTTGACCTGTCGAAAATTCCGTAAAATACGCTGTCCGGTTCAGAACAAATAATGCGCTTATTTGAAACATCAGAAATACAAACATTACGGAAACCGAAATAAGCACTAACGAAAGCATTAGTCTTGCCTGTATTTTATCAAAATTTTTCAACAGGCGATACAATGTCAAAACCAAAAATAAAAAACAGATAATATGTCCGAAAATGCTACTGAAAAAAGTCAGCAAAAATTGACTTTGTGTTGCAAGGATATTTTGGGCGGTTGCAACTGCATTGTCGGCGACAAAAGTTTTATCAAGATACATCTGACTTATTCCTGCGGTAACAAAAAATAGCAAATACCAAATGCCTGCAATTCTGGCCGTTTTTTTATTCGTTCTAAATTCCTGTAAATTCATATTTTACTCCTTTGTGTCCTTTCCGGACGATTAATATTTTGTTTAACTTCAATTTTCTTTGCCGTCCCTCGTTTGGGAACGAAAGGCCGCAGAGTTTTTTCATTTATCAATTTGTAATATTATCAATTTTGTCGAAAATTTCCAATGCCGTATCTATCTCAAATACTTTGCCATTTGTTGCGTCGGCAGTTGCTACCATCACTAAATTTTTGCTCGGTTTAATGAAGACAAACTGTCCGCCTTGCCCCGCCATAAAGTAAATTCCTCTGCTTTCATCTATCCACCAAAAGTAGCCAAAAGATTTGTTGTAATAATTTACCTTTTCTTTTGAGACTTTCACGCTCGTCATCTCTTTTATCCATTCGGAATTTACAATTTGCTGTCCGTCCCAATATCCTTTATTCAACACCAAATGCCCGATTTTTGCCATCTCTCGCGGGGTCGCGGAAATTCCGAAACCTCCCATTGTCACGCCGTCTTTATACACTATCCAATCGTAGTTTTTTATATTTAGTTTTGAAAACAATACCTCTTCTGCCCAATCTTTGGTAGTTTTACCTGTCTGTTTTTGCAGGATAGCCGAAATCAGATACGGGTCGCCGTCATTATAATGAAATTTTTCGCCTTGCGAGAAAGCAATGGATAGTCCCAAAACAAAATCAAGGCTATTCGACGGAATTTCCCGCATTAATTTACTGGTTTCTCCATTCAATCCTTCATTATTGTAGTCAATACCGGATTGCATTTTCAACAGGTTTTGAATGGTAATGGCTCCTTTGTCGGGATGATGTTCTATTTCGTCAGGCAAGTATTTCTGAATAGGGTCATTAACATTATCAATCAATCCCTGTTCGATAGCGATACCCTGTAAAATCCCCATTACCTGTTTTGTACACGACCAAATCGGAACAGGCTGCGTTATTTCGGCAGGATTTTTCGTGTAACTTTCGGCAATCAGTTTATTGTTGCGAAATACAAGCAGACTTCTGACTTGCCACAACTCCTTGCTTTCGTGAAAATTTTTGTAAATTTCATCTAATTCCGCTTCGTTAATCCCTTCTTGCGATGGGCTTGATAATTCCCAGCCGTCATTCAAGTTTACAGGGACGTATGTTTTAAAAGGTAACTTCAAGTCGTCTTCTTTCAAGCACGAAGTTAAGAGCATAGATGCAGCTACAACAAAGAAGCGCTATTCTTAAAATGATTTTTTCCATTGTAAATAGTAATTGAGTGATTGAAAACGGTTAATGAAGTAACTGTCAATATATTCTATTCCCAATGCCAATGAGTGCTTTTTAGATATATTGGGAATGTATTCTATCGAGGCGTTGAGATGTTCATATTTGTCAAAACTGCCGAATTGCATGTTTTGATGGGGTTTTGTGAAAAAGTCTGCAAACTTGAATGAATAAAAGTAAGGGGAAATTTCTTTGGTTCGGGAAACAAATCCGGCTATGGAGTTTTGCAGGAATATTTTAATTCTGCTTTGTTTCCATTGATAGTCATACTCAATGCAGGGAGCAAGTCCGATTTCGCCGTGCCAGGATAGATGTGCGCCATTGCGTTGGTTGGGATAGGCTTGATAACTGTAGTTTGTCGCAAAATTCAAGCCCACTTTTAGATGATGCCTTTCGTTTTTGTAAACAGATACAACTCCCGAAAAATCAACAGGCACAAAGTTAATATTCACTGCTATCATGCCTCTGTTAAACGGAACTCCCAGTGCCATTTTAGGTTTGTAGCGCAATTCCCATTTTTCAAAAAAGATATTTCGCTGATAATGAAAACCTATTTGTGGTCCATTATATACCATGCCCTGATTGAGTTCTTCTTTTAATTGCAAAAATCCCGCATAAACGGAAATTTCGTTTTTGTCTTGTGCCCAACAATTTGTGCTGAAAGAAAGTAAGGCGCAAAAGGTAATGAATTTGATTGTCAGTGGTTTTTTCATTGTTTCACAACTTTATCAAAGCGGCTATCCATACAGGAACTAACATCGGTCGTAACGAATTTTCCGTTGTAAAACAAACTGAAAATCGTTGCGGGAGTGGGTGAAGATTGTGCCTGTTTCAATGTTTCAAGTTTAATAATCTTTAATGGAAGTTTACGATTTTTTGCGGTTTCGGTTAACTCCGTATTCACGTGATATTCGGTAAACGGACAGCGATTGGAATAGTAAACAACCAGTCCTTTTTTGTCGGGACATTCGCCACTTTGCACGCTTTCCTTGAATTTGGGATTAGGTGCTTTCGGATTTAATTTCTTGACCAATAAACTAAATCCGTAAGGCAGTTTTTCCACCGTTTCAAAACCTTGTCGCAACAGCCATTTGGTATCGCTCATAAAGTGAAATTTACTTGTTCCGACAACGCTTACAAGTCCGTCTTTGCCTTGCGTTTTGGCATCGTCAATTGCCGATTGCAACAAGGCTTTTGCATAGCCTTTGCCTTTGTATTGCCCGGATACCCAAAAGCAGTTTATCATCAAATAATTTGGCGCATCAACAGGTATCCATGCTTTTTCGGCGGGAACATATTCGATAAATACTTTTGCTCGTTCATTGAGGCGACGAAACACATATCCGTTGTCGAGTTCACGTTTCAACCATGCTTTTTTCGCCTCATAACTTTCCACACATTTTTTGTCTGAAATGGCGCAACAGATGTGTTCTCTATCAATGTTTTCTTTGTTTAGGGTAATGAAATTTGTGTTCATAATGTTTTGTTCTTTCTGTGTAATTTTTCATATAAGCAATAAGTTACAAATTTCCGGAAACCATGCGCCGCCTTATTCCCGTTAGGGAATATCGCTCGGTAGAAAATGGCATATCACCACACGAATAAGCATTCCGTAGGAATGCACCCTTAATCCGTAATCGGCGTAAAAATATACCGTTCATTATATTCCAAATCAAAATCATTTAAAATCTTCTTATATTCTTCCAAAAATGTTTTCTTTT
>QMCD01001429.1_pt1 | contig 14496 bp, 15 predicted proteins | sample 1821841 | NCBI WGS metagenome assembly QMCD01 (sample SAMN01991225, study PRJNA193472) | Termite gut metagenome, whole genome shotgun sequencing project. | isolation source: worker | host: Macrotermes natalensis | reverse complement strand
GCTCACATCCGCCTTTTCCGCGATAATTTCAACGCATTCGTTGGGACAGGGGCCGTATCCAACTATATCTCCCAGTGAAATGAGCAGATCAAACGTGTTTTTTGCATCTTGCAGCACGCTGTTTAGCGCGTCAAGATTTGCATGAATATCCGACAGAATAAGGACTCGCATAATACTATGATTTTATCTTATACTCGAATAAAGGATACATCAAGGCATATTATGGCGAAAAAAAAATCGAGTTTTGCCGACGTTCTCAATGACCGTTTTACCGATGTTTGGAAGCTGCTTTCTGACACAACTTCGTTTTTAAGCCGCACGCCGGAGTTTCATCATTATGAAATTCAACTGCGTTCATGGCGGTCAGAACTGCAATCATCAAAGAATGCTGAAACAGCACAGAGGATTAGAAAAGAGCTTACCGATTTGCGAAAAGCCCTTCGTTTTCAGGGTTATGATCTAAGCCTTGGAAATCAGACATTGATTGTTGATCATTTCCGCAACGACGCAAGTTTGAAAGACGGTTTTAAACGCGTTGTTATTTTTCTTACCAATTCAGGGATTGTCTGGCTCAGCGGTGAAGAAAATCATATTGTACTTGCCGATTATCTTGAAGCGAGGATACTAAACCATCTTGCGTCAGATCATATCAGCATCATTGGGAAACATTACCTTTGGTATCGCCGCCGGGGGAATAATCTTATCTTGTCCGGTTCCGATACGGAAACCAAAGAAGACTTTGAACATCTAAAAGCCATGGCCGACGCAAATAGTTTGTTTTTATTGGGACAGTTGAAGAATCTGAGATAAACATATCTTCCAATACAGAAGAACGAGAATTGATTACAAAGACAATTAAGGGTACTGTCCGCAGTTAAGAAAGCTTTTTCAATATTGCCTTGGCAGTGTATTCGTTAATTTCATTGTGACGGGGAACAGTTGCTTCCTTATTACTGCATTGCTCTTTCAACTGTGCGTAAATCTGATGTGAGCTGCCTGTTGCCAGGGAATTCTTCTAAAGCGTTTTGTACAAGTTCCAACGCTTCGCCGTAATTCCGCGCGTTAAACAAAACCGCGAACTGATTATGAAAATCTATCGCCGGCCGGTCCTTGGGATTTGATGGACGGTGGAAGAGGACACATGTTGGCCTATATGAAAATGAAATACGGCGGCTGGGTTTCGTCAACCGTACCGGAAATCAAAACAAAAGGCACTTACACCTTGGTTTCGCAAGGCAAAAACCAATCCGGAATCATGTTCAAAATTGCGGAAAAATCATCGGAATATTTTTTGTTGGAATATCGAAAAAGAGCTGATGACGGTTATGAAAACTATATTTCGGGAACCGGCTTAATCGTTACTCGCATCAACCCAAGGATGACGGGAAATGCTAATTACAACGGCAGAACAATCCTTGATGAAGTGCTTGTCCTTCGGCCGGGAGGCTCAGTTACAGCGAACGGACTAATTGGAAATGCCAATTTGTCGGACAAAGTCGGACGAACAACCGTAGCGAAAGATCAGTCTATTAAACCATTTTACAGCGACGGAACTGTTGCAAATTTCGCTATTTATGACGTTGTTGATTTTGGGGACTCGATTCGTTTTAGTTTTTCGCCGACATCTGTTCCCGACCCAAGCAGTATTTCCGGAAAATGGCAAAAAGACAGTATCTTCCTAAGATGGACACCGGATATTACGGAAAAAAACGTCGTACTTATTTATGACACAACACCCATATCCGAATCCTTAGAAAACGGCCAAACCTATCAAATTGGCAACAAACTTCCTCTCGGTGCAACCGTACTTTACACCGGCCAAGATTCATTGTTTGTTCACAAACCCATTACCCTTGGAAAAACCTATTATTACCGGCTTTTCACAGAGGCTTCTTTAAGTTATTCAATGGGGCTTGATATTCGTTTTACAACAACGTTAGATACCGCAATAAAAACCGATACCATTGATAATTTTTTACCTTCCGACAGCCTCTTTTACATCTTTTCGTTTTCGGGCGACATGGGGTACTTGACCGGACATAATGCGTTAAAATATTCCATATTCGTCGAGCGTTTCAAAAACAATTCGACTAAACGCGTAAATAGCCTGAGGTTTGGGATTGGCAATTTACGAAACAAAAGTGGCAACGGTGTTGTCAATTTGCATGTTTGGGAGGTCAATAACGACGGAATACCCGGACAAGAAATTACCGTGGAACAAATCCCATATACCAAACTCCGGGAAGGCTGGAATACGTATCATTTCGAAAATCCGCCTCTTGTGAAATCGGATTTTTATATTGGATTCTCAATCAGTTATAACACTCCAATAGATACCATTTCGTTTATCACAACCGATATAAACTCGGACAGAGAAATCACTTCATACGCTTATGATGGCTCATCATGGATTTCGTTTACCGAGAATGGAGCAAATGTTGCATTAGCATATTCGCCAACGCTTATTTCGGGCGGATTGTATCTGACCACTTCACCGCAATGGCTCTATTCATCTATGAATGGGGCATCAAACCGAACGATTGATATATTTTCAACATATAGCGATTATGATGTCATTTGCAACGACAGTTGGATTCATATTTCTGTGGATAAGAATTTCGATCAAATCCTTGTCAATGTTGATTCCTCCGAAACCGAACGTGTTGGCGAAATTTGGATTATTTCCGAGAATGATACCGCACGTTGTTTTGTTCGTCAAAGCACCGTTACATCGGTTCAAAAAGATGTTGAACTGTCTGTTGAGATATTCCCAAATCCAAGTATTGACGGTATGTTTTATTTGCAATCCGACGGACAAGCCATGCAATTAGATGTGTTCGATATGATAGGACGAAACATTTGGTCGCGCAAAACATCGTCAAGCGCCGAAAAGATTGATTTATCAAGACAAAAGAATGGTTTGTATATTTTGCGAGTCATCAAAAACGGACATCAAAAAACGTTCAAATTGATGAAATTATAGAGATAATCCCAAAATCGCTGTATCTTTCGTAACTTCCATCGTATAAACCGCACCAAAAACCAACGGTTTATTAACTTCGCAATGTCCTGCGGGAATATCAAACATCACCGGATAATCGTAATTGGCAACGTGTTCGGCAATAATTTCATACACCGTTTTTCCAAACGGAATAGCATTGTCTTGCAAATCCGTGAATTGCCCAATCGCCAAACCTGCCAATTGGTCGAGCTTTCCGGCACGCTTCAACGTCATCATCATTCTATCAATCGCATATAAATATTCGCCAACATCTTCCAAAAATAAAATTTTTCCACGCATATCTATTTCCGACGAACTTCCCAATAAACTACATAAAATCGCTAAATTTCCTCCGACCAATTCCCCCTTTGCAACACCGTTTTTATTCAACACATTCGGTTTACCTCGAAACGGCTCAAATGTTCCAAAAAGCGCATTTTTCAAAGCCTCCAAACTATCGTTCACACAAGGAAATACCGGAAATTTCAAGGGCATTTCGGCATGAAGCGATGCGATATTGTAATTTTTCAAAACATGATTTTGAATTACCGTTACATCGCTATAACCCACAATCCATTTCGGATGTTCGACAAATTTAGAAAAATCCAATTTGTCTATTATTCTCACCGAACCATAACCACCACGCAAACACATAATCGCTTTCACATCAGGCTGATCCATCTGCACTTGAAAATCTCTCGCACGCACCTTATCATCGCCCGAAAATTGATAAAATGAGGCTGTTGCCGATTCACCGGTAATAACATTAAAACCCCAATGTTCAAAATGCTTTCGTGCATTTTCAACAACAGAGAAATCCACTTTTTTTGCCGTAGATACTAACGCAACCGTATCGCCTTTTTGTAAAAAATTCGGAATTATTGACATGTTTTTTTCTGCAAAAATACAAAAAAAAAAACAAAGAAAAAAGTAATTATCTATTTAACTTTAATTTAAGTGGCTGTTTTCAGCATCAATCAAAAGATTAACCTGCTTAATATCCTGCAATCTCATTTTCGAAAAAGCAAACCATTTCTTGCCCAAATCTTTCAGCGAAGCGCCGATGTGGTATGTGTCGTTGTCGATAAATAAAAATCTATCATGCGAACGATCAAACGGATAAATAGCGATTGGCGGATATTGCGCATTGTGTTTGTCCAAATCCAATTTTAGTTGTGGGGTAAAATTTGATGTATAAATGCTTGCAGTCGAACCTTTCCGACGTTTGGATAAAAGTAAGAGAACACTTTCATCAACGTAATTATCCACTAAAATAACGGATTTTTTTGCAGATTTTATTAAATTCGAAACGAATGCGTAGGCATCAAAAATTTGTCCGTCGTAGAAAATGCCTTCCATCGGTGGCAGTGCGGTTTTTACAAAGAAATCTATTTTCTTTTCATTCTCAAACATACGGTATTCCAAGCGTTCCAAACGTTGATTGACGACGTAGCCTTTGGTGAGGTATTCTTTTAGAACATTGTTAGCCCAAATACGAAATAAGGTAGCATTTTTAGAATTAACTCTATAGCCGACAGATAGTATCGCATCAAGGTTATAGAACTTGGTTTGATAGGTTTTCCCATCGCTTGCAGTATGTTCCAAAATGGAACTAACTGAATGAATCTCTAATTCCCCACAATCAAAAATATTTTTCAAGTGCTTAGTTATGGCTTGACGTTTAGTCCCAAACAATTCCGCAATCTGCGCCTGTGAGAGCCAAACCGTACCTTCTTCCATCAATACTTCCATCTGAATGGATTGATTAGGCTGATAAATCACAATTTCGCCTTTGTTGCTTACCGTAAGATTATTCATAATATTTTTTGACAAAAATAAGCAAAAAAACAACGCAAAATTCAAAAATTAAGTTAAAAATTGTTAAATCTTAACAAAATTTAACAAAAATCAACCAGATTTAGCACTTTGCCCAAATTATTTCCAATATATATCAACTATTTTTTGTATCTTTGCATAAAAATATAATTATCATGCAAGATTTTCAATCTCAAATCCGCCAAGGTATTCCCGATGTTTTGCCAACGCCGCAAGCATACGATTCAAGCGTGAATCACGCACCCAAACGCAAAGATATTTTAACTGCCGATGAAAAAAATTTGGCACTTCGCAATGCTTTGCGCTATTTTGAACCCAAACATCATGCTACGCTTTTGCCCGAATTTAAGGAGGAATTAGAAAAATATGGCCGAATTTACATGTATCGTTTTCGTCCAACCTATAAAATGTGTGCCCGTCCGATTGATGAATATCCCGCCAAATCCAAACAGGCCGCAGCTATCATGCTCATGATTCAAAACAATTTGGATTACGCTGTGGCGCAACATCCACACGAACTCATCACCTACGGCGGAAATGGCGCTGTGTTCCAAAATTGGGCGCAATATTTGCTGACCATGAAATACCTTTCGGAAATGACCGACGAGCAAACGTTAGTTATGTACAGCGGCCATCCGATGGGCTTGTTTCCTTCGCACAAAGATGCGCCACGTGTGGTGGTAACCAACGGCATGATGATTCCGAACTATTCCAAACCCGATGATTGGGAACGGTTCAATGCGTTGGGCGTTACGCAATACGGCCAAATGACGGCCGGTTCATACATGTACATCGGGCCACAGGGCATTGTTCACGGCACAACTATCACGGTCATGAACGCTGCACGCAAAATCGCCGTAGGGGCGAGGCATGCCTCGCCCCTACAATCCCAAACGCCGATGTTGTTCATCACCGCAGGCTTAGGCGGCATGTCCGGCGCACAACCCAAAGCCGGAAATATCGCAGGCTGTGTTTCGATTACGGCCGAAATCAACCCAAAAGCCACGCACACACGCCATTCGCAAGGCTGGGTGGACGAAGTTCATGATAATCTCGAACAACTTTTTGCACGTGTAAAAGAAGTGCAAGCGGCGAAACAAATTCGTTCGTTCGCTTATCAAGGCAATGTAGTGGATTTGTGGGAATACTGCGCTAAACACGGCATTAAGGTGGATATTGGTTCCGACCAAACATCTCTGCACAATCCTTGGGCAGGCGGCTATTATCCTGTTGGGTTAACGTTTGAAGAGTCCAACAAACTGATGGCCGAACAACCCGATTTATTCAAACAAAAAATTCAGGAAACCTTACGCCGACACGTGAATGCAGTAAACACCTGCGTAAAAAACGGTACCTACTTTTTTGATTACGGCAATGCCTTTTTGTTGGAAGCAAGTCGTGCCGGAGCAGATATTTTGAACGAAAAAGGCTTGTTCAAATATCCGTCTTACGTGCAAGATATTATGGGGCCTATGTGTTTCGACTACGGATTTGGGCCTTTCCGCTGGGTGTGCACGTCCGGAAGTGCCGACGATTTGGATAAATCCGACCAAATTGCGATGGACGTTTTGGAAGAAATTGCCAAACATTCGCCGTCTGAAATTCAACAACAAATGCACGACAATATTCAATGGATCAAAGGCGCCAAAGAAAATAAATTAGTTGTTGGCTCGCAAGCCCGCATTCTATATGCCGATGCGGAAGGTCGAACGAAAATTGCCGAAGCATTCAATCAAGCCATTAAAGCCGGAAAAATTTCCGCACCAATCGTGTTGGGACGTGATCATCACGATGTTTCGGGAACAGATTCACCATTCAGAGAAACCTCGAATATTTACGATGGCTCCGCCTTTACAGCAGATATGGCGATTCACAATGTGATTGGCGATTCGTTTCGTGGCGCTACGTGGGTGAGCATTCACAACGGCGGCGGCGTGGGTTGGGGCGAAGTGATCAACGGTGGATTTGGTATGCTTTTAGACGGCTCGGACGATGCCGACCGTCGACTGAAATCTATGCTGTTTTGGGACGTGAACAACGGTATCTCGCGGCGTTCGTGGGCACGAAACGAAGGCGCAATATTCGCTATCAAACGTGCTATGGAAACGAATTCTCAACTGAAAGTAACGTTGCCGAATATCGTGGACGACGCCTTGTTAAACGATTAAAACCTAATCGTCTTCAGGAAGTTCAACATAGACAATATCCTGCAAAGGAAATGATTTTTTGTAATTTTTTACACAACGCACGGTAAAACCGTAATGCTTGTTGCTATTGCTTTGCGGATGAAGATCGTCCGAAATATTGAAACTCAAATGATAGCCGTAATTGTCGCTATGCTCCGACTGCGACCAATGTTGAGCATACGCTTGTTGACTGATTAATTCGCCTTCGCCATTGCAACAAAGGTCTTGAAACGAACAGCCGTAAATCATGTATTTTTTAATCGGTTTGTCGTTTTTCTTGCCGTCCATGCGTTTGTAAATATCGTTCAACGTCTTTTCCAACTGTACAAAATCCTCTCTGGTAGGCACTTTCCAGCCTCTCGGACAAATTTGTTTTTGAAAACGCACCACTGCACACCACGAAAATAAATCGTTGCCTGTCGGATTTCGCCTGCAATCGGCACTGTAAGAACCCGGAGAACCGCCATTATAGGTTTCTTTTTTACAATTTGCTGCTCTCACCACATCAGACCATTCCTGTTTACCGATTTTCCAAGTTTTGTTCGTTTTGAAAGTTACCCTGCCCAAATTCGTTCCCCAGCCCGCAGGATTGGAGTTACAACCTTTTTGTGCGGTTGCCGTCAACAGGAAACTCATCGCTATTGCAAAGAAAAAGATTTTTTTCATGTTATAAGAAGTTATTTTTTTGCAAAGATACAACAATTATGAGCAATTTTTTTCAACAATTAATACAATATTCTAACAAAAAATTGTGAATAAATTTGGCTATCTGAAATATTTTTTGTAACTTTGCACTCCCGTTTTTGAACACAACGGGATTTTTATTGAAAAAACAGTAACAGAATGAATACGTTAACTTACAAAACAATCTCTGCAAACGCCGCTACAGCAAACAAGGAATGGGTGGTTGTAGATGCTGAAAATCAAAATTTAGGACGTTTGGCTTCGGAAGTAGCCAACTTACTTCGTGGCAAGTACAAAACGAACTACACGCCTCACGCGGATTGTGGCGATAATGTCATTGTTATCAACGCTGAAAAAGTACGTTTGACCGGTAATAAAATGACAGAAAAACAGTATGTTCGTCACACCGGTTACCCCGGTGGACAACGCTTTGCAACGCCTGTCGAATTGTTGGCCAAAAAACCTTATGCCATCGTTGAAAAAGCCGTTAAAGGTATGTTGCCTAAAAGCAAACTCGGCAATAAACTTTACACCAATCTCCACGTTGTTGTTGGCCCAACCCACAAATATGAAGCACAACAACCGAAATTAGTTAATATTAAAGACTTAAAATAAGCATGGAAGCAATCAACAAAACCGGTCGCCGCAAAACAGCCGTAGCTCGCGTTTATCTGAAACCCGGCACAGGAATTATCACGGTTAACGGAAAAGATTACAAAGAGTATTTCACAACGGCGATTATGCAATATGTAGTTCGCCAATCGCTTGAAACCGTTGGCGTTACCGAACAATATGACGTTGTGGCCAACTTAGACGGCGGTGGTGTGAAAGGTCAAGCCGAAGCCCTCCGTATGGGTATTGCACGCGCACTTTGCGAAGTAAATGCCGAAAATCGTCCGGCGTTAAAAGCAAAAGGCTTGCTGACACGCGACAATCGTATGGTTGAACGTAAAAAACCGGGTCGTCCGAAAGCACGCAAACGGTTCCAATTCTCCAAACGTTAGGATAATCGTAAGGGCGGGTTTCAAACCCGCCCCAACAATTTGTTTAGCATCAAAATCGCACCGACTTACCTTTGTAACTACCTTGCGATTGCCATTTTCGAACGTAAACAAAACTAAAATATATTATGAGTAGAGTTAATTTCGACCAATTATTAGAAGCCGGCGTTCACTTCGGTCACTTGAAACGCAAATGGAATCCTAAAATGGCTCCGTACATTTTTATGGAGAAAAACGGAATCCACATCATCGACCTTAACAAAACCGTTGAAAAAGCAGAAGAAGCAGCTTCCGCTTTGAAACAAATTGCCAAATCAGGTAAAAAAATCCTGTTTGTGGCTACTAAAAAACAAGCCAAAACGATTGTTTCCGAATTGGTTGCTCCAACCGGAATGCCTTATGTTACAGAACGTTGGCCGGGTGGTATGCTCACCAACTTCGCCACCATTCGCAAAGCCGTGAAAAAAATGTCGTCTATCGACCGTTTGATGGCTGATAAAACGTTTGAGCAAATTTCTAAACGCGAACGTTTGCAAATCTCCCGTGAAAAAGCCAATTTGGAAAAGAACTTAGGTTCTATCGCTGACTTATCTCGCTTGCCGTCGGCGGTTTTTATTGTGGATATTTTGAAAGAACATATTGCCGTTGCCGAAGCCAAACGCTTGAATATTCCAACGTTTGCTATGGTTGACACCAATACAAATCCTGAATTGATTGACTTCCCTATTCCGGCTAACGATGATGCTTCTAAATCTATCACTATGATTGTTGAAGCCATGGTTAAAGCCATTGAAGAAGGCTTGGCCGAACGCAAATTCGACAAAGACAACGCGCCTGAAGTTGACGAAGAAATCGAAGAAGGCAATGACAATGACTTGTCGGACGATGACGATGATGACAACAAGAAAAAAGGCGGCAAACGCGCTCCTCGTGGAGAAGGCGATGCCAAAGAAGGCGGACGCCGTCCAAGAAAATCAACATCATCAACCAAGAAACGATAAGTAAAACGTTATGAGGTTAATAGGAGAGGCAAAACAGTCTCTCCTTTTTTTTTGCAATCTATTGTAACTTTTTTTTGCAACTAACGTAAATATGGAATATATAAACCAAAAAAAATTAAAAATTATGAAAAAAATTATCTTTACCTTAGCGCTTGTGTCTTTCGCAATGATGTCGCAAGCCCAAATTTTTGTCGGTGGCCAAGTAGGATTTGATTCCGAAAAAGTCAAAGACGATTACAAAAACTCTACTCTAACTATTGCGCCCACAATCGGTTATCAATTCAGCGAGAAATTTGCTGCCGGTGTACGTATCAATTTCTCATCTTATAAGGAGGTTGATTTTAAGTTTCAAAACGATGACGACCTAATAACCAAAACATCAGCCTTTGGCGCTGAATTATTTGCTCAATACACATTTTTATCTTTCGGTAAATTTTCTGTGTATGCTGATGCTTCTGTAGGATTTATCTCGGGAAAACAAAAAGGTGAACTTGGTAGTCAAAAAGAAGATATGGCAAAAATAAGTGGTTTTGGCTTTGATGTAATTCCTGTTCTGGCTTACAACTTGACTGAAAAAATCACGTTGTTGGCTAATCTTAACTTTTTAGGACTTGGTTTTATTTCTTCAACGGTTGAAGATTTGCAATTTGACGACAAAACCGTTACGAACAACTTTAATGTAGGTGTAAACAGCAACAATATTATAACCATAGGTAGTGATTATAATGTGAATACAGGAAACCTTACGACAGGAGGCCTTATTTCTCTCGGATTTATTTGCAGATTTTAATTTGTAAATACATCACTAAAAAATAGGGGCCAAAATTTGACCCCTATTTTTTTTACACGGTAGTGACGTATTTACGAACAACGTTTGATATTTGCGCCAATCGCATTCAATCGGGTATCAATATTTTGATAGCCACGGTCGATTTGTTCGATATGTTCAATGACACTTTCGCCTTCTGCGGAAAGTGCGGCAATAAGCATTGCCATACCTGCACGAATATCGGGCGAAACCATACGCACACCTCGCAAAGGCATATCGTGATTGAGGCCGATAACTGTTGCCCTGTGCGGGTCGCAGAGAATAATCTGTGCTCCCATATCAAGCAGTTTATCCACAAAATACAAGCGGCTTTCAAACATTTTTTGATGAATGAGCACTGAGCCTTTGGCTTGTATGGCCGTAACCAAAGCAATACTGATTAAATCCGGCGTAAATCCGGGCCAAGGCGCATCGGCAACCGTTAAGATTGAGCCATTCATAAATCGCTCTATTTCATAACGTTCATGTGTTGGAATATAAATGTCATCACCACGTTTCTCTACGGTAATGCCCAAATTCCGGAACACTTTCGGAATGATGCCGAGATGCTGATAATTGACATCTTTAATCGTGATTTCGGATTTCGTCATCGCCGCTAAGCCAATAAAAGAGCCGACTTCAATCATATCGGGCAACATGCGGTGTGTGGTGCCGTTCAATTCTTTCACGCCTTCTATTTTGAGAAGATTGGAACCTACACCCGAAATTTTTGCGCCCATGCGGTTCAACATTTCGCAAAGTTGTAACAAATAGGGTTCGCAAGCGGCATTAAAAATTGTCGTTGTTCCCTTTGCTAAAACCGCTGCCATGACAATGTTTGCCGTTCCCGTAACCGAAGCCTCGTCCAGCAACATATACTCCCCTTTCAATTCTTTCGCCGTGATGGTAAAAGCGGATTTTTCTATATCGTAATTCACCGTTGCACCCAATTTTTCAAAACCGATGAAGTGTGTGTCCAATCTTCGGCGACCAATTTTGTCGCCACCGGGTTGCGGCACAAAAGCCCTGCCAAATCGAGCTAACAGAGGTCCCGCAATCATAATGCTACCACGCAACGAAGTTACCATTTTGGAAAATTCGTCGGTACTCATGAAATCTAAATTCAACGCATCGGCTTGAAACGAATAAATGCTTTCGCTTAGTTTTTCAACTTTAGAACCTAACGCCTGAACCAATTCGATCAATTTGTTCACATCACGAATATTGGGAATATTTTCCACAACCACTTTTTCCGATGTCAACAGTGTTGCCGAAATAATCTGCAACGCCTCGTTTTTTGCGCCTTGCGGAATAATCTCACCTTTCAGGCGATGCCCACCTTGTATGATAAACGAACTCATAATTGAATTTTAGAATTGTTTTTTCTTTTTCTTCTTTTTCTTCTTCTTTTTGGCATTACCGATTTCGGGCAGTTCGGGAGTAATATCGGTGTACATGTCCGACGTATAGACGATTTTTCCGTCTGATAAAATGCGTAATTGCTCGGCAATCAAATGTTCATCAAGGACATTTTGATTCCACAACATATATGCGCGTTTCATCTGAATAATCAGCAATTTCACTAACGCTGTCCGTTCCTCGCTTTCGGACATTTCCGATGCTTTTACAATCATTCGCTGCAAACTCCGTCCGTAATGTTTCAAACGAATGCCATTGCTGGGATATGATACTTTTTCCGGTTTCTTGTGCAACGTTTCTTGCGTCGGAATCGGATATGGTGAATCAATATCCAAGTTGAAATTCGACATAACAAACAAATGGTCGTAAAGTTGCTGTTCGCGGTCTTCACGGTTGCCGTCTTGCGGACTGAGTTGCGACATCACACGAATAATCGAACGTGCAACATCATTGCGTTTGTCGCGGTCTTCAATGGTGCACGCGAAGTTAATCAGGTTTTGTATCGAACGTCCGTATTCACGAATAACTAAGGGCGTGCGGGTGGTGTTGTATTCCATAAAATAAAATATTTCTAAGTAATGGAGAATTGAGATAATTGAGAATTGAGAATTGAAAATGGAGAATTAGGCTGCGCCAAATTGCTATGGGCGTGAGCAACATTCTCAATTATCAATTATCCATTCTCAATTTTTACATGTCTTGATTTCTTATCCTCATAAATATCGGAAATCTTAATTAAAATTCCGGTTTCTTCAACGCCGCCGAAGTGTTCATTAATCGCTGTTCCAAAGGTTTTCATGGTTGATGATAATTTGATATAAGCGCTAATCAATGGCGGAATATTTTCGCCTAATTCTCGAATTTTTTTATTGGTGGCCTTAAACGCATTTTCCAATGAAAGGTCTTTCAAGTATGCGTCTATTTCGTTCAAGTCCGTAACTAAATGCACAGGTTCTATCGGCGTTACCAACTGCTCTTCATCACGGAAATACAAGTTCATAAACCGTAACAAATAGTCTCGTGCCGTAACATTGTAGGTTGTGTACATTGTAACTTTCCCGAAAAAATATTCCACATCAGGATTGTAAACCACCAGCGCACCCAAGCCGTCCCAAAGATTGTCGAGCGAAAACAAGCCTTTGCGCATATCCGTAGCCGATTGGTAATGCGGTTGAATAAACGAGCGTCCGAGTTCAATCGTTTTAGGCAAATATTCCTTAACAAATTTGGGCGAAAAACGAAACAATTCCGATGTTGCAATTTGCGGAATGCCTTCTTTTACAGGGATTGCAGAGCCTTCCAAGTAGCGGTAACCGCCTACTATTTCCTCTTCGTCTTTATCCCAAACCAACAACTGCCGATACGGCACTTCACTCAAATCGAACTCGTCCAAATCCACGGCTTTGCCCGTTCCACCACCGGCATCACGAAAGCTGACTTCCCGCAAACGGCCGATTTCCTGCACCACATTCGGCGCATTATGGCACGTTACCGAATAAATCTCACGATTGCCATAATTGGCTTTTCGCAGACATTTGTCCGGCGTAAGTTCGGCTTTCAAAAGTGCCTTGTCTATTGGAGCGATAATTTGTTCCATAAATCAAGCAGAATGTTTTTTACGATGAAAAAATACATCTTGATTTCGATAAACAGTAACTACGCCAACAATTAAAGCGGCTAAAGCAATACTCCCAAGAAAATAAATTAATCCCATAACATCAAAATCTCCTGTTTTTTCGTAAATATTCATAACATTATTTCACAAAGATACAAAAAATATTACAAACTACAAAATATAGTTGAATGTTTTTTCCGGATCGGATTTCAAATCGTAAACATGTTGTTTCAGAAGTTCTGCCCATTTCTTGTCGTTGAAGCGTTTATCAAAAGTGCTGTAAGGAATAGGTTTTCCGAACGTTATCGTGATAGATTTTCCATTGAATTTGAACATTTCATCAACCAAAAACAATTGTTCTATATTCACTTTCAAGCCTAATTTTTTTCGCCAATACGCCCAATTATAGAACCGTTTGGAATTATAAGCGTTAATATACGTTGGAATAATGTCGCGTTGATTTTTCCGCGCTCATTACCGACAGCCCGCCGCCGCTCCAAAGATTGTAGTTGACGGCCAGCGGAATGCCTATGTTGTGCAACACCTGTTTCAGAGTGTTGTCGGCCGTGTTGTTGACAGTATGGAATCGCGACGAAAGTTTCGTGTACACCACCCCTCCCGTCACGCTCCATCGCTCGTCGATGTCGCGGCTCACCGAGACTCCGAACGACAGGGGCAGACTGTGTTTTACGTCCATGTTCTCCGGCGACGCACTGTACAAATAGATGTCTTCACCGATAAAGTTATCATTCGAGGTTATGAAAACGGCCCCATCACTCGGCACCATAATTGTACCGCGCGGTGGGAACTCCTCGACCCTCGACGCAGCCGACATGTTCGCAGCGTAGAGCCCGGCCCGCCACCGCGACTTTTTCGTCCTCGGTGCGGGTGTGTAGGCAAAGATATCGAAACCCGACGCACCCGAAGAGCCCGATGATTCCGACA
>QMCD01001428.1_pt1 | contig 14498 bp, 13 predicted proteins | sample 1821841 | NCBI WGS metagenome assembly QMCD01 (sample SAMN01991225, study PRJNA193472) | Termite gut metagenome, whole genome shotgun sequencing project. | isolation source: worker | host: Macrotermes natalensis | reverse complement strand
TACCGTTCCCGGCGCTGGCGGCTTACCGAGCCCCTTGCGAAAGCCAAACAGCTTTTTTTTGGGAACCGGCAGGCTCCAATCATTCCGCCCGGGGCGGGCGGGCTTTGCCTGAAGCAACCGGCTGTGCTTGTGGTTGACCGGCATATTCCGATGGAAGACAGGGACGCAGGGTCAAGAAGCATGTTTCAGTATATCTGCCTGCTGCGGGAGATGGGCTACCCCGTCGTTTGCCTGGGCGCGGACTTTGAAGCGCCCCAGCCATATGCTTCCGCCCTCGAAAGACGGGGCGTAACCATATTGAGCGGGGAATATTACGCCCGGCATTGGCGGGAATGGGTGCTGCAAAACAAAAAGCATATTGCCCTCGCGGTTTTTAGCCGCCCGGGGCCGGCCTATACATTCCAGCGCTTTGTGCGGGAAAACACAAAGGCGAGGGCTATTTATTTTGGGATGGATTTGCAATTTCTGCGTGAACAGCGTGCAATAGACGCGGGAGATCGAACAGTTACCGAACGGCAGCTGGAGGAGACCCGGGCCACGGAATTTGTCGTGATGAGCGACGCGGACGCCGTGCTGCTGTTCAGCGACAAAGAAGTGGAGATCGTCCGACGGGAATTTCATATCCGGGCACAGGCGGCGCCGTTGTTTTTTTATCAGGATGTTCCCAAACGGGAAACGCCGTTTGGCGGCACGAAAAACCTGCTTTTCGTCGGCGGGTTTGCCCATAAGCCGAATGTGGATGGTATACTCTGGTTTATAACGAAAGTGTTTCCGCTCATACAACGGGAATTGCCGGACATTTGCCTTGATATCGTTGGATCCGGCCCTCCGCGGGAGTTGCTCGGTTTGGCGGAAGACCGCATACGGGTCCGGGGGTTTTTGGAAGAACAAGCGCTGGCCGGTCTTTACCATGCAAGCAGGCTCTGCGTCGTTCCGTTGCGCTATGGTGCGGGCGTGAAGGGTAAACTGGTGGAGGCGGCTTATTACGGAACGCCTATCGTTTCCACCGCGATCGGTATGGAGGGGTTGCCGGATATCGATAAGATCATGCGGCCCGCGGATACCGCAGAGCAATTCGCGGCGCAGGTCGTAGAAAAATATACGGACGGGCGGGAATGGGAAAAGGAAAGAACCGCGCTGCAAAACTACGTGGCAAAATATTTTTCCTATGCTGGTACGAAGAGAATGATGGAGAAACTGATCGACTCATTGAACAGCGATTAGATCAACAGATAACACAACAGATGGAGGAAAGTCTACGAAAATGCGATATCCAATGCTTTTACTGCCCGTTTTTAAGGAAAACCTTTGGGGCGGCGAAAAACTGAAACAGGAGTATGGTAAAATAAGCCCGCTCGAAAAAATCGCTGAGAGCTGGGAGCTTTCGGTGCACGAACAGGGCGATTGCACGGTCGAAAACGGCGCGTACGCGGGGCGGACATTGCGCGATTATCTTCTCGCGGAAGGGCCGGGGGTGCTTGGCGTAAACGCGAACGGGGAACTGCCCCTTTTGGTCAAGCTGATCGACACCGCGGAGTCCCTGTCCATTCAGGTGCATCCGGGCGACGCGTATGCCCGGATGCATCACAATTGCGCGGGCAAGACGGAATTCTGGTATATCGCGGATTGCGAAAAAGACGCCGCGCTTTACTGCGGTGCAGGGGCGCTTTCAAAAGAAGAATTACTGCGCCGCGCGAAAGACGGCAGCATCACCGATGTGCTTTACCGCTTTCCCGTGCGCAAAGGCGACGCGTTTTTGATCGAGCCGGGTACGATCCACGCGATCGGCAGCAGTATGACGGTCGCCGAAATCGGCACAAACTGCAACGTCACGTACCGCATTTACGATTTTGGCCGCACGGATAAAGATGGCAGGCCGCGCGAACTGCACCTGGCGCAGGCGGCGGATGTGTTCCGCGCAAACACCGGGCGCAAGGAATGGATGGAAGACAGCGGCGACCGCCTGATGGACTGCGGCCCGTTTTCCGTGCGGGAAATCGATCTGAACGGCAGCCGCGAATTTTGCGCGGATGAAAGCGGTTTTCACTATATCCTCTGTCTGGAGGGGGATTTTGCCGTCGGGGAAAACCGTATTGGAAAAGGGCGGAGCCTTTTTATTCCCGCCGGGCTGGGGCGGTATTCGATGGAAGGAACCGCGAAATTGCTTTTGGTATTGATTTAGGTAACCACTGATTAAACAGGACAGCTTGGGAGGGCTATCATTGGGGGGTGCTCTAAGTAAGCGGAGGGTGTATGGAATATATTGAGCGTTACCGGGAATGGCGGGAGTTTGCCGGCGGGAACAGGGAACTTATGGCGGAGCTTGACCGCATAGCCGACGACGAAAAGCAAATAGAAGACCGCTTTTATAAAAACCTGTCTTTTGGCACAGGCGGCCTTCGGGGGCTCATTGGCGCAGGCGATAACCGCATGAACGTGTTCACTGTTAAAAAAGCGTCGCAGGGGCTGGCCTATTATCTGATGCAGGAATCCGCCCATCCCAGCGTCGCGGTCGCTTTCGACAGCCGCAGAAATTCCGAAGTGTTTGCGGACGCCGCAGCCGAGGTGTTTGCGGCAAACGGCATACACGTTCGTATGTTTGGGAGCCTTGCGCCCACGCCCATGCTTTCATTCGCGGTGCGTGAGCTTTCGTGCTCCGCGGGTATTGTGATCACCGCCAGCCACAACCCGGCGGAATACAACGGCTACAAGGTGTATGGGGACGACGGCTGCCAGATCACGCTTCCCGCGGCTGAAAAGATCACCGGATTCATCGATGGCGTGGATATATTTTCCGGCGTGCGTTCCATCCATTGCAACGACGCGCTCTTGCGCGGTGTGCTGGAATACATCGGCGAGCCTGTCATAGAAAAGTATTTTGAGGAAGTGCGCAGACAAAGCGTGTTTTCCAAAACGGCGGAAGCGGACCTTGCGGTGGCCTATTCCCCGCTTTGCGGAACGGGGCAAAAGCCGGTGAAGCGCATTTTAAGCGAGATCGGCGTCTCGCGCCTGCATGTGGTAAAAGAGCAGGAAATGCCAGACCCTGATTTTACCACCTGCCCCTACCCCAACCCGGAAGAAAAAGACGCGCTTACGCTTGCGCTTGCGCTCATGCAAAGCGAAAACGCCGACCTGCTGCTTGCCACCGACCCGGACTGTGACCGTGTGGGCGTGGCGGCGCGGCGGGGCGCGGAACCGGTTCTTTTGACAGGAAACCAGATCGGCGTGCTGCTGTTTGACTTTATATGCGCGATGCGGCGAAAAAATGGAACGATGCCCCAAAACCCTGTCGCCGTAAAGACGATCGTCACCACGGAGATGGCGCAATCGGTCGCGGACGAATATGGCGTCGAATTGCGCAATGTGCTGACGGGCTTCAAATTCATAGGCGAGCAGATCGGCCTGCTTGAGCAGGAGGGCGGGCAAGACCGGTATATCTTTGGTTTTGAGGAAAGCTACGGGTATCTTTCGGGCACGTATGCGCGCGATAAGGACGCCGTCAATGCTTCCATGCTCATTTGCGAGATGGCCGCGTATTACAAGCGGGAGGGCAAAACGCTTTTGGACGTGATGGCGTCGCTGTATAAAAAGCACGGCTACTACTTTGACCGGCTTGAAAGCACGGGATACACCGGCCCCGGCGGTATGCGGCAAATGACGGGCATCATGGACGCGCTGCGCAAAAACCCGCCCGAGATGGTGGGCGGCATGGAAATCTCCTGTGTGTGCGACTATCTCACACAGACCAAAACGTGCGGCGGCAAGAGCGAGCCGCTTACCCTGCCCGCGTCGGATGTCATCGGCCTGCACCTTGTGGGCGGTTCTTCCGTTGTGGTGCGCCCTTCCGGCACGGAACCAAAGTTAAAGGTATACTATTCCTTGAAATGCGCGGACGAGGCGCAGGCGGGCGAAGTGTTTGCGCGGATACAGGCGGATGTGCAAAAGGTGCTGGCGTAACCGTGGGTGAAGCTATTGGCTCGCCGGGCGGTACAGGCTTCTTATGTTGATGGATTCAACCTTTCCCGCGCTGCGCGCGGGAAAGGTGGTGGCGGGCCGGTCGTCACGCGCGCGGGCGGTTCATCAGGCGCTCCGTCATGGAAAAAGTAGGAAGTGCACTTCGCTATGAGAAAAAACGTTTTCTCATAGTAGAATTAATCCGCAAACAGAAAGGCACGTTTTTTCTAATCCATTCTTCACCGCCCGCCCACGCGCCGACCGGGGGAAAATAGAGGAAAAAGCGAGGCGCCCGGCGCAAAAGCGGGTAGTGCCGCTGCCAAAGTTGATACAAGGCCACGCATGAATGAGCTACTCCCACGGGAGAAGGGTTGCGTGCGTTATAGGGGGATAGTAGTATGTCACAGTCTAGGGTTTCGCGTCCTTTTCTCATTCTCGCCCTTCTTTGCTGTTGTTCCTATGTGGTGTACGCGCTTTACTTTAATGTGATCGGCTCAAGCGCTACCGTCATGATGGATTATTTTAAAATCAGCGAGTCGCAGCAGGGGTTCATTGTCACTATGCAGTCCATAGGCGCGCTTGCCGCCACCGTCTTCCTTGCCATGTGGGGCGAGCGTTATAACAAAATCACCGCCATTGTGTTTGGGCTGATACTGTTCGCGTCCGGCAGCGTGCTAATCGGCCTTTCCCCTTTCTACGCGGATGCGGGCTCCGGCTATTTTGTCATGCTGTTTTTGGTGCTGGCGGCGGGCATCGGCTTCACATTCGTAGATATCATGGTGAATGGCAGCGTTGCGGATAACTTCAAAAAAAACCAGGGCACGGTACTATCCGTCGTGCATGGCTCGCACGGCCTGGGTTCCATGCTGGCGCCCCTTTTGGTGACGGCGATCGTAAGGCCGGAACTCGCTTCTTCGTTCAGCCGTCCGTTCCTTTTCATTGGCGTCGCCACAGTCGTTGTATTCGTCATCTTTGCCCTCGCGGGGAAGAAGATCACGCCGTTTACCGCCTATGCGGATATGACGGAGATAAAAAAACGCGTGCGGCAAAACCCGGCGGAAATATTCAAAGCAAAGGAAAGCTGGATACTGCTCGCCGCCGGGACGTTCTATTTCGCTTTCCAGATAGGCACGAGCAACTGGCTGCCCACCTATTGCCGACAAACGCTCCAGATGGAGTATAGCGAGTCCGGAAACCTGCTCACGATGTTTTTCGCGGGGGCGCTCGTCATGCGCTTTATAAACCCGCTGCTGCTGAGGCGGGCAAAACCAAAAACGCTGTTTTGCCTGACCGCCATAGGCTCGTGCATATGTATGGGCGCGGCGCTTTTCACCACAAACATCCCGGCTGTCACTGTGCTCGTCACAATATCCGGGTTTTTGCAGGGCGCACAATCGATATTCCTCGTAATGATGGGCTGCGCCTTGTTCCCCAGCCGCACAGCTTCCGCCGCCGCCATCGTCTCCCTCGCCATCGGCGTTTCTTCCCTTGTGTTCCCGTTTGTGATGGGCCTTGTAGCGGAGGCGGCGAGCCTCACGTGGTCGCTTGCGCTCATCGTAATCAGTTTTCTTGTCTCGGCGCTCATCATTTACCTGCTTGGGCGCAAACGCGAATTGGGGTGAACTAGCCCCGGGAGGGATCGGTATGAAAAAGAAAATTCTTGTACTCACAGGGAGCCCCAGAAAGGGCGGCAATTCGGATATGCTTGCGGACGCGTTTATAGCGGGCGCGAAGAGCGCGGGACATGAGGCGTATAAATTTGAGACGGCGTTTATGGATTTGCACGGCTGCAACGCCTGCAATACCTGCTGGAGTACAGACACAGCTTGTTCGCAAAAAGATGATTTCAACAAGCTGGAGCCGCTGGTGGAAAGCTGCGACGCGGTCGTTTTTGCCGCGCCGCTTTATTGGTTCGCGTTTCCCGCGCAGCTCAAAAATGTGATCGACCGTTTCTACGCCTACGGGGGAACGGGCGGGCCGCGGCCCATGACAATCAAAGAGAGCGTACTGCTTTTTTGCAGCCATGGTACGGACGAGCAAGGGTATGCGCCCATCGTGAAAATCTATGAAATGAGCGCAAATTACCTCGGATGGAAAAACCGTGGCGTTTTAACGGTAAACGGTGTGGGCAAGCCGGGCGAGATTCAAAAAACAGACGCGCTGGAAAAGGCCGGGCAAATGGGCAGGGATTTATAATAAAAGGAAACCACGGTAGAAAGTATGACTGAAAAATGGTTCCGGCGGTTGCTCGTTATAATGGCGGTGTTGGTTCTTTGCTGTAGCGGTTGCGCGGAGAATGGGCAGGGGCCGACTGCCGAAACAACGGTTTCTTCCGGGGAAACAACGATAACCGCAACACCCGCGACAACCCCTGCGCCCACACCAACACCCACCACACCAACGCCAACCCCTGCACCTACGCCAACGCCAACGCCGGAGGGAATGATGCAATTATCCGAAGGATTCACAAGCGAACCCATACCCTATGAAGTATACCGGCGTATGCTGGGCCGCTCGTACCCGGAGGGCTGCCCCGTAGAGCTTACCGAACTCCGTTACCTGCGCGTGCGGCACATCGGGTTTGACGGGCAAGAGCACGAGGGCGAGCTTGTGGTGAACGAGCGGATCGCGGAGGATGTGCTGGAAATTATGGCGGGGCTTTTTGAAGCGCGGTACCCGATCGAAAAAATGCGGCTGATAGACGACTACGACGCGGTGGATGAGGATTCGATGACGGACAACAATTCCTCGGGGTTTTGCTACAGGGTGGTGAGCGGCACGAACACGCTTTCCAACCACGCGCGCGGTCTTGCGGTGGATATCAACCCGCTTTACAACCCGTATGTGCGGGAAAACCGGGTGGAGCCTGCGGCGGCGCAGCCTTATGTGGACAGAGAGCAGGACAATCCGTATTTTTTGCGGGACGGAGATATCTGCGTCATGTTGTTTACGCAGCATGGCTTTACATGGGGCGGGCACTGGAAAGGCTACAAGGATTACCAGCATTTTGATATACGGGATTGATAGGCTAGGAGGCAAGCTATGAAAGTATTTTTGTTGAACGGAAGCCCAAGGAAGAACGGAACGACATTCACAATACTAAACGAGATAGCAGGGCAGCTCGAAAAGCACGGCATCGACACGGTGTGGCGGCATATCGGCACGGGGCCGGTCTATGGCTGCGTCGATTGTCGCAAATGTGAACAAACAGGCGCATGCGTATTTGACGGCGATATCGCGAATGAGTGTTGCGATGTCCTTGCGGACGCGGACGGCTTTATCGTGGGCGTGCCCGTTTACTACGCCGGGCCAAACGGCGCGCTGTGCGCCCTGCTCGACAGGATGTTCTTCCGGAAATCGGCGCGTTATGCTTTTAAACCGGCGGCGGCTGTCGTGAATTGCAGGCGGGGCGGCGCGAGCGCTTCATTCGACCGCCTGAACAAATACTTCACCATATCGCGTATGCCCGTTGTACCGTCGCAATATTGGAACGCCACGCACGGCATGACGCCGGAGGAAGTGAAGCAAGATATGGAAGGGCTGCAAACCATGCGTACGCTGGCCGATAATATGGCGTGGCTCTTAAAGTGCATCGCATATGCGAAAGACGCGGTGCCATACCCGGCGGCTGAGCCGCCTATGCGTACAAATTTTATTCGTTAGGTAAGCGCTGATTAAAGCGGGTTCGTGGATTTCCGGGCAAAAGGGCCGGAAAGGCGCGTGGCCTGCATGGATCGGCGGTTATCTGGGAGGAGGGAACTGCTGTGAAAACATTGATCGTTTACTATTCTTACGGAGGGAAGACAAAGCGTGCCGCCGAAGAGATCGCGCAAAAAGAAGGGGCCGACCTGTGCGAGGCGGTGGAACTAAAACGGCTGCCCGGCATCGGCGCGTTTTTTATCGGCTGCCCGCAGGCGGCGGGCGGAAAAGCGCGGCCCATCCATCCACTTTCCAAAGAGATGGAGGCGTATGAAAAGATCATCATTATGGGGCCTATCTGGGCGGGCAACCCCGCGCCTGCGGTAAACAGCATTATCGACGCGCTTCCGGCGGGCAAAAAGGTGGAATTCCGCATCACATCGGGCGGCGGGCAAAGCAAAAACCATGAGAGAACGATAAACCGCGCTACAGCGAAGGGCTGCGAGGTGGAGGGGTATGTGGATATGAAAGCGTGAATGGGAAACTATTGTTCTCCGTGTTCTTCCCCGGATGCGGTATCCTGCGTCTCGCGCGTCTCTTCATCCCCGCAAAATATCCCGTCGATATGACTTTTCGTCATCAGGTACATGGCGGCCAGTTTAATGAGGCAGATGATCAGGATACAGCCCAAGGCGACGGCAGCCGTAAAAAGAGGGTTTCCATCAAACGCAAGCGCGATGGCGAGCGCTGCCGCCGGGGGGTGCTGCACGCCTATCGACACCATGAGCAGTGTGGCGATGAACGCCGCGAGGGCGCAGCTTATAACGAGAACTGTATAAGGATGCCAGTAAGCGGGAAAATCCAGCCGGTAGACAAGGCCGCCGGCCAGACCGGCCGCCGCGCCGCACAAATACCCGCCGACTAAATATTTGGGACGGGACGATTCAGCGCGCGGGAACGCGAACGCGATGAACGCGCTCGCCGCAAGCGACGTGACGAGGAATCCATTCAATGTGACGGCTGCCACTAGCAAACACACCAACATGCAGACAGAAACCATGGCGGCCTGAAAAAACGCCCGCTTTGTTTTGTCTTTTATAAGAAACAACCGGTGGTACTGCGGGTGCTTCCCGTGATAGAATGCTTCCCGTTTGCTTTTCTTATGCTTCATAACCCCATTTTACCCTAATATACATCCCTTATTTCCATGCTTATCGATAAAACCAGTATAGCAGAGTTCGCCGCCCCGCACAAGAAAGGGGTTGCCGGAAGGCGTGTCTACTACTCCGCCACTCATTCGCATTATTAAGAAATTTATAATAAATTTATACGCTTATCCTTAATAAAACCACTATATATTGAGTGTAAGATAACGATAGCAAGAAGAGAGAGAAATCTTAGGAAAGGAGCAGAAAGAAATGAAACGGTTCTTTTATACGGTCATGGTGGTTTTGAGCGCATTCTTCCTTGTGAATGCGGGCGTAAAGGAAAAAGAGGCGTTGGCGATTATTCCGGACAGAAAAATGTGAGGAGTGCGCGCATGGAGGTGCTATGTTAAAAAAACCTTTCCCGTAAGAAGGCGGAGAAAGGTTTTTTGTTTGTATTAGAGCACCCCCCAAAACGGTGGCCGGGGTAGGTCTGAGGAAAATTTTTTCCAGCCCAGGCGCGCAAGCGCAGGCGTATCGGCACATACGACAAGTTTGCGCAACGACGGCTGGGAATGATTTTGCCAGAGATGACCGGCTATCATGGGGGGGGCTCTAAAAAGGCACGGCAATGCCTGCCGTGCCTCCAGCTAAATACCGTCTGCATCGTGAGTATGCGGCCACGCGGTGTTATTCCAAGGAGGAGGGTATTCCCCATTCACACACCCGCATAGCGCCCACAGCCGAGCGGTGCCGCGGACTTGCAAAAAACCGCCACAATGGGCGGCACTCCGGCAATTTAGCAGCCGAGCCTTTCCCACCGAAAGACAGACACTACGCATCTTTGGCAGGTCTTCCGGCTCAGGGGTCATCTGGTATGAGGAAACCTTCCCAGCCAAAGCCAGTGGTATTATTTCCTCTCCATCTCCCAATACGGCAACGGGGGTTGCGCCGGATTCGCACCGGCTTCCCTTTTCACCTTAAAAAGGACCAAAAAGCTGTATTCAACTATAGAATAGTATACCGCGCTTTTTGCCAAAATGCAACAGTTGTAATACCATGGGAGCGGACATTTTGTGAGTGGAAACATATGGCAGGGCACAATAAGATGATAGAGCCAAAAACTCCCGGAATTCAAAAGGAATTGTTGCATAAGCGTTTTTTGAGAAAGCATGGGAACAATGCAAATGGCTATGTCCGCCGTCTGTCGGCTATTTACACAACACAGCAGCACGGCTGCCCGTCATTGTGTCGAGGAACGTTTGGCGGATCAAGTCGTGGCCCGCTTCGTTTGGATGGATGCCATCCTCACACAGATATTCCGTATAATCCTTTTGCCGCAAAAAAGCGTTGCGGATGTTGATGACAACCACCCCCAAAGCGGCTGCCGTGCGCTCAAGGGCATAGGAATACATCTCCTGCCACCAATAGATGTGGTCTACCCGCTTGAGCCACAGAAGCGTGGATTTTTGCCGCGCAATGTCGTTTTTGGTGAACCAGTTGAAATACCTGCGTCCGTCCAGCGGGTGCAGGTTCGTGAGGATCGGGATGCGCCCGCCCGCGCGGATGACCGAAACCATGGAAGCCATGTTTTCAATATAATGCGTAAGCGACAGGTTGGGCATATGGCGCGAAAACGGGTTTTCCGCAACCTCGTCCCAATGGTAGTCGCAGTCGTTGCTGCCGTATTCTATCAACACCAGGTCAGGTTCAAGCTCGGAGAGCTTTTTTTGAAGCAGGTCTTTGCCATAGCTTGTGGTGGAGCCGAATTTGGAAAAATCAAACACGTCGGGTTTTATCTTCGCGGTAAGCTGCTTGATGAAACCGTCCTTTGAAAACACATACCGTTTTTTGTGCGGGTGTAAAACAACACCTTTTGAGACGGAGTCGCCCAGCACTAATATGGAACGTACATCTGCGTATGTCATCGCGTGTAACCCTCCAGACGCCAATAAAAGCACGGCCCGCTACCCTTGCAGTCTTTTTTTAATGTAACACGGCTATAGATTATTTACAAGTTGTTTAGTTGAAAAAACGCGGGCATTCCCGTATAATGAAGTTCGATCAATGAGGAAGCGGTGCGTATGCGAACGTATAAAGTCAGGAACGCGGGGCCGGTTGTCCGCGCGCGGGATGTTATAAAAGCGAATAAAAGGCAGTTTGTTACGCTGTGCGCGCTTGTTGCCGCAGCCGTCCTTGTCATTTTTGCCGTGGCGGGCGTGGCGGACCGGAGCGAATATGGTTCCAGTTTCCTTGTGACGGGAGACACGGTCAAAATAGGGATACGAACGGACGTCAATGCGTTTGGGCATTACGATGAATCGGGTGATATCGTGGGGTTTGACCGCGATGTGATCGACGAGATCATGAGCCGGATGATGGCGGGGCAGGACAAACTCTATGAATATGTCTCCATTACGTCGCAAGACGCGGGCGCCAGCATAAAATATGGCGAGACGAATGTAAACCTCGGCCTTTTAGTGGGCGGGACGGAACGCACGGAAGGGTTCCGCGTAACGGCGCCGTATTACAAGGATAACATTGTGGCAGTGGTACACAGCAGTTCTGTACTGGATAAGCTGATCAATCTGGACGGCGGCAAAGTGGGCGCGCTCAACAAGGCGCTCAACGAGGATGAATTAAGGGCCTATCTTTCGGACAACGAGATCATTGAAGAAACCGACCTGCTCCGCTATTCGGATTATGAAAGCGCGATGACGGATATTGAGCATGGCCGGGTAGACGCTGTAGTGATGCCGTATGCGCTCGCGCGCCAGTTTGAGGAACGGGGATACAGGGTGCTGGCCGAGCCGTTGTATGAGATCGGTTATTCGGTGATGCTGCCCACGGGGCAGGCCGCTTTTGCCCGGGAAATGAGCAAGGTGATCGCCGGATTGGAGGAAGACGGGACGCTCGCCGCCCTGCGGGAAAAGTGGGGGCTATAATGTGGGAGCGGCCATTTTGTATTGTATTTATTCGGCAATGGTAGCACACTGCTTGCTACACACCGAAATCGCCGGGCGCCTCTCCATTTCCTCTATTTTCCCCGTTCGGCGCGTGGGCGGGCGGTGAAGAATGGATTAGAAAAAACGTGCCTTTCTATTTATGAATTTATTCTATCATAGGGCGGCGTTTTTTCTCATAGCGGAGTGTTCTTCCTGCATTATCCATGACGGAGCGCCTGATGAACCGCCCGCGCGCGTGGCGGACGGCTCACCACCACCTTTCCCGCGCGCAGCGCGGGAAAGGTTCTAACAATCAACATAAAAAGTCTGTACCGCCCGGCGCAATAGAATCTGTGCCATAAAACGCTTACTGCACGCAAAGCGGCCACTCTCCTATGATGTGACAATTTGTTTACATCCTGTTTACTTGTGTTATATTGACATTGCGGGCAAAAGTGTGTTACTATGTGCACAGGATAAGGTAGTTTATCCATATAATGAGATGAGAAAGGAGAAAAATGGTATATGAAGATCAAAAACATCACGGAACCGCAGAAGTTTTTTGAAATCCTGAAGGATTGCAAAGGCAAAGTAGAACTGGTTACTTCCGAGGGTGACAGGCTGAATCTGAAATCGACGCTGTGCCAGTATATCGCGCTTACGCAAATGTTCAAAGACGCGCAAATCGAAGAACTGGATCTGGTCGTTTCGGAACCCGAAGATTTGAATCTCTTACTGAACTATCTGGTAAGGGGCTAAAAGCTTACTCGCACGGAAGTCGTAGTTTATTTTTTAGACTATGACTTTTTTTGTGCCTTTTTTTGGGGAATGGCTAATGCGCATTGATATCTCTGTCTCAATCACGGCGGTGTGCCATTTGATACGCCCTTGCACCGCCGGGCGTCTCTCCACTTTCTCTATTTTCCCCGGTCGGCGCGCGGGTGGGCGGTGAAGAATGGATTAGAAAAAACGCGTCTTTCTATTTGTGGAGTTATTCGACCATGGGCAGCGTTTTTTCTCATAGCGGAGTGCCCTTCCTGCTTTATCTATGGCGGAGCGCCTGATGAGCCGCCTGCGCGCGGGACGGACGGCTCACCAACACCTTTTCCGCGCGCAGCGCGGAAAAGGCTGAACCCATCAACATAAGAAGCCTGTACCGCCCGGCGAACCAATATCTACGCCGTCCATGTTTCTAACACAATAATACATATACAAAATGGCCACTCCCTTTTTTTACCCGGTATACAAAACAGCCCGGCGAAATGATATACTATTCCATATGGCGGTGGAATTTTTGCTGGGGCGCCCGGCAAGCAAACGTGAAGATGTGATGGTGGAAAAAATAGCGGGACTGGTAAAAAGCGACCCGCTTTTTCGTGTGCTTGTGATCGTGCCGCCGCAGGCGACATACGCCACCGAATGTATGCTGCTTAAAAAGCTTTCGGCGCGCGGCATGATGGGTCTCGGGGTGATGAGTATATCGCGCGTGGCGCAACGCGTGCTCGGCGAAGTGTATGGCGGCGCGGCGGAAACGCTCACCCCGGCGGGAAAGAGCATGGTCATCCACAAAATATTGCGGGAACACACGGCGGAGATGCGGGCGTTTGGCAAAATGCGCGGCAAAGACCTGTTGCCCCCGCGGCTGGCGGACATCGTGGCGGAGATGAAGCAGCTCGGCGTAACGCCTGAAATGCTGCGCGATTTTCCTGCGGACGATCCAAATACCCGCCTAAAATTCGATGATATCGCGCTTTTATTGGAACGGTTTGAAGAAGAGACAGCCGGGCTTTTTGACACGGAAGACCGGCTTGCCATGGTAACGGAGCATATCCGTGAGGCGGATTTTATAAAAGAGGCGCATGTGTTTGTGCATGGGTTTGACATGTACAATGAACTGACGGTGCGGTTTATCACCGAGGTGATGAAAACGGCGCGGCACACAACGCTTTCTTTTTTGTACGCGGACGGAAACGCGCCGGACGGCGAAGTGTACGGCATTTGTAATGAGAACCGGATGCGGTTTTATGAGGCGACCCAAGCGCTGGGGCTGACTACGGTGAAAGTAGCGGAAGATGGTGAAAAATCCGGCGATATACTGCATCTGGAGAAAAATATTTATGCTTTCCCCGCGGATAAAAAAGAGCGGGCGGCAGACATCTGCCTATCCCGCGCCGCGGACCGGAAGCAGGAAGTGGACGGCGTGGCCGCGAGGATCGCGTTGCTGACGCAAAAACAAGGATATCGCTTTGACGAAATCGCGGTGGTGTGCGGCGACGCGGCGGGTTATTTGCCCCTGCTTGCGCGGCGCTTTGCCCGCGCGGGGATCCCCTGCTACACAGGAGCGAAACGGACGCTGCTCGAAAGCAACCTTGCCGATTTTGTGCTGACGGCGTGCAGGATCGCGCGTGGGCGGCTTAATAAAGACACGCTGTTGGCGCATATGAAGACGGGGTTTTGCAATCTTACCATACGGGAACAGGGCTTGCTGCAAAATTACGCGTATTCCAATATACGCGACGGCTTCGCTTTTTTGAAAGAGTTTGACGGGGAGGAAGAACGCGCGCGCAAAGAACTGATGCGCCCGATAGAAAAACTGCGCAAAAACGCGGCGGGCGTAAAGCATGGCGGCGGGCTGCTTGCTTGCGTGCGGGAATACCTTGCCGAAGTAAGGCTTGCCGCGCAGGCGGAAGCGCAGGCCGGGCAGATGCGGGAACGCGGTTGGTTTGAACAGGCGGACTTTTTGGAGCAGGCTTACGCAAGGCTTTCGGGGCTGCTTGCCCAGGCGGAACAGGTGCTGGGCGGGGAGGTTTCGGGC
>QMCD01005998.1_pt1 | contig 14501 bp, 14 predicted proteins | sample 1821841 | NCBI WGS metagenome assembly QMCD01 (sample SAMN01991225, study PRJNA193472) | Termite gut metagenome, whole genome shotgun sequencing project. | isolation source: worker | host: Macrotermes natalensis | reverse complement strand
TTGTAATATTTCTCCTTTATAAAGTTGGAAATTGCGCTGCCCCTGTCGCAAATCATAGCGAGGGTTGGAGTCTGCACCCTGCCGACGTTCAGCTTTTTGTTATAGAGCTTTGAGAAAATACGGGTTGCGTTAATTCCGACAATCCAATCAGCTTTTGAACGGCATAACGCCGAATGATAAAGGTTTTCGTATTCTGCTCCTTCTTTTAAATTATTAAAACAGTCACGGATTGCCGATTCCTCCATTGATGAAAGCCACAATCTTTTTACAGGCTTTTTACATCCTGCTTTTTCATATACAAGGCGTGCGATTAACTCACCTTCACGTCCTGCGTCGGTGGCGAAAATAACTTCCGTCACCCTGTTGTCGTTCATCAGCTTTTTAACGGTGTTAAACTGTTTTTTCTTATCGTCGGAAACAACATACTGCCATTCTTTCGGGATAATCGGCAAATCAGCGATATTCCACTTTTTATAACGCTCATCATATACATCAGCATTAGCAAGTTCAACCAAATGCCCTATGCACCAAGTGATAATATATTCGCTGTTTTCAAAGCAGCCGTCCTTTTTATCCTTTACCCCCAAAGCCTGAGCATAAAGCTTTGCCTGCGACGGCTTTTCACCTAATACTAATTTCATATAAAAAACCTTTCTTATTTATATTATTCGTCCTCATTTATCGGTTCGTCCTCATAATCATCTTCATCGTCATAATCTGTATTCTTTATATTACCGCCGTCTTTTTTCGGTTTAATGATTTTGAAATATACAGCAGCACCGATACCCGCTATGGCGATTATTACAATAAAAACTGTACCGCCGCCTGATGATTTTTTATCAGTTTCATTATTGGATTTTTCGGTGTCCTCACTTTCCGTGTTTTCTTTGTCGGCTTCGGATTCGGCGGGAGTTTCAGACTGTTCGGGAGCTTCCGTTTCGGGGAAATCCTCCGCAAAAGCCTGTAAATCATATTCATCAACAGCATTTAGGAAATATACGTTTTCATTTTTGCCGTCATTGTCAATGATGATATAAAAGACATTGCCGTTTTTGGATTGCACTGTTATAAACTGCCTGTTTACATCTCCGTTTGTAACCGATTCTACCAGTGAGCCGTTGCCTTTTACGGGTGCGGGGTTTGGAGTGCGGGGAGCAGAGTTGTTTTCGTCTGTATTCGGCACTTTTTCCTTGATAACGGTTGTGTTTTCATTCATATTTTCACAATCATCATTAGAATTAACAGGCGGGTTGTTTTTTTCAGAGCAGTCCCGCGGTATTTCTTCCGTTTCGGGAATACCGGAGCTTGCAATAATATTTGCTTTCGGTACAGCAGGGGCGGGGGAAAGCACAGGCTTTTCTGTTACCGTCACCGCTTTTTCCTCCGTCTTTTCAGGAACAGCGTTCACAGCTTTAGTTTCGGCTTCGACTTCCTTTGGCGGTTCGGTTTTTTCAAGCTGTTCATCTTCGCATAAGCATTCATTAACGGATATTTCTTCGCACGGCTCGTCAATAATAATATCCTCGGTATAGTCATCAACAGGAGCGACAGGCGTATACAGATTATTATAAAAATCATAATACGGGTCATTTTCTTCATAATAGAAATCCTCATAATAAGAGGGGTTCTGAAAGCTGAAATAATCATACGGAAGCTCTGAATAATCAGAATAAGCGGTTACTGATGTGCAGGGTATAATAAAAGCCCCGCTTAATACAGCAGGGCAGATAAATTTAAAGAGTTTCTTCATTATTCTTTATCCTTTCCTTGTTTTTTTCGGGTGATAATAAATCAGGCAAAGCATTTGTGCTTATAAAGCTTTCCGCTCCGCTTTTATTCATACTTAAAATAGTTTTAAGCATATCGGGGGTGATTTCGGTATTTCTGACAAGCTGAACAATTTTCAGATTCTCAGTATTTTCACGCTCTTTTTCAAGAGCGGAAATCTTGCACCGTATTTCTTCGGCTTTTGTTCTTGCCGCCGCTAAATCATCATCAATACGGCGTATTTTCTGTTCGATTTTATCAATGTTAATAGCAATATTCCTCCTTTAAGAAAATAAATCGGGTTTGTTTCCCTGTGTTTCCTGTAATAATTCGTAAAGTCCGTATTCATCGGGATTGTTCAGAAATTCACTTACCGTTTCATCAAAATCATTTACAATTAAGGTAACTTCAAGGATATAGTAATAATAGTAAACGGTGACTTCATAAGGATTTCCCTGCGGGTCAATTTCAGTAACGGTATAGGAGCGTGTTTCCCTGAAGCTTGTCAGTTCAATAGTATAAAGGGCATAAAAAAGAGCCGTAATATCGGCTTGCAGTTCTTCATTATACTCAAAAACAATATTCTTTGCAGACAGGAAAGATATTAAGGCATACGGGTCATGACCGATTTCATCAAGGTTATAACGGTATTCATCATAACCTGAATAGTCATTCGGTATATTGTCAATCTGCAACTGTAAATCATCTTCAAGCGAAGTCATATAGCTTTCGGCGTTCAGCATTGCTTCATCCTCAGACATATAGGTCGAAGAAATCACGGCGCCTCCGCTTTCGGAGAATATTGTAACAAATATAAACGCAACACCGAAGAAAATCACCAGTATAAGCAGAATTATAATAACTACTATAATCACAACCTTGTTGCTCGCAATAAGCGACGCAGCTTTTTTACCTATTCTGCCGAGTATATCCTTTGCCGATTTTCCTGTCTTGCCTGCGGTTTTCTGTGCTTTTTTGGTATTTTGTTTCATCATAGCTTTTCGGGCGGCTTCCTTTGAGCTTTGAACAGCCTTGACAGTATCCTTGTTTTTGCTGTAAGTCAGCCTGCTGTCAGCTTTTTCAGATTGAAATTTAAGCTTTGAAACACGTTTATACGGTTCTTCCCTCATTTTCACGCTGGCTGTTTTAACGGCGCGAACACCTGAACGAACAGCTTTTTCAGAAATTTTTTCAGCACCGTGAGCGGCTTTTAAGGCTGAATTGTCATCCTCATATTTTTGTATTTCCCTGTGAAAGCTCAAAGCGGCCGCACCGCCGACCGCCGCCGCCCCTTTTTTAACGCCGGATTTGATAATACTATCCTTTTTGTTAAAAGGTACAACCTCTTTATTAACAGTAAGCTTTGCAGTACACTTGCCTTTTTCACAGTCAAAGCTTTTTTCAAATTTCAGAACATTCCTTTTCGGTAGTCTGTTTTCCGCTTCTTTCAGCTTTTTATCCGTATACTGTTTCTTCTGTTCCAATCTTCGGGAGCGTTTTTGAAGCGCCGTTTGCTTTTCTTCGGCAGATAAAGGCGGGGCGGGGTTTGTTCCGGACGGTTGATTATATACAATCTTGGATTTGTGTTCTTTCAGTTTAAATGACCAACGCTTATTCCGTTGAAGTCTGTATTTTCGTTTCGGGGGCAAGACCGTTTCGGTAAAAGGATGAGCATTATCAGAATTAATAAGTTTAATATTATCAGCACTGTTTTTATCATACTCCACACTGTCGCTTGTTTCACCGACGTTAGATTGTGAATAAAAAGAGCCGGAACTTATATCTGTATTTTCAGCCGGATTGTTATAGGTTTCAGCCTTTCGCCGTTTTTTTCTTTGTGCCGAAATATCAAAATCGGTTTTTGTTTCAGGAATAAATTCAGCGTTATTACTGTCCTGCACGGTGTATTCATTATGATTGTTTGATTTGCTTTGTTTTAAAGGCTCTGTATTCACCGTACCGTCATACATTTCATCATTCAGCCAAAAATCCTTATGATTTTTTTCATAATACTGTTCACGGCTGAGAAAATCGTTATAACTCTTTTCATTCTCAATGCGATTTTCGGCTATGATATTTTCATCGGAATAACGCCTGCGGCGCTTTGTTTTTTCAATATTATCAGATAAATGTCCCGTTAGCTTTTCCTGTATACCGGCTTGTTTAAGGGAAAAGTCGGCGGAACGTCCGCTTACTTTTACCGCCGTACCGTCGGCAAGGTTTTTCTTTACCGCTCCGTCCTTTGTCATTTGCAGGACTTTCTTTTGCTTTAGATTTAAATTCTTGTCCCGCCATATTTTAAAAACCGCCTTTCTGACTTTTTCAGTCAGAAAATTTTGTAGTCATAATCCTGTAAAGTCCCGTATCCTTCGGGAATTTATCAACGAACGGAATTATGACATTTCCGTAAAAAATAAGCCCCTCACCCGCGCCGGAATTGGTTACATAAGAAAGCTGATGAGGGGAAATATTAAGCTGTTTGGCGAGGATTTGCCTGTCGCCCCCCGCTTGGTTCAGCATATAGATAAAATCCGAGTTTTCAAGGATATTCTCAATTTCACGGCTTGCAAGCAGGTCTTTGACGTTTTGGGTCAGTCCAGTCGGAATGCCGCCCCACTTTCTGAATCTTTTCCAGATTTCAACGGAATAAGCCGCAGTTTGTTCATCTTTTAGTAACAAATGGAATTCATCGACATAGTATCTGGTTGACTTTTTCTCGGCGCGGTTTACAGTGACTTTGTTCCAAACGCAGTCCTGAACGACAAGCATACCTATTTTTTTAAGCTGTTTTCCGAGGTCTTTGATGTCAAAACATACCACCCTGTTGTTCAAATCCACGTTTGTGCGGTGATTGAACACGTTAAGGCTTCCGGTGACGTACATTTCAAGGGCGGTCGCGACACGCTTCGCTTCGGGTTCTGGCTGTTCGAGGATAAGGCTATATAAATCCTGTAGAACCGGCATCTCAGCCGTATCGGGATTCTCCAAAAACGGACGGTAAACAAGCCGGACGCATCGGTCTATGATTGTCTTTTCAATCGGTTCAAGCCCGTTTTTTCCGCCAAGGATTAACTCGCACAAAGAAAGTATAAAGTCGGATTTTAAAGCAAGCGGGTTTTCGTCCTCAGAGTAGTTGAGGTTGATGTCAAGTGGATTGATATAATGGGGTGATGTCGGCGATATTTTAATGACCTGACCGCCGAGCTTAGTTACGAGCGCATGGTACTCCGATTCAGGGTCGCATATGATTATATCGTCCTTTGTAATAAGAAAAACGTTGACGATTTCACGCTTTGCAGAGAATGATTTACCGCTTCCCGGCGTTCCGAGTATCAGGGCGTTCGGGTTGCGGAGTAGCTTGCGGTCGCACATTATCATGTTGTTTGAAAGAGCGTTTACGCCGTAATAAAGGGCTTCTCCCATCTGGAAAAGCTCCTGCGTGGTGAACGGAACGAATATCGCCGTTGACGAAGTTGTAAGCCCTCTCTTAATGTCAATGAGGTTTACGCCGATAGGCACGGCTGAAAAAAGTCCGTCCTCCTGCTGAAAGTCAAGGCGCTTCATCTGGCAGTTGTATTTTTGCGCTATGCCCTGTTCCTGAAAGATGATATTATCGAGCTTGCGCTTTGTATCGGCTGTGTTCATAATCAGGATAGTAGCAAGGAAAAGCCTTTCATTCCTTGACTGCAAATCCTCAAGTAAATTCTTCGCTTCTTTTCCATAGGTGATTATATCTGACGGGATAATATCCATGTCGTAGCCGCTTCGGAAAGCTTTTTTCTGTTCGGCTATTTTCATAGCGTCAAGGTCTGTAATAGTTTTCTTCACAGTCTTGATTGCCTTATTCTGGTCGATTGAACGCAGATGGATACTCAGCGTTACGGGATGTTCGATACTCAAAAAGTCCGCAAGCATATGGTCTGACATTTCAGAAGCCAGTATCTGAATAAAGGATACCGCACCGAATTTCCCGTCCATTTTAAAGCTGTTGCCCTTTGCAAATTCAAAGCTTGACGGGATAAAGTCTTTAACCGATAATCCCGATTTAGGAAGCAAGTCCCATGAGAAATTAAACTTCTCACTTCCGTCAGGATTAAAGGATGAATGAAGAATCTGCAAACGCTCCGCGCCGTTCAGTCCGTTAGCCAGAACGCCCATAATCTTGAAATTGCTGATTATATCAGCCTGAATACGCTCCAGTTTCGGCTTTGCTTCCTTAACGCTGTTTGCTTCAATTCCGAAGGTTATATATTTCGTCCTGATAATTCCGTTGTTTCCTTTTGACATCTGGGATTTAAGCATATCGGCGTATTCGCGGCGAATATCGTTGAAGCCGTCGTTCTGCTCTCTGATTTCAAGCTGTCTGCTGAATTCCTCAATGTCGGTATTGTGATTCAGAAACGAAAGCTGAACGGTAATTGTGCTGTCAAAATAATTGAGGAAATCACAGTAATTCTCGAAAATGGCGGTCTTATCGTCATTCTGGGCAAGCTGATAGGTGATGTCAAAAAACTGCACCGTTTTATTATAGATTTTATCGCTGACCTTGCAGATACCGTCTTTGAACATCTGCTTAAACGGAATGGTCTGCTGTGCGGTAGACGGAATTGGCTGTTTAGTGTTTTTCTTTTTGGTTTTCAATAGGTTTTCCACCTCTCTCCAAATATTCGTAGATGTTCTCCGTCCTGTACGGACGGGCTTTAGGTCTGATGAATACGCTTGTAATAAATTGCTTTACCACCTTTTCAAACGGCTGACCGTTCTTCTCATACATAGCTGCCAGAAATGACGGCATTGCGATTACAAGCATTACAAGCCCCGCGCTTGCCGTACCGAGTTTATCTTTGAGTGAAAAATATGCGGGAAGCGAGGTAGCAAGAGCGATTGAAAAGCATATAAGCTGACGTTTCGTAAGGTTGAACGCAACTTTTGTCTTTACCTTCGCCAAGTCTTTGGGAATCTGCACATACGGCATATTTTACGAAGCCTGCCTCTCTTATTGAATTTTTCAAGGGAATTGCTTTCACATACTGACCGAATCGCCGAGTTAATGAAATCCTCCCATAAAACCGGATATGAAGCGATTAAATTTTCGTAATTATCGCCGTCCTCATCGTCGAAATAACGGCTCAGATATTCTTTGAATTTTCTCTCCAAATCCGGTGTAACTTTTATCATTGTTTTTGCTTTTTTCTTCATATTTTCCTCCGTTAATGGGCATTGAAAATGCTTTTACTTATGCTTGAAGTCTTAAAGAGGAATATACAAAGAATAATCGTATACGCCCCCATTTTCAGAAGCGCCGAGTGCAGGTTTTCAGCCGAAACAAGACCGTGAACGAGGACGGCATAAATGCCTACAATAACCATGATGAAAAAAGCCTGAAATCCCAGAGCCAGAAGGCTTTTGACATAGTTCGTACCCATGCCGCCCCATTCCCTGTTTGTAAGCGTTGCGAAGGGTATCGGAGCGACCGAGCAGTAAAGGTAAATCTCAATCATGCGGTTTACAAGAACGACGGTTACGAGGATTGAAATTGCCTTAATCGCAAGGCTTATTATCATGGCTTCAATCATGAGAAGGAAAAGTGAGCCGTTGCTCATTTCCGCAAGCTCCCCACTGAATTCCAGGAAAATATCTGTGACGTTGACATAGGTGTCGTGAGATATTACCGAGGACGACTGGTTTACGACCCACTGCGATACGTCGAATATAGCCATGACAATATCAAAAGTCCTCGACAGCAGAAATACGGCTACGCAGGCTTTGAAAAAGTATTTGAAGAAGATAAAGGTATCTATGTCAGCGAACTGTTGTCAAGTCTTTTTTTCAAATTTATATAAAAATTTAAGCAAGGCTTTTCAAACTTTATTCTTATGGGATTTTTCCACTAAAAGAGTTGACTTTTAGATTTTTATAAGATATAATAAAATTAGTTAAGGTTTTAGAACCAACTATTATGAACTTTTGCGAAAAGTTAGATAAATTTTATTATATGGAGTAAAAAATGAGACTAATTAATTTTTCAGTTAAAAACTATCGTAGTATAACAACAACACCTAAAATTCAAATGAGAAATATGACAGTTCTTGTTGGCAAAAACAATGAAGGTAAGTCAAATATTTTACGTGCATTATATATTGCTATGGAGGCAATGAAAATGTATGCTAAAAACCCTAAAATAATTAATACGCCACATCGTTTTTTAAGAAATATATATAATTGGGAGCGTGATTTTCCTTTTTCATTGCAAGAGAAATATGCTAATAAGAGTTCATCAATTGATTTAACTTTTGAATTAACAGATAGCGAGCTTCAAGATATAAGGAACATAACTCGAATTGGATTAAAAAGTAATTTGCCTGTAAGGGTTTCAATAGGTGAAAAGTTAATTATAGATATTCCCAAAAGAGGTACAAATGCATTTTCTAATAACGAAAATAAATTGAAAGTTATTGATTATGTATGCAAAAAGATTGACTTTAATTTTATTCCCGCAATAAGAACTGATGATGATGCTATAAATATAATTAATGACCTTATAGATAATGAACTTGCTTCACTTATAGAAACAACGGAATATATTGATGCTATTAATGTAATTGAAAAGTTACAGCAAAAAGTTTTAAATAATATTTCAAATCAGATAATTACTCCTCTTCAAACTTTCTTACCATCGGTTAAAGGGATGCAAATTCAAATTAACAAAAGTAGGCGACGTGATATAATCAGAGGAAATATCGACGTATTTATTGATGACGGAACATTAACGCCAATTCAGCAAAAAGGAGATGGAATAAAAAGCTTAACAGCTCTTGCTATGCTTAATATTACAAACCAAACTGATAAAGTATCAGTTATAGCAATTGAAGAACCAGAATCACGGGAGCTATAAGGCAATTATATAAAACTATTGTAACCCTTTCTGAAAACCATCAAGTTATTTTAACGACACATAATCCATTATTTATTAACCGTATAAACTTAAACGAAAATATTATAGTCGATACTGGTAAGGCTACACCTGTTAAGCATATAAAAGATATTAGAAATGTATTGGGTACGATAATATCTGATAATTTAATAAATGCTGAAAATGTTTTATTAGTTGAAGGGGAAGATGATAAAATTGCTCTTGAAAAATTATTGCCTAATATGAGCGATATATTAAAAAAAGCAATTCAAAACGGTAGATTTATTATAGATTATCTTGGCGGTTCAAACAACTTATCATTTAAATTATCATTATATAGAAACATGCAATGTAAATGTCATACCTTATTGGATAACGATGAATCAGGTAGGCGGTCAGGTAAAAAAGCCGAGTCTGATGGCTTAGCTACTGTTCGAGACATTACATATACAATTTGCAATGGTTCGCCAAATGCAGAATTAGAAGATTGTTATAATAAAAATATTTATATGCAAATTATAATGGATGAATTTGATGTTAATATTAATTGCAAGGATTTTAAATGTAGAAAAAAATGGTCTGATAGGATTGGTAATTGTTTTCTTTCTCAAGGAAAGCAATGGGATGATGAAATTAAATCAAAAGTAAAATTAGAAGTGGCTAAGTCAATTTCTACAAATCCTGATGAGGTACTAAACCCACATAAACGTTCTGCGATAGATTCACTTATCAATATTCTTGAATCAATGATAAAAAAGGGAGCATTAATTTAACTATATTATTTTTATTATCACAACTCCTCCTGTCTACCCCTCTCCATTTACGAAATTGCTCACCAGAATTAACAATCCTCTCAACCTCGCGCTTAACCGTTTCAGCTTCCCTTACATCATCACGTAATTTATAATAATCCCGATAAAGGTTTTCCTTATTGGCTGTGAGGGTAGAATGTTCGGCTTTCCACTTCTTCAACGGCAATTTAGTATTCCCGTTCATGTGGTCGTTGAGATACCGTTCGGAAGCTTGAAACAGGATTATTTCAGAGGTATGGTTTCGGTAAAAATCTTCTTTCTTTCTCGGTCTTTGAGTTTGATATTTTTCATAAACCGACCTGTGCTGTTAATAGATTTCAGACTGCTGTATATGCTCATCATGCGCTTTCAGCCGTCTTTCAATTGGTTTTAATTCATTTTTCACAGTAAAGAAATTGTTGTTGATTTCAGTAACTTTTTCCTGTAGCTGTTCAAGAGAATTAATATTGTTTTCCTGCAAGAAATTTACGAGTTTAGCGGCATTTTTCAAATCTATAAATTTCTGATTAGGATTGCTGTAGTTTCGGTTATTGAGCATATTTTGAATAATATCCGAAAGTGCCGGAGCGGTATTTTGGGGAACACTCTCAAGCCAGTTTTTCAGCTTGTTTATCCTCGCCTTTAACTGCCGTAATTCCTTATTCGTAACCTCGGCTTTACGATTAATATTTCCTCTATCTGTTTTAATACCCCGCTTTTCCATTTGATTGGCGGCAACCCCTAAATGTACGGTCGGGATTTGTTCAATGCCCTGCCTTTCATAAGAACGGTGGTCTACTTTCTCGCGAATATTACGGCATAATAAAAAGGCGTTGACTTCATCAGCCCACGCCTTTCTCCATTCCTCGGCATTACTTTGGTCGTTCCAATCAACAGCAGGGATTTTAATGCTTTTAAATTCACCGCTTTTTAGCCTGATACGTTCGCCGTTTTCATCAAGAACATATTCCTTTTTGGATTTCGCTCCCCACACTTTTTCTTCCGTGAGTGGTCGCATTGTAAGCATAATATGCGCATGAGGATTCCCGTCTCCTTTATCGTGAATACATATATCGGCGCACATTCCTTTTGATACGAATTGAGACTGGCAATACTCCCTCGCAAGTTTGATTTGTTCATCGCTTGAAAGTTCAACAGGCAAGGCAACCTCAATTTCCCTTGCAAGCTGTGAGTTCTTCGCTTTTTCGATTTTCTCAACGGAGTTCCATAAAACAGAGCGGTCTTGAAATTCACTCGGAGCATTTAAAGGCAAAAGGATTTCGGTATGAGTAATCCCTCCCTTTCGGGTGTAGTCATGAGTTATTCCGTCATACTCATTCTTGATAAGTTCACCGCTTCGGTAAGCCGCCGCCGCGACTGCCGACTTGCCCTTTCCCCGGCTTATTATTTTGATACTGCAATGATAAATAGCATTAATATTTCCCCCATTCCGTTTGATAATAAAATCAGCTTTTAGATTGTGAGGCGCGCCGCAGGCAAAACCTTACCGCCACATTATCTAACCCAGAAAAAAATTTTTGAAAAGCTTTTTACTTTTGGGACTGAATGTGCTATAATGAAAAGGCGAACAACAAAACAAAATTATGATTTTAGCTTTTGAGTTGTTCGGCTTAAACTTTTCAGCACATTCAGACACGAAAGTCAAAAGCAGAGTTCAAAAAATTTTTTCGGCATTTTTTCTTGCCGTGACCCCGATTCGCCCGCAAGGGCGATTTGCCCTCCGCAGGAGCGCACGCACCTGTAAGGTGTATAAGTGCGCCCTTGTTTCACAAGGGATTTATCCCTTGCCGGCTTCTCCGTCCGCTTCCACAGCTTCCGGCGTTACAGGTAAGACAGCGCCGGTTTTTACGGGATTCCGCTTATAAGCCGTTAAACCGTCCGTAATGATAGCTTTGATTTGCTCGTTTGTTATCTCCGTTTCTTCTTTGAAAACGCTCTCGACAATCACGCCCCATTCGATAAGACGATGATTTCTTTCTTTGCGTTTTTCGGCTCTTTCCTGTTGCAAAAGCTGTTTGCGTTGATTTTCAAGCTGTTTGATTTGTTCCTCGACACCCGTTAATTTTTCCGATGTGGTTTTAGCCATTTTAAAATCTCCTTTTAAATTTATTTATAAAAAAAGCAACCGCCATTTTCAGCGATTGCTTGATTTATCAGATATTATTTTTTCATATTCTAATTTGGTTTTGATTTTAAAACAGAAAGCACCCGCCGTAATGACGAGTGCTTTGACTATTAAATAGACATTCTCTGTTTTCTTAATTCCTTAATGCGGAGTTCTCCCTCGTCAGCCCTCTTTTTATAGAAATCCCGAAGTTCCTCCGTTGTCATATCCTTTGTGAGTTCGTAGTTATATTCACGTACTTTGTGAATATCCTCCACTGTAAAAGCAGAGCTTAAAACAGGTTCGTTCATGGGTTAATCCTCCTTTTCCACAAGCATTGTCGGCTGAATAATATCAATATTATTATAACCGCAAAGATTGGTTATTGCCCTTACTCCTTTTATGGTTTTTACGTTTACCATATGCTTGAAATTCCAAGACAAAATAAAATCGCATTGGCTCGCAACGGCGGTCGCTATATGCAGGCAATCGTCGCGGCTCTTTTCTTTCAGTATGCCCAGATTTATAATCTGTTCGGCAATCTCCCTTATTTCATCTGTGATTTCTTCACGGGAATAGTCAATCTCCGCTAAATGTGTAAACAGTATGTCGCGTTTAGGCTGAGGACAGCGTGTTATTTCCTCAATCAAAATGTCCGAAATAACCACATCGTATAAGCCTATTTTGATTTCTTCCCACAGCTTAATAGTATCAGTCATTTTTTCGGGCGTATCGTCCGCAGAAAGATGACTTATAACGGACGTGTCAAGATATAATTTAAGTTTCCTCATTCACATCGCCTCCATTAAATGCTCCGGCTTTACAAGCATAACAACCTTCTTTTTCAAATCCACGCTCTTAACATCATACCCCGAATTATAAATAATATTTGCCATTGGTCGGTCTTGGGCGGGATACCAGTAAGAATGATACTTAGAAGCTGAATTGCAAAGCTTTTTGCCTATTATTTTTTCGACTTCCTCAAAAGTCAATTCAAGACAAGCCGAAGTCTATTTGTTAAGAAACTCCGAAAGAGAAGTGAAAGACGTGTTTTTAGCCACATATCTTTTTGAATTAATCAAATCGGTTTTTTGGACGGGTTCTTCTTTCGGAAACTCAACCCTGCCGATAAAATTAAAGTGAATGTCAACGCTTTGACGGCTCGTATACCGATAGCCTTTTTCACGTTCATGAATTACTACTTTTTCGATAAACTCATTTAACATAGGAGTAGTCAGTTTATCAAAATCGGTGTAGCGGTCTGCCAGTTCCAAAAATTTATCCGCCTTCAAGGACTGGTCTTTTAAATGTTCAATTCCGTTTTTCAGCTTCGATATGACTTGCTCCAGTTCTTCCTGCTCCCGCTCGTATTCTTCCGATAGCTTCATAAACCGCTTATCGGAAAGGGTTCCGCTGACCTTATCCTCATAAATTCCTTGGATAAGCCTGTCAAGTTCCTTTATACGTTTTTCACTTTCAGTAAGTTTTTTACGCTGGGTTTTCTCGGTTTTCCCCCGCCTGTCCTCCGACATTTCCGTTACTGTTTTTATAAACTCGTTTTTATTTGTTTTAACATATCCGCTGACTTCCCGCACAGCTTCAAGTATCAGGTTTTCAACGACTTCCGACCGAATATGGTGCATAGTACAGTCCGTTGTCTTTTTGCGATAAGCAGAGCAAGTATAAATGTCCCTTTCCTTGCCGTGCCATACAGACCTCTCATTGTACATTTTGCTTCCGCAATCGGCGCAGAAAAGAAGTCCTGTCAATCGGTTCGGTTCGCCGAAACTTCCCTTTTGATACCTTGCCGTTTCTCTTAATTTTTGAGCAAGCTTCCATGTTTCCTCGTCAATTATCGCTTCATGGGTATTCTCAAATATCAGTCGGTTTTCTTTCGGAGAAGGCTTTCGGTTCTTATCTTTATAGGAATTTTTATAGGTCTTGAAGTTTACCGTATGCCCCATATATTCCTCTCGTTCAAGCAGATAGATTATTGTCGTTCCCCACCATCGGTAAGGGTCGTCAAAAACCTTGTTTACCCTGTTTCCCACACCTCTGCTTGATAAATAATATGACGGCGAATATACTTTTTCCGACTGCAATATATTTGCTATTTCATAAGCTCCGTTTCCCTCAATTATCATTCGGAAAATGCGGCGTACTACTTCGGCGGCTTCGGGGTCTATAATCCATTTGCTTTTGTCGTTCGGGTCTTTAAGATAGCCGTACAGAGGATGGCTTCCCGTATGCTTTCCCTCTTTGCCTTTGGCTTTAAAGGTAGCGGAAACTTTACAGCTGCAATCCCTGACATACCACTCGTTCATTATATTCAGAAACGGGGTAAAATCGTTATCAGACGATTGGTTCTCACTGTCGATTCCGTTATTAACGGCGATAAACCGAACTCCTTTTTCACGGAACATAACTTCTGTGTAAAAACCCACTTGAAGATAATCCCGTCCTACCCTTGACATATCCTTTACGATAACCGCACCGACGTTTCCGGCTTCGATTTCTTTTATCATGCGTTCCCAGTCGGGACGCTGAAAATTACTGCCTGAAAAACCGTCGTCAACAAAAACCTGCGTGTTTTTAAATCCGTTTTCCGCGGCATATTTCGTCAACAGCTTCTTTTGGTTTATAATGCTGTTTGAATCTCCCTCGTTGTCATCGTCGCGTGACAGACGACAGTAAAGAGCGCTGATTTTTTCGGCTGACTGCCTTTGCATAAATGCTCCTTTCGGCGGTCAACCCGTTTACGGCACTTTAATTATACCACATTTCCGTAAAAAAGTCAACCGCTGCTCAAAATTTCAAAGTGTGCTGATTTGCGGGTCGCTTTTAATCAAACGCATGATTTTATCATTAAGGTTTTCTTTGCTTTTGTCGCTGAAAAACAGCGAAA
>QMCD01001495.1_pt1 | contig 14503 bp, 15 predicted proteins | sample 1821841 | NCBI WGS metagenome assembly QMCD01 (sample SAMN01991225, study PRJNA193472) | Termite gut metagenome, whole genome shotgun sequencing project. | isolation source: worker | host: Macrotermes natalensis | reverse complement strand
TTCATCCTGTGTCTCCTGTGTTTTATATGCGTTAATCCCTGCCTCGCAGGTAAACCCGCGGTTTTATAATATCACAGGAGACACTTCATATTGTCTAGTGAAATATTAAAAGCATCCGGGCTTACCGTTTCCGATGCCATACGGATTATATTGTGCCGTATAGTTCGTGATAATGATTTTATTTTGATGCCCAATGCAGAAACTGCCAAGACCATCCGGGAAGGACAGGCAGGAAAAAATCTTCATACAGCAAAAGACGCCGATGATCTGTTTATGCAATTAGGTATTTGAGAATGGACATTCATCAAAAAGAATATAATGATTGATACATGCCGGGGGATTCATGCCGATTGGAATAATGATATTTGTAACACTGTTGGTTTGTGTGTTTGGATTGCTTGCAAGGAATAAAACAGAACATGTTACGAGTGAAACGGCAGATGAAGAAGATATTCTGAAAAATGATACTGCGGATAAATACCATGAAATGGAGGAATTATTTTTTTCTGAAGTCAGCAACGGAAAAGAACGGTATGAATTCTTAAAAATATATAATCAGTTTGACTTGATGTTTATCAAGTCGCTGTTTCAGTCAGAAGCTATACCATATTACACTAAATTTGAACATGTCTCTCACATAAGACCGGGTATGTTTATCGGAGACTTGGGAAATTATAATATCTTGTATATTTTGGACGAAGATTATAATGATGCGGTAGAAATTGTTGAGCATTATGTAAAAACAAAGCAAAAAGACGGGGAAGAAAACGCGGCAAGCGATCTTAGGAATGTTGCTGAAATTTTACTCGCGAATTGGAAAGTTCCCTCAGCAAATGACACAGGCGGGATTCATATCATGTATAAAAATAAAGAAAAGTGAATCCGCGCGCCAATTATTGTCATTAAAAAAATTCGGCCTTAAAAACATACTATGGTAACACTGATTTATGCATCGAGCATAAATCAGTGTTTACTTTATGAAACTGTCATTTTGCAGTAATTCGTTGTATTATAAGAATAACGAAAAATGACTTGGGCAGCGATGAGTAATGTCATCGAGACTTAATCAGCGCTGCCCTAGAAATGTCGTCATCAAAGAGAATATAATAATCGTTCATGGCAAACCATGAAAAGAATCAAGAGTGGAGGCCGGCACAAATGGCGGTAATAAGATACAAAGATAATGGGCTCGTCATTGGAGACCCTGAAATCATTCCTTTGACAGAAACAAACAGCGCATTGATAGCGAAGGAGCTGAATCACGCTGTGGAAAGGCTTATTCTGTCGTCTGCGGGCTGGCGGACGGTTTTTGCCAAGAGCGGCGATGAGGAAGATAAAACGGCGGAAATAGCCGGAGCGCATAAGATTATTGCGGCGGCGGTGGCATCGGTTTATGGGGCATATTTAAAGTCAAAGAGCGGCAAGGCTCATCCGGAAATCATTGTCGGGATGGATACCCGGCCAACAGGCCCCGCCATTGCCGATGTTATGATACGGACCTTTCTTGCCGAAGGCTGCCGGATTCGGTTCCTGGGCATCAGCGCGGCGCCGGAAATTATGGCATACGCGCGTTTCTCCGGTGAGAACAATCTTGCCGACGGTTTTATTTATATCTCGGCAAGCCATAATCCCATAGGACATAACGGGTTGAAGTTCGGTCTTGTTGACGGCGGCGTTGTTCCCGGTACGGAAGCGGCTGTCCTCATTGACGCTTTTCGCAAACGGATAGCGTCTCCGGCGGTAATCAATGATCTCATTGCCCTTGTTCAAAGCTGTGATACAAATGTTCTCGGTGATCTGTATCATCATGTTGATGAAGTGAAAACTGAAGCTGTTGAAGCATACCGGGTATTTACAAAAAAAGTGGTTACCGGAAAAAGTGAAAAAGACGCGCAGGATAATTTTATTGATGTTTTGAAACAAGGCATCGAAAGGAAACCGCTCGGCATTGTGATTGATTTTAACGGTTCTGCCCGGACACTGTCTCTGGATAAAACCTTTCTTTCATCTTTGGGAATTAAACTGCATACGATAAACGATAAACCCCGCGAGATTGCTCACCGGATTGTCCCCGAAGGAGAGTCGCTTGAACCCTGCCGCCTTGCGCTGGAAGAGCTTCACGCAAAGGATCCTTCTTTTATTATGGGATACCTGCCTGACTGCGACGGCGACCGCGGGAACCTCGTGGTCTGGGATGACAGAGCCGGTTTGGCAAGGAGTCTGGAAGCCCAGGAAGTGTTCGCTCTTTGCTGTGTTTCGGAGCTTGCGCATCTTGTATGGACAAAGGAACTTTCCTATGACGCAAACGGCCATGCGCTCACGAAAGCGGCGGTGGCGATTAACGGTCCCACCTCTTTGCGGATAGACCGGATTGCCGAAGCGTTTGATGTTTCTGTCTTCCGTGCTGAAACAGGAGAAGCTAATGTCGTAGGTCTTGCCCGGAGATTGAGGGAGCAGGGTTACCAGGTGAGAATCCTGGGGGAAGGCGCGGCTGGAGGGAATATCACGTATCCGTCATCGGTCCGCGATCCTATTGATACCGTGTTCGCGTTGATAAAGATTCTGACGATCCTGAGTGACGGAGAGCGTAAAGGGTTCTTTGAAACATGGTGCGGTCTTTCCGGACGCCCGGAAATCTTTACACCGAATTTTAGTTTGATGGATGTAACAGCATCGCTTCCCGCGTTTATCACCACCGGTTCCTACAGTAAAGACGCGCTTCTTACCGTAAAAACGGCGGATCACAGCCTCCTCAAAAACCGTTACCAGGAAGTATTCCTGCGGGAATGGGAAGAACGAAAGGACTATCTGAAATCCCGTTACCATATCACTTCCTGGGAAGCCTCCGCTTTTATCGGCATGGATGAAATACTCGGCCTTGTTCACTTTGGCGACGCGGGCAAAGGCGGATTAAAAATCATCTTTAAAACCGATGAAGAACGCAGTATAGCCGCCATCTGGATGCGCGGTTCCGCCACCGAACCTGTGTTCCGAGTTACAGCCGATGTTGAAGGTTCCGATAAAGAGATGGAAAAAGATTTTATCGAATGGCAGCGGCGCATGGTCATGGAAGCTGATCAATCTTCCCTATAGTAAAAATCTTACAGTCACGATATTATCAACGAAAGGAATGAGGAGAAGTACATGGGAGTACGCGGAGAGATTTTTTCTACAAAGGTAACGCTGCAAAACCGGACATATTTTTTCAACGTGAAAGAAAACCGGATGGGTGATATTTATTTAAATATTGTTGAAAGTAAGAACCGGGAGACAGGCGGTTTTGAAAGACAATCGCTGGTGCTTTTTAATGATGATTTGCGTGATTTTCTGCAAGGTTTTGATGAATCACTTAAAGTGATGGATAAAGCCGCCAAGGAAAATAAGAAGTTTTCGCCAAGGAAACCGAAAAGCGAAGACGGCGACTTTGAAAAGAAACCCCGTTCCGAAGATTCCGGAATGTCAGGAAAAAAGAAGTACGGCAAAAAAGCCGGACAGGAACGGAATCCCAAAAGCGGAAAGGATCAAAAACCCTGGGATAAAAAACCGCGGCCCAAAGCGGTCAAAGCCGTCCGCCGGGATGATGACAAGCTGAAAGATTAAAATAATTCCAGCTGTATCTTTTTTAAACTGAAACTGTGCCGTTGAATCGGCGACGCGCCGTATTGGGCTATCCTGCTAAAGTGTTCTTTGGTCGGGTAGCCTTTATGTTTTTCGTAACCGTATTCAGGATAAATCCAGGAATAACGTTCCATCACACGGTCTCTGGCTGTCTTTGCCAGAATGGATGCCGCCATAACGGCCGGAACTTTCGCGTCGGCCTTTACCACGGCTTTGCAGCTTACAGGAATTTCCGGAACGTACAGGCCGTCCGCAATGGCTTCAATCTCCATTTCCGGATCGATGTTTTCCATCGCGAGAAATGCCCGTTTCATGGCGAGAAGACTTGCCCGCAGAATATTGATGCTGTCAATTTCGGAAGGACTTGCCCAGCCCAGCCCATAAGCGATTGCCCCGTCAATAATTACCGATAAGGCTTTATTGCGGCGGGAAACGCTGAGTTTTTTTGAATCATCCAAAAGTTCAAAGGGAAAGTCTTCCGGCAAAATAACCGCCGCCGCGTACACAGGCCCGGCCAAAGGCCCGCGTCCCGCTTCATCAATACCGCAGATTAAAGGTTTTCTTTCACCGGATGTTTTCATTGATAGTTCATTACCTACTTTATAATATCCAGGATATCTTTCAGTTCCGGATCATGTTTGTAGTAATGAGTTTCCAATTCTTCTTTTGTAAGCCCCACGAGTTCATGGCTCATGTAATGGATCCAGCTGTTTTCGTCGTGGACGGACAATTCATGCTTTCTGCACCAGTAATCGGGCTGAACCGGAAGCTGTTTTTCTTTATCAAAAAAATATTTATAATCGTGGACGGCCACTTTCATATCGTGCCGGGGGATTCCTTTCTCAAGAATGATTTCAGACAGATGATTAATCGTTTTGCCTGAATCAAAAATATCGTCAACGAGAAGAATTTTATCCCCAACCCGAAGATGTTCCGGCGCATAAGTCCAGCCTTCCACCATGATTTTTTCCTCGGCGGAAGCTACCCCTGTATAAGAGCGGGCAACCACAGCGGCATAATACACGGGACGCTTTCCTTCGCGGATAATTTTAAAATATTCGCTGATCACGTTTCCGAGGTAAGCGCCGCCCCGCAGGGATACGTAAATTACATCGGGAATAAAATCATCGGAAGCGATCCTATGCGCCATCTTTAGAGCATTGTTTCTTACAATATCGTAGGGCAGAAATTCCTTGTTCATGTGACCATTCTACTATAAGCGGGGAGGGGATAACAACAGGGATGATGAAGAAAATAGACTTCTGAGGAAACTGCAAACCTTCGGTTCGGGTTAATTTCCTGTTGCGGTACATGCCTGTTCTTCTGTATACTGACGAAACACATGAAAATCGTAATAACTGATGACCGCTTCGGTCATAATGAAGAAGAAATGCTGGCGTTCCGTGATTTTCCCGCCCGCCTTGTGATAGCCGACTGTCATACGGAAGATGATGTGATCCGCGTTTGCCGGGATGCCGATGCCGTACTCCTGAACCAGGCACCCATGACGGCAAGGGTTATCAAGTTCCTTGAGAAATGCAAAGTTATTTCCCGTTATGGCATTGGCTACGATAATGTTGATGTTAAAGCCGCGGAAGAAAAAGGCATTTTGGTAACGAATGTGCCCGGCTATTGTACCGAAGAAGTTGCGGAACACGCGCTTGGACTGCTTCTTTGCTGTGTCCGGCGGATACCCTTTAAGGACCGGGGAGTGCGGGACGGCAAGTGGAATCTGAACCAGCCTATCAGGCGGATGTCCGGAAGGACCTTGGGAATCATCGGCTTTGGAAGCACCGGACGCGCTTTTTGGGAAAAGGTCCAGGGCTTCGGTTTCAAAACAATTCTCATTAACGATCCGTACATCGAACAGAAACTTTTGCCGGGAATGTTCGGCGAGGCCGCGTCCTTTGAAAAAGTTATTTCGGAATCGGATTTTATTTCACTGCATGTTCCCCTCAAGGACGGCACCCGGCATCTTATAAATCATCAATCAATTTCGATGATGAAGGAAGGCGTTGTGCTTATCAATGTTTCCCGCGGGCCTGTCATCGATGAATCGGCGTTGATTCCGGCGCTCCAAAGCGGAAAGATTGGTTCCGCCGGACTGGACGTTTTTGAAAGAGAACCCCTTCCCGCGGACAGTCCTTTGTTACTTCTCGATAACGTGATACTTACCGATCACAGCGCGTATTACAGCCAGGAAGCCGTATCGGCATTAAAGATGTGCACCGCCATGAATGCCCGTGACGTGCTTGAAGGGAAAATCCCGAAAACCGCCGTGAATTGTCTGAATGCGGGATAACAGACTTCCTCGGAAACTCGGTTAGTTCCCTCGGAAGTCCTTGCATTTGCTCCCTGTTTTGGCGAACTAAAGTTCGTTCCAAAACGCTGCGCAAAATGCAGTTTTGCCATGGAAGTTCCTCAGAAACTGAAGTTTCCGAGGAACTCTAATTTTTCTGCACTTGCGGGAAGGATTTTTTAGCATTATTGTATAATGTATGGAACAATCTGCGGAAGTAAAATTGTCGGTTACCGGATACGACCCTATTGGATATTGGAGCAGGGAAGCGGAGTCGGTGAATGAACTGCTGGCATACCGGAATCCCTCCGGAATTACCTGGATTAATGTAACAGGGCTTTCGGACCCTGCCGTTCTCAATCAGCTTGCTGAATCGTTGAACATCCATCCCCTTACCCTGGAGGACATCCTTCTTACGGAACAGCGTCCCAAGGTCGAAGAGTTTGATGATTACATCTTCTTTGCCATGAAGATTATAACATGGAACGATGACGATAGTCCGCGGTTTGAACAGATCAGTTTTGTCGTAAAAGATGATAATACGTTGATCTCTTTTCAGGAACATCCCAATCCGCTGTATAATGTGATTTTAAAAAAAATTGCCAATGATAACAGTAAACTAAGAAAGATGGGCGTTGATTTTCTCGCGTATGAAATGATGGATTTAACCGTTGACAGCTATTTTAATGTATTGGACCGCATGGGAAACAGTATCGAAGAATTTGAACTGCGCGCCATGGATGAATCCGATAAAAGTTTTATGATCGATCTGCAAAAAACCAAGCAGTCGCTCATGCAAATCCGGCGGGCTGTCTGGCCTTTGCGGGAAAATATTTCCTTTGTTATCCGTCTGGAAGGTTCTTGTTTCAGTGATGAACTCGACCCCTTTTTGAAAGATATTCAGGATCATGTATTGCAGATTATCGAAACGGTTGAAAACAACCGGGAACTTTTGGAAGGCATCCTCGATGTTAATCTTTCCGCCCTTTCAAACCGTATGAACAATATCATGAGAGTGCTGACGATGGTCTCCACGATTTTTATTCCGCTGACTTTTATCGCGGGAGTGTACGGCATGAATTTCGACAATATGCCGGAGCTGAGATATGAGTATGCCTATCCCATATGTCTTGTTGTTATGCTGTTGATTGCCTTGGGAATGATTTTGATCTTCAAAAAAAAGAAATGGCTGTAAAGCAAAGATCAAACAGTAACGAGCAAAGACCAGCGTATTTTTCTTTGCTCACTGTAATATGCTCATGTTCATTGATTTTTACTCATTGTTAATTATATACTGAAATACATGAATTGGGATTTTTTTGTTGAACTGTTCGGAATCGCCGCGTCACTGATCGTTGCCGCAAGCCTCATGCTGAAAAATATCGCGTGGCTTAGACTGATCAACCTTGCGGGTTCTCTTTGTTTTGTCCTCTACGGTTTTTGGATCGGTTCAATTTCCATTCTTCTGTTAAATCTTTTTACCGCCGGCGTGAGTATTTTTTATCTATTCAGGATGATGAAAAAATCGGAACGTCCTGATGCCTTTGATATTCTTTTTGTGAATCCTCAACATGATGAATATGTGCGGCGTTTTATCACTTTTTATGCTGATGATATAAAAAAGTTTTTTCCTAGTTTCAATCCCGATTTGGAAAATGGAACTTTGGCGGGAACTGAGTGCTGCTTCATATTGCGGGAAACGCTTCCTGTTTCGGTCTTTGCTTACAGAAAAGGCGGCGGAAACGAAAACATCATTCTTCTCGATTATTCGATTCCTTCTTACCGCGATTTTAAAAACGCCGCGTTCTTTTTTCATTCGGCGATTAAGCGGATTGCAAAACCCGGTGATATATTCAATGCCGACGCGGAAGTTCCGGCCCACGCGCGCTACCTCAAGCGCATCGGTTTTGAAAGAATCGGCCATATTGAAAAAGCGGAACTGTATCGGAAAAAGGTTGAATAGTGAAACTCCTTTCATCCGGCATAAAAGATATTGAAGAGGCGGCCGAGGCGTTAAAAGCGGGAAAACTTGCGGCCTTTCCGACTGAAACGGTGTACGGCCTTGGCGGCGACGCTTTTAATCCGCTCGCTCTCGCGAAAATTTTTGAAGTTAAACAGCGCCCTCGCTTTGATCCATTGATCATTCACATCGCGTCAATAGAAGGGCTTGCCCCCTTGGTCGATTTTTCCCAAATTGATAATACAGTCCGCGAAAAACTTGACGCGTTGATTGATGCGTTCTGGCCGGGACCCTTAACCTTTGTTCTGCCTAAAAAACCGGAAGTCCCCGATCTCGCGACAAGCGGACTTCCGACCGCGGCCGTCCGCTTTCCTGATCATCCTGTCGCCCAGGAATTGATCCGCCTTTCCACAGGGGCTATCGCCGCTCCAAGCGCGAATCCTTTCGGTTACCTAAGCCCCACAAGGGCGGAGCATGTTGCCTCTCAGCTTGGAGACCGCGTGGATTATATTATAGACGGCGGACCGGTCAGGGTCGGGGTGGAATCCACCGTGCTCGATATGTCCGGCGTTGATGTCCGTATGCTCCGTCCCGGCGGCTTGGACCGGGAACGCATCGAAGCGTGCATCGGTCCCGTGCTTCTGCGGACCGCCGCCGGTCATCTTCCCCAATCACCGGGACTCCTGAAAAGCCATTACGCGCCCCGGACTCCGCTCGAATTGTACGATCATGAAGATATGATGACACTGAAAAATCACCCCGGAGAAGCCTATGTTTTTTTTGACAGGCAAAGCAGCGAATACTGGCTTTCTAAACAGCCGGAACATCCCGCACCCTTAATCTATACCCTTTCCCCAGACGGAAGCCTGAGCGCTGCCGCCGCAAACCTTTTTTCCCTGCTGCACACGCTCGATCAATCTTCATTGAAAGCTATTCATGTTGAAAGAGTGCCGGAAACCGGACTTGGCCTTGCCATTAACGACCGCCTTTACAAAGCCAGAGCGCAGGCGAAGAGTTTTGAAGCGGAATAGGTTGTTATTCATTATTGACCTTAAACCCAACAGCGATAATCATTTGCAGATTGTAGTGTTTTACGTTACGCCCTGCTTGACGAGAGCCCTCGTACGCGAAAGCGTGCAGAGGGTATTAAACCCTCAACACGAATAAAACCTCTTTATTGCCGTATATCTATGCATGAATTCCGTAAATTCTGCATGTTCTTACACAAATCCACCCTTGAACAATACCTGTTTTTTCAGATAGGATATACAACACAGAAAAACATCTGTTTGGAGGTATATAATCAAATTATTTGATTATTTCCGATTGTGAATGTAAGGGAGTATAAAAGATGATTGTCGTTCTTGCGAAGGATGCAACAATACACGATAAAGAAGTGATTCATATTTATTTGAAAGACCGGGGCTTTACCGTCCGGGATCAGCATTTTGGTGACGACGAAATTATCGGGGCTTTTGGGAAGGGCGTAATCGATAAAAAGGAATTGGTTCTGCTTCCCGGCGTTGAGCGCGTCGCTTCAACTTCAAAGCCTTATGAGCTTGCTTCCAGGGAAACGAAAAGCGAAGATACGATTGTGTCTTTGGGGCCGGTTAAGATCGGGGGCTCCCGCATTTCGGTGATTGCCGGTCCCTGCGCGGTGGAAAGCAGGGAACAGATCATGGAAACCGCCGCCGTCATCAGGGAATCGGGGGCGGTAATGCTTAGGGGAGGGGCTTTTAAACCGAGAACCAGTCCCTATGCCTTTCAAGGCCTGGGCATGAAAGGCCTCGAATACCTAAAGGAAGCCGGCGTTACTTACGGTATGCCCATTGTAAGCGAAGTTGTTTCGCCGGAACTTGCCGATGCCATGAATGATTTAACCGATATGTTCCAGATCGGAGCCAGAAACATGCAGAACTTTGAACTGCTCAAAAAAGTTGGTTCCCTGGGAAAAGCCGTATTGTTAAAACGCGGCCCTTCCGCGACGATTGAAGAATGGCTCCTTTCCGCGGAATACCTTTTGGCTTCCGGTACGAAGGATGTTGTCCTCTGTGAACGGGGAATCCGTACGTTTGAAACCTATACCCGTAATACGCTTGATATATCCGCCATTCCGGTGGTGAAAAAATTATCGCACTTGCCCGTGATTGTGGATCCCAGCCATGCCGTGGGGATCCGGGCAAAGGTAAGTCCTGCCGCTCTTGCCGCCATTGCGGCCGGCGCGGACGGACTCACCGTGGAAGTTCATCCCCATCCGGACGCCGCCCTTTCCGACGGCCCGCAGTCTTTGTATCCCGATCAGTTTGAAAAGCTGATGCGGGATGTGGAAGCTCTTTCCCCGGTAGTCGGGAAGGAACTGCTCCGTACTCCGCGTCCTTCTGTTTCATTGACCGAACATTCCGGCGAAACGGCTTCTTCCGAAAACGATTCTATAACGGACGCGGCAGGCTATTCCGGCGACAGCGGCGCGTTTGCGGAACAAGCCATCATCCGTTCTTTTGGGGAAGATATGCCCCGGCTGTCGCTTCCCAGTTTCCCATCAATTTTTGATGCCGTCCTCGACGGAACTGTCCGTTTCGGCATGATTCCGGTTGAAAACAGCCTTACTGGATCGATTCATGAAAATTACGATCTTTTTATCCGCTATCCCGATATTGTGATCGTGGGAGAAATCAAACTCCGAATCGTTCACTGCCTTATTGCCGATGAAAAAGCCGACATTAATTCGATCAAGATTATCCGCAGCCATCCGCAGGGTTTTGCGCAGTGCAAGGAATTTCTCGACGCGCATCCCGATTGGCAGTTGGAATCGGTGAACAGTACCTCAAGCGCGGTTGTTTCGATTGTCCGCGACGGGGCGGTGAAAGTTGCCGCTATCGCGAGCGAAGCCGCCGCAAAGATTCACGGCCTTGCCGTTCTGAAAACCGGCATCGAGACGAATCCGCTTAACTATACCCGTTTTGTCATCATTTCGCGTTTGAATGAAAGCGGCAAGGCGGCGCTTCCCCCGAACCTCAGTTCCGAAAAAATGAACAAGGCTTCGTTCATTTTCAGCGTACACGATGAACCCGGCGCCCTTTTTGAATGCCTCAAGGTTTTAAGCGAGCGCGGCATCAATTTGTCAAAACTGGAATCCCGGCCCATTCCCGGCCAGCCCTGGCGTTACATGTTTTATGCCGATGTCGGAATCTCCAATGACGATACGGTTTTTGAAGAAAGCCTGGAAGCGCTGAAAAAGAAGTGCGATGATTTCCGGCTTTTGGGAATCTATCACGCGGCGATGTAGAGGACATATTTTCATCTTGCTAAAGCAAAATTTCTGTCAACATTTGAAAAAATGAACGCTCTCCGCGGAAGGAATACCCTTGCCGTTCTGGAAGAAAAAATGTGCCGTATGGGCTATGATTAGAGGAAGCGGAAATATGGCGGATGGCTTAAAAAACGATATTGACAGGCAATTTGCGTTAAATCAAAATCAAAACCTGTTTTATGAACATTCCGGGAAATTACTGCGATTTTCAGATGCTGTCATCGAATCCATAAAGAGCGCCGGCAAAATCTCCCCGGACGATTTAGATTCGTTAGTTAATTATACCGCCGATAAAACATTGCAGGAACTTTGCAGGGTAAATCAATATTACTCATTTCATAAAAATGATATCATCAGCCTGAAGATGATATATTTTGATTTATATCGAAATCTCTTTAAAGGAAAAAATCCGGTTGAAGTTATTTCCCATGACCATTTTGAAAAGTTGAGATCATTTTTGGAGAAGACAAATCCATTCTCAAAGAAACTGTATCAAGACAAGGAAGCTGTTTTAGAATCTGTCGCTTGTTTTGAATATAGCGCAATATTGCAAAGTGAAATTTTACACTTGCATGGTATAAAGCTATTGGAGCCTATTCTGGATATCGGCTGCGGAAAAGAAGGACGCTTAGTAAAGTATCTGCGTGAGAAAGGTCTTGATACTTATGGCATAGACCGGTTTTCAGATGATTCAGCATTCACCATCAAAGCGGATTGGCTGGCTTATGAATATGGAAATGAAAAATGGGGAACTATCGTGAGTCATTTAGGATTTTCAAATCACTTTGTTCATAATCACTTGCGTGAAGACGGGGATTACATCGGATACGCCGCAGGCTATATGCGGATTTTACAATCCTTGAAAAACAGCGGCTGTTTTTACTATGCTCCTGACTTGCCATTCATTGAAACCTATCTTGATAAAAACCGTTTCGGGATAATAAAATATGATATCAAAAATATGCCGTTTAAAAAGACCATTATTACCAAAACGCGTTCTTAGCAAATTTATTTTTTGGGGGTACACAAATGGAGCAAATACTTTTTTTAATGATTCTCTCGCTGTTATTCGTTCATGAAATGGATGCGATACGGGCAAAGGAATGGAAAATGTTCATCGTCCTCAAAGACATGGCGGATGAAACTGCCTGTAAGGTATTCATGAGTTTACATTTCCCGCTGTATTTAGGCGCTCTCTATGTTCTTTTGAGAGGCGGGACAGCAGGATATGTATTGAAAATTATTATCGATGTTTTCCTTTTGGGTCACGCTCTTATTCATTTTGCTTTTCGGAAGCATAGCGGCAATGGGTTCCACACACTCTTTTCAAAGACTATTATCTATGTCATGGCTGTGTTCGCGCTATTGCATTTTGTCCTGTTGTTGGCGATAAAACATGCTGCGTGATATGCGTCGCTTAACGCCGCGATGCAAGCCCTTCGCATACAATCAAAAGGCTCACTTTCCTATGCAAAAACGGCTGAACATAGTATCGAGAATTTCGGCGGTTGATACTTCGCCTGTGATTTCTCCAAGCGCGTTTACCGCTTCCCGGAGAAGCGGCGCGATAATATCGAGGGGCCGGTTATGGTCTGCAAGGCTGAGCGCTTCATGCAGGGCGCTTTCGGCTCTGCCGATAAGCTCTTTCTGCCGTTCCGTTGCGATGCCTGCATTTTCAATGCCTGCATTGTTAATGCTTGCGTTATCAGAATTGTTTTCCTCTGTGTTTCCGCCGAATTTTTCTTCCAAGATTGACGAGATATGGTCTCCTAAAACATCGATGCCGAGGTTTGCTTTCGCGCTTACCGGGATCAAAGCCTTTACCTTATCAACGTAAAGCGAAGATGAAAAAGGAGCGGCATCAACCTTATTCCACAAAAGCAGCATGGGGCTTGGAGATACATTCTGATGAAATACATTGATGAAATCCCGGTCTTCTTTCCGGATTCCTTTTTTTCCGTCGATAAGGTACAAGACCAAATCCGCCGCGTGAAGGAAGTTCCGGCTGCGTTCAATGCCTAAAAGTTCAACAGGGTCGTTCGATTCCTGGAATCCGGCGGTATCAATTAAACGGATGGGAATGCCGCCGACGGCGATCCATGCTTCTATCCAGTCGCGGGTTGTTCCGGGAATATCCGTCACGATAGAGCGGTCTTCTCTTAAAAGCGTGTTGAAAAGGCTCGACTTCCCCGAATTGGGCCGGCCCGCAATCACCACCAAAGCCCCTTCGCTGAAAAGCCGTTCCCTGTTGTAGGAAGCGGATAGGCGTTTGATTCGGCGCAGCGCTTCTTCCACAGAGGAACGGTCGGGAAGGCGGCCGGCTGATTCATCGTCAGCATGAATTCCTCCTCCCGCGGCGCTCAAACCGGCGCCGTCATCATCAGAATAATCGAGGAAGAGTTCCGTACTTGCGAGAGCCTCAACAAGAAGGTTTTTAACATCGTTGATTTCACTTTCAAGCGCGCCGGACAAACGGTTCACCGCGTGAGAGCGGCTTTCATCGGACTTTGCCGATACCAGTTCCATAACGGATTCAGCCCTTGTGAGGTCGAGTTTTCCGTTCATAAAAGCACGGAAGGTGAACTCTCCCGGCAGAGCTTCGCGGAATCCCAGTTCCCGGAGCCGTTTCATAATTCCCTTTGCCGCGGCAATTCCGCCATGACAGGAAATATCGATGCCGTCTTCTCCGGTATATGACGCGGGAGCCCTGAACACGGAAACAAGGACTTCATCAATGTTGTTTTTATTGTTATCTAAAATCCAGCCGTGAACAATCGTGTTTCCGGGAGCTTCCGCGAGCGCCTTGGGACGTGAAAATCCTGCGGATATCTCAATGGAAGATTTCCCTGATACGCGGATAAGCGTGAGGGCGCTTTCTCCCAACGGCGTAGCCGGTGCTGCTATCGGCGCGTCGTCGCCGTAGTGTCCTTTTATCATACCCGCCAGCATACCCGGAATTTGGGGGAATAGGCAAGATTATACTTTCATTTCCGGCCATTACGGGTTAAAATAAAGTACCTCTGTGTTATCTCTGTGAAAGTACCTCTGTGTTAAGGAAGGAATCTATGACTGAAAAAAAAGAAAAATCGGGATTCTCCCAATATATGGGACTTACCTTTCTGATCGGCTTCGGCTTTTTCACGATGGGATTGATGGATCCGCTCTATGATACCTATATCCCCATCTTTTTAAGGCGTTATGTCGATTCCAATTTCCTCGTCGGCGGCATTATGACGCTCGATAATGTGCTGCAGCTTTGCCTTATTCCGCTTATTGCCATTTGGTCCGATAGAACGAGAACCAGAATCGGCAGGCG
>QMCD01002838.1_pt1 | contig 14509 bp, 19 predicted proteins | sample 1821841 | NCBI WGS metagenome assembly QMCD01 (sample SAMN01991225, study PRJNA193472) | Termite gut metagenome, whole genome shotgun sequencing project. | isolation source: worker | host: Macrotermes natalensis | reverse complement strand
ATACCGCGCTGTTTTCCTTCGACAAGGAGAAATGCCGGTAAGCGTTGGAAAACGGCCTTCAGCCTTTATCCCCCGTATATGAAACAAGGCCATACCGGCGAAGCAGTAATTCAAAATGCAGGATATGACGCATAAACTAAAAAGTGCAACAAATCTTTTTTGATACATCTTCCCGTCCAGGAAACAATTCCCGGTAAAGGCTTGCACGGCCGGAACTACCGCAGATACAATCCGGCAGCCATTTTGCTACACTTCTCCGGTTTTGTTATAACTTTTCAGCCTATTATAAAAAAATTCATATAGGCGGAACACATTTATAGCCGCAGGACAAGGCTGACGCGGAAAAGATTTTCAGGCTGAAGGAAAAGATCAAAGCCTGAGGCCCTGGCTGGCTATGTGGACGCGGAAAGCAATGCATATACGCTTGCCTGCCTTTCCTGCCCTCTCTGGCAATGGGCGCCGCCCCGGAAATGAAACCGCCTGCAGGAGACGAATTTATTAAAACGGACTTCCTCATTCGGGAATATTTCAAGGAAGACGCGGCCACACACGCAGGAAAAACAAAACGTGCAATAAGATACACGTTACATATAAAATCGCACAACTGTCCTACAGTCAGCCAAGTAACCAGTAACTGATTTTTATTGAGGTTGATTGGATTTTTCCGCTTCGTTTCCTGTCTTGTGTATTGTCATAGGTCCCGAATTCGTATTTTGGCTCCGTTATATGATGTCAATAAGAAGTCTTTTAGCCTGCGATGCGGCTTCGCGCGCTTTTTCGGGGCAGAGGGGAAGCAGGGAGCGGCAGGACTATAAAAATCCCCGCAAAAAGCGGGGACGGAAAAAGTACAATCTTGCATGTAAAGTTTGTTTAAGGGAAATCAACTAAAACAACTTATGAAATTACGAAGCGATCCGTTAATAACAACAAACATAAAAAGTACCGGGCTTGCCCCTGATGTAAATACCTGCTGCCCGGAATATCCGGGACATCTCACGACGCCCGGATTCAAACCTAACATTCATACAAATACCTTAGCCTTTTACCCTGAAACAGTTTTACAAAACTACATAAAATGGAATAAAGGGCTGTTTCATAAAACAGCCATAATCTTATACAAAACTGGAAACCGGTCAAATGAAACAAAAAAACGGTGCGGATATTTTCATGTAAGCGCCTTGCAATCCGGTTTGTCCAATAAGAGCGCCGGGCAGGGTAAAGACGCGCCTGATGCCGTTGCCCTTCAGTTCCTGATACACGGGCTGCCATCCACTACCCTACCCGTACTAATGAATTTAGTATACCGGCAGGTATCCTCTTCAGGAGAATTACAATTTACCTTTCGCGTAACGGGCCATGCAAACGGCGGGTACGACAGCCCGCCTAATTTCATCCAGGCCGGTTTTCCCCGGATCGAAAATTATATGCAGCATACCGTCTTCCTCTACGAAAGACGCGCCATAGACCCCGGCTACACATAATGCCGCCAACTCAATAGTAGTTTTGTCCTGTCCGCCTATACGGCCCACTTCCAGAAATCCATATTCCGAGCATCTGAAAATCGTTTTCATCATTTATGCCAATTTTTCAACACAGCTTACCCTTGATAATCAACAAATAAAAATCTCAGGGATTACTAAAAGCATCCAACAGGGTAAATGTATATGAATGAATGTATATAAATTTTGAATTTCGCAGCCTGTTTCCAGGCCCGCTCCTGACAACCGGCTATATCAAACAGGGTACCGGGCTCATCCTTGAATAAACAGCTGTAATAGCCCCGCTGTTTCCCGGCAAATCAATGCAAACGGAGTAAAAACCGCAGGACAATGAACATTATACCCCTGCCTATACACAGGCGCCTTGTCATCCATGCAGCGGATATCAAAACTGAGTCCTGTTACAGGATGATTCATACAACTCCGGGTCTTATGCTTATGCAGTATACCCTCCCCAAAGATACTGTTATTTCCGATATATCGTGCCTAATTTCTAAAAATACTATACATTCATATAGCATTTTTAGAAATACTTTCTTTTAATCACACTTGTTTGCTATATTTAAGGTAATATCCGTCAAGCTTTGTCCCATCTTTAAAACAGAGCTTACCATGAAAGCAAAAATAGTAAAAACAAGCCTTCGTATATTTAACGCTAAAAACGAATCTAAGACAAAAAAACTATATGATGATTTTGTAAATGAACTGGACATATATTGTTCGGCTGAAAATAACCTTTTAGAAGCTTACCGGTTTTTAAAAAGGATCAGGTATGACATCCGGACTAACCGGGTGCAGGACACGCAATCTGCTTGCCGGAGCGATTACTTAATATACATCATCGACACCGAGATCGAGATCGTCCGCTTAAAGATAAAAGACCCGTCGCTAAGGATAAAAATCCCAAAATTGCTGAAATGGACGGATACATATACGGCCCTGGTCGAGCTGATCTACGGGGTACAAAACCTGTCGGTTAATTCCGGAAAAGGGAAGCTGGAAGAAATCGCGGCATGCTTCGAGTTCATTTTCCAGGTAAAACTGGGCAATATCAGCGAAAAGTTCGGCGATATATACATCAGGAAGCATAAAAAGCTCTATATCGACAGGCTCAGGGAGAACCTGTTAAAGAAATTGGATAAATAAACGGCTGATATTATTTACATTATAAAAAATATATCCCTAACTGTTTCCGGATAGGGATATATTTTTTGTAAATATCCCCAATTTCGCGTCTGTTGATTCATATTATAAATAATCGGAAAATGCAACAACTCAAAGAATACCTGGAAGAGATCCTTCACCTGATAATGAAAAGGTTCGATACGATCGACAAGAAACTGGACCGGCTGGCCAGGGTAAAAGATGTTATGGACGGGGATGAACTGCTGGACAACCAGGACGTATGCATGCTCCTGGGAATTACCCACAGGACATTGCAGCGGTATAAACAGCAAAAGCTGATGCCATATGAAAAAATAAAGGGGAAATCTTATTATAAAAAGTCGGATGTATTAACAGCCCTGAAAAGGATAAAGAAATAGAAGAGTTAATGCGATTTGTTAAATACCATATATATGGTATATTTAATCTCGCAAAAACGCTGACTTGAATATCCTTAAATAGCTTGTATCGCATATCCCTTTTATAATCCCGTCGAACTCTTTCCCATCGCAGGCCGGGCCGGAAGACAGCATCAGGGCCTTGAGCGTCCCGGATTCCCTGTCCAGTAAGATACGCACTTCTTCTTCGAATTCGGGGAGGATGGCTGATGCCTGGATGGTTAAATGGAAAAAGGCTTTCGCCGGGTTATCGACATTCAACTCTTCCGACAACCCGGATATTTCCAGTACAATACGCTCGAACGGGTTCTTATAGGATTTCAGGAAATTATCGACGGTAAACTCCCCGGATATTAAACGGCTAAGGTTATAATTAAAAAAGTGGTTGAAATAGAACAACCGGATCACTTCCTCAAAAAGGCGTTTCTTGTTCTCAAAATAATAATAAATAGCGCCCCGGGTCAGCCCGGTCTCGTTTTCAATATCCGAAAAAGTAACATCTTTATAACACTTGTGCAGAAGCAGGCGGTAAGATGCCTTTAAAATTACCAATCTTTTTATATCTTTATTGCCTTTCATAAAATAGAAGGAAGTACAGTGGCTTATTTACCCGGATTGCGCCTGTGGTATAGCCTGTCCCGGATAAAAAGTTTGTACTTCCTTTATCTTATCCTTACAGTAAGACAAGTAAATACAAATCCTTTTTCGTCCCGGACTATTGAAAACTACCACATTTGCAATCAGGACAAAAGAATATTATAATCTTTTCTGTTACAAAGAAAAGGATTTTAAGCTAAAATACAAAAAACGTTTTCCACTATTTACAGATTACACACTTTAAACCCGCATTCGCCTTCACTCTTAGATATGACAGCATCTGCTTTTTCCTTCCTGTAAACATGTGGCAATAATTCCAGGTCAAACAGGTCCAGGCGGGCAAGGCTCTTTAATATCCCGAGAACAAGGGGATTATATGAAGAGACACCATAATAGATAAATTCGGTGAAAGCCCCGGACATGGTCTTGGGGTAATAGCTGGTTTGCCCGAACTCCACGATTTGCTTGCCCTTTTCTTCCGACAACCCGATAATCCTGAACAGCATGTTTATATAAAAGACCCTTGCGTCGTCATCCCTGTAGCTCATGCCCAGGTACAGGGGAACCAGGCGGTCTTCTTCCTCTATGACCAGTGCCATCGACCGTACCTGTCCGGTTTTATCCCGGGATATCACAACGAATGTATGACCGGCAAGGTTCCTGTTCAGGTTGACGAAAAAGTCCCCGTTCAACACCTCCATCTTATTCTTAGCTTTATGAAGGACATTCAGGTACATTTCCTCAAAGGTATCCTTATACGGGGCGATGTCGTCCGCTATCTCCCATGTGTTGCACTCATCGTATTCTTTCGTCATCTTCCTGTACCGCCTTTGATGGCTGGGCTTCAATGCCCCCGGATAGGGCCGGCATTCTTCGAATGTAGGGACAAAGGCCGTCGGGAATGATTTGATAAAGCTGAATTCTTCTCCCAAAACCGCTTTCGCCTCCCCAATCTGCGTTTCCCTTATCTCTTTGATCAGTGTCAGCCGGGCTTCCAACGCTTTTGCCTTCTCCTTCAGGCGTTTCCTTATCAGGAAGGATATCGTTTCCCGGTTATTATCATATGTACCGCTTATCCCGACAAAGTATTCGCAACTGGAAGCGTATGACCCGGCAACAAGGGTCCTTATTTTCAGGAACTTCGGGAATATGCCCCTCAGTTTCAACAGGATGTCCCTGAATTTAGAGGGAGCCAGCAAATCGACCAGGTCCAGACGGAAATAAAAGCAGGGAACTATTGCCGCGATCTTTGAGTTGTCGGTGACCACGAGATAATGGTACTCTACGCCCGCAATACCGGATTGCTGGATCGATTTAAAAAAGGCCTTACTTTTTATGTGCCTTTTTCCGAATACGGATATCCACCCATTGTCATCTATTTCATCGATATCCGGCAGCCACTCACATTTAAAAGCGTTATTTCCATCTTGGCACCTCATATTTATCGAACAGGTTAATTAATACTGAAACAAGCATATCCATATCTTCCTGCGTATGGGCCGCCATTACGCTGATCCGCAGCCTTGAAGAGTTGGCCGGCACGGCAGGGGTGAATATCGGGTTGACGACAATGCCCGACTCCAGCGCATCCTTTGAAATGAGCGAGGTCTTCAGCCCGTCCCCGATAACCACAGGGATAATTGCCGTTTCGCTGTTTAAGGTATTAAAACCGTTACCTTTCAGCTTATTCCTCAAATAATCCGAATTATCACGCAAACGCCCGACGACATCCGTCGTCCGCATTAAATCCAAAGACGCCAGTACCGATGCGCAGTTGCCGGGAGGAAGCGATGTGGAGAACATATTGCTGCGGGAATATACCCGCAGGTAATCGATTATCTCCCGGCCGGCCGAGATATAGCCTCCCACAACGCCTAAGGCTTTACTCATGCAGCCGGTCAGGATAATATCTTTGGAAGGGGCGATATTGAAATGGGAAAGGGTTCCCGCTCCCTTCTCCCCTATCACGCCTGTGGCATGGGCTTCGTCGATAAGCAGGGGACAGCCGTATTTCCGCGTGATCCGTAAAATACCGGGTATATCGGCGATATCGCCGTCCATGCTGAAGACACCGTCCGTCGCGACAAGGATGCCTCCCCTGGGGTATTCCGGCGCGTATTTCTCCAATATATTCTCCAGATCCTCCGGGTTATTGTGCTTAAAGCGCAACATCTTCGCACCGGACAGGATGGTACCGTCCATCAGGCTGGCATGGTTCAGCTTGTCATGGACAACCAGGTTCTCCGGCTTGATAAGGCCGGACAGGGCGCCCAGGTTCGCGCAGTACCCCGAAGCGAAAAGGATGCTGTCGCCAAAGCCAGTCAAACCCGAGAGCGAGCGTTCCAGCTCATTCTGGACAACCGTTGTCCCGGTCAAAAGGGGAACCCCGCCGGAGCCGACGCCGAACTTTCGTATGCACTCGATGGCCTTGCCTATTGAATATTGTGAATCGCTCAGGCACAGGTAGCTGTTCGAACCGAACTGGAGAGCCTCTTTTTCTTGCGATTCATGGCGGTCAAAATATTTCACTTGCCGGCTGCAGGCGGTCGTAAAAGGATTTTTCTTGTAGATGTTGTAACAGGAACGCTCATGCTTGAGCATTTCTTCCTTGAAATCCAATATTTTTCCCATGATTGACCCGTCTTTACTTTTCCGGTTAGCCACAAGGCTAATAAGGTATTGTTCCATAAATTAACTGTTTTTGGATTTTATACATAATAAACGTCCGGTATTTTAAACAGCTGCAAATCTAATATTTTTATACTGCCAGAAAAACAGGGGTAAAGTTTTTTTTCGGGAAAGAACCGGAGCCGACGGCAGGACAGGCCGGCTAAGTTGCTGTTTAGGCAATCATTAAGAAGAGCCGTTTCACGCAATTTATGCTTTATAACACAAATTTAATTTAAAGGACGGACTCTTTTAACCGAACCGGGATAACAAGGAATATGCGCCGCCGGATATGGCGTTAATCAGGACGGAAAGGCTCAAAACAGCCGGGGAGCGCTCCGGCCTCTCCTACCGTTTTAAAGAATAGACGGCAAGCCAAATTAACCATCTACCGGGATGTTTATAGCTTGCAATACATTATGATTATTACTTTTTTATGTTACTTTTGTGGTGAACTTAAGTAAATAAATAAAGGACCGGCAATGAATGAAAAACAAAAACTGGCGGAGAAAACAAAGGAAAAATTATTGTTCTGCACCTTTAAGCTCCTGGTGCAAAGCACCTATGACCGTGTGACGTTCGATGAGATAGAAAAAGCGACCGGATTAACAAGGGGCGCTGTATCTTATCACTTCAAGACGAAGGAAAACTTATTTATGGAAGTTATAGAGGAATATGTATTCAAGCGCGCTTCCATCCTGCAAATCCCGGTAAGGGGGAATCAAACGCACGTATTGAAAAATTTCATAGGCAACTTCATTAAGCATTGCCGCCAACAAACGGAAGAGATCAGGCTGTTCGGCGTGGAAAATTTTAACCTGGCATATTTCAACCTCGAAAACCAAGGGCTATTCTTTTATCCAAATTTCGAGGATAAAGTCCTCCAGTGGCTCGATGCGGAGAAAAGGGTATGGGCGGATACCATATCCGCGGCCATACGCAATAATGAAATAAGGAACGGTATCGACGCGGAAAGCTGGGCCGGGGTATTTGTCAGGATATACCTGGGAGATTCATATATCGGCGTCTTCCATAAAAAAGGGCAGGAACTGAAGGAACTGGAGAAATTTTTTTTAGACATTTACAATCTGATGAAGGCCTGAAGCAATAAAAAACTGTTTGGTCCTTACTTTATCCGGCTATATACACGATGCTTCCCTTTTATAAAAATGTATAACCGAGCCAGGCACACAGATGTTGGCCGTTCCTCAAATTATTACTAGCTTTGTAATGCCCGCCTAAACGTGGAAGGTGTTTCGAAACCCGGTTTATCAAGAAATAAATCGAGCACTGCGTTTTTAATAAATTCCGGTAATTTCTTATCCAGCTCCTTCTTGATCTCTTTTACACCGTATTCACGGTTCAAATGATATGCTTGGATAATCTTGAGTATGCCGGTTCTTCGTCAAATTTGATGCAGTCTTTCACCCTGTTTTAGATAGTACCACCTTCCGCCTTAACAGTTCAAATCCAGCCCGCCCGTACATTTCTCTTTTCTTATTTTTGAGTCTGTTCACATTTCCTTCCACCAAGCCATTGGTCCAGGGATAATGTATAGCATTACAGATTGCATCCCTGTCCCGGATTACTCCATTGACAAAAGAATTTATATTCTTGATATTGAACTCTTTTGTTTCGGTTATCCAAGTATCCAGGACATCTTCATTATCGCCATTAATAATCTTACGGAAAGACTGGCTAATATACTGTAACTCTTGCTGTAAGCTACTGGATGTAATAATTTCCTGAGCAAACTGGCTTTCACGGCTGCGTTTGCCTGTAGCTTGGCAGACTCCCCATTCGGGATTCGATACATATATAGCCAATTTACGCGCCGATATGGCTCCAAAGCGAATCTTCATTTCGCTTTGCGGACTTATAGCCTGTTGCTTAACTTTATACTTGCCGGGTTTATAGTCAGGAAAACAATAGCGGAACCATTGGTAAAAAGGTGCAACCTTACCGTGGAAGCCTTTCCGGGAAATAGACCGGAATATATCCTTGACAGTTAACCCCTTGCGGCACCCCCCCTTTTATTTCATCCAGATAATCCTCATAGTTATTAGTGAATGTTCTGAACCTGGGGTGTAACTCCTGTCTGGCTAAATAATACCGCACCATATTCCGGTTGATGTGAAGAGTCTTTGCAATCTGCCTTTGGGTGAATCCGGATTTACTTAAGCGATGAATCTGTTCAAACAGTTCCTGCCGGCGATGAAGAACTTGCGGACGAATAAAATCGATATCGGTATCCGGCATGTCAGAGGGAAAATCTATATTTTCCGGATGAATATCCGGTGTTCCCTCTTTATGTTCTTCAGTAAAGGTTTTCTTTATTTCCTGATAACGCAGGAGTACTTCGTCATAAATAGCATCACTCAAATTTTTTACCAGATGGAACTTATCTGCGATCTGGGAACTTCCGGGCAAAGCATCAGTAATAGCCTTGGCATAACTGCTGGCCCTGTCCCTGGTAACGTATTTGACTTACGGATATCCTGACAGCCATTTAACGACATCGGCATAGTCCCTGGAGGCCAGCAAATCGATGGGGTGCCCGGTTTTAGCATTGACCAGGATAGTACCATAGCTCATGCCTTTACGGCTGGCCCAGTCATCTATTCCCACGACATCAACACCCTCTTGTATAGGAATATTTAACGAGCCGACAATACGCAAACAAGTCGAAGCGCTTACCGGCAAATGAATGGCATCGGTGATATAAGCTCCTTTCCGGGCTGAGATTTCAAGTAATATTTTTTGAAGATAAACAGTTGTCGCTAACGTTCTTCTGGCGTAAGGCAATGCATAATCGGGATATTGCTCCGAAAATATTTTTTTCCTACACCGGGTATTCTTACAACTAAACCTGCGGACCTGTAACAGAATCCGGAGACTATAACCTGATGCAGGCAAATCCATCAGTTTGCGGATATAACGGGAACGTACTGTCTTACTATATTGTCCGCAACAGGGACAGGTGCCATGTCTCTTAGCTGAATGAGCGTAGAGATACAACAGGTTGTCTTCACCTCTTTATTTTTACCTGCGCTGTTTCATATAACTTGCATATCCGGATATTACATCTATCCTTATTCGCTTTTTTGTCCACCGGCAAAATATTGATTATCAACATCTTGAAGTTACGAATTATCACTTGGATATACTAATATTTGTACATTTATTTCGCTGATTATAAATTAATTAACACACATGTTCTCTGTCCTAAAAAGACTGCATCAAATTTGACGAAGAACCCACTTCTCCAGATTCTCCAATGCTGAAAGCTGGGAATAAGTTGCTACGGATCCTTATGGTTCTTTTTATTACATTTTGCCGTTTGCGCATATCATGTCCTTCCTCTCCGGATATTTCTATTTTACCGGGTAACCGTTCTTCGACGTGATGCCGTATCCAATAAACGCATGGAACGGCCGTTGTCAAATATCCTTTTGGAATATTCGCGTCCTGTCTCATCTTCTTCTATAATTTCCATACAGATCAAATGCATCAGTCGCCTGTCCATATCGGGATTTCCATCAGACTTGACCGGATAGGCCCGCTTTTTCCGGAACGAAGGACCGGGATTATCTTCAGTATCCCGGTTAGAAATTCCATAATGAAGCATTGTCCACAAATCCTTTATCCCCGTCAGGAAAACAATTCCCGGCAAAGGCTTGCACGGCCGGAACTACCGCAGATACAATCCGGCAGCCATTTTGCTGCACTTTACAGGTTTTATTATAACTTTGCAGCCTGTGATAAAAACTTTTTATATGGACGGGACACACCTATCCCCACGGGATAAAGCAGACGCGGAAAAGATTTTCAGGCTGAAAGAAAAGATCAGGGCCGGGGGCATTGGCTATGCGGACGCGGAAAGCAATGCCATATACGCTTGCCAGCCGTTCCTGATCTCGCTGGCAATGGGCATCGCTTCGGAAGTGAAACCGCCCGCTGGAGATGAATTTATTAAAATGGTCTTCCTAATTTGGGAATATTTTAAGGAGGATGCGCCCATACGCCGGAAAATGATAACACCGGAACAGTTCGAATGTATCAGGAGCCGCCATATAGCCATGATGCTATACGCGGGCAAAGAGAAATCACGGTCACGGAAGGATATTTACGCCCGGGACACCGGGCTGGTACGGTCACAGGCGCTGCTGAGTATCCTGTTTAATGAGGCATTGGACAACAGGATACTGGCAGGGATGGACCAGACGGACAGGTCTATTATCATGATGGGCATGAAGTGCCTGGTCGAATGCTTCGAGGAAATAAAGTACGGGAATACATAACCGCACTGTCCGGCTGTTTAATGGTTCCGGTACGGTCACAGGGGAATAGGGTTCGCGCGGATATTCCCCAGGTTCAGGTACAAACCGGCTTTATCGGTCCTCCCCTCTTTGAGCAACTCCCACAAAAGATGGCAGCTCAGGCTGGCTAGGGCGCTGTTGATAAACAGGTCCTGACGGGCTAAGGCTTGCTCATGGGAGCAGGAAGGGCCGGTATCCTTATCGTTTACCTCTTCCAGGTCGAAGCGTCCGGTGATGGCCGGCAACACGGGAACCACTTCATATTTCTTAGATTTGGGCTGAGCGATATGCTTCAATGTACCCAGAACAGCCTGCCCCGCCTTCTGCGTATTCCCGTAATCCATCCAGTAAAGGGGGTTCCGGTAAGGGTTCCTGGCTGCTCCCTTTGCCTCGTTAAACAGGATTCCGGATATTTCAAGCCGCGATTTTACATTGTCCACACAGGATATGTAAATATTCGCTCCCCTTGCTGTATCCCTGTTAAAATGCTCCGGTACTGCCTTCCAGGCCGTGCCATAGGAACGGTTGATGCGGGAGGCCAGTACGGCCGCCTTATTCAGGGTCAGGTCGCATTCGTAGAATAATTGGCGCCCGGTATTGGAGGATTCGACCCTATCCCCGTCATAAACAGTGACATGGAGCCCCGGATGGCCCAATGCCCGGAGGCTGGCGTCCATCATAGCAAGGCAGGCCAGGACACGGCTGCCGGTGCCTCCGCACCCGATCAGGATTACCGTGACCGGATGCGTAGGGTTTAACAAATACTGGTCTGTATAGTGGTATTTCTTTTTCCTTTGATTTTTTATCTTATTTTTCATCTTAGCAAGTCTTTCAGGGTTTCTTCATGCGGAAGCAGTTCTTCGTAATCGAATGCGTCCTTCCATTTCCTGGTCGCCGTAAACAGGTTGCTTTTCGTCGGGTTGCTGTGTCCTCCAAGATGTGAGAACTCCGTCATCCAGAACCTCTTTTCCCAATACTGCTGGATATCTTCATATCCCGGTGACCCGGGATACTCCGGATTGGCGTTGCCCAGGCATACCCGGGCGCCGGTTACATTGAAGAAGGGCGCTTTATAGAGTTTACCGGACGGCCTTCTCCCTTTAAACGCGTAAATATCGAGGGTGTTGTCCGACACTACGTACAGCACGCCCGGGATATGGTACATTTCATCCTCAAGGTTCAGGCTTTCGGTGAAATACATCATCCGCCTGCCGGGAGGGTTGTACCAGACATACCGCTCATGGCCTGTCCGGGTATCGGCGTAAAGCAGGTTCGAGGGGATTTTCCCCGATGGCATCCGGCTCTGCTCAGGGGAGAAGCCGCTGACAAGTTCCGTGATGCATTCCCTGCTCAGGGGAACTCCCTCCAGCAGCCTGCCCTTTTCGTCAATATCATGGGACTCCATGTAATACTCACTGTCATCGTTCCTGTATGCGACCAGCGCGATGACAGGATTGCTTACCCGGGAAGACTGCTCCAGTATTTCATCTGTTGTATAACGCATAACATAATTCGTTTATCCATTCTAAAAATCCGGTTACAAACTTATCCGGCCGGGGTATGACTTTTGTACGGGGCGTGACCGTCCTGTTGACGGAGGAGAAAAATTCATAGCCGCATTCGTATGCGTAATTGTTCATATATTCTATCAGGTTATCCAGGATCATGTCGTCGTCATAAATGACCATAAAGGTATTACCGGCATCGACAGGATAGTCCCCGCTACGGAGCCTGGGGGCATTGGCGTAATGGAACAGTACTTTTCCCGTCTTCAAAAAGCCGAGGCCTTTCTTTATACAGGACAGTATTTCCTTCTCCTTGCCGGAAGCCGGCTTATAACGGTTTATCAATGCCTGAAGGGAACAGGCGTCGGATACGGGCTTTTGGTTCACCAAATTCAGTGTTTTTGATATATCGCCTTCAAGATACCGTTTCAGCAGCTTCATCCACTCGCTGTCCGGATCCTCTCCCGTGTTGTCATAACAGTTTTCGACATCTTCGCCCCAGATCTCGAAATGTTGGCTTTCAAGCAGGGGCGTCAGCTCCTGGCTGTCCTGCAGCAGACGGAAAAACTCCAGCAGGATATGGCGGAACTCCCCTTCAACCTCGTCGATGATCTTGCAGGGGATATAATACAGGGTGTGGTCAGCCAGGTTGTCAATGACTTTCAGGTGTATCCTCCCGCTCTTTTCGTACAGGCGAACCTCCAGGCCTTCAGGCAGGAGGCTGTCCAGCTTGTCGCAAACCGCCCCGAAGTTCCTGGGGTCAGGCTCCAGGGTGAAGTCCTCTCCAAACAGGCCGGCGCAGTTCTTTGCCGAATCATAGAGGTAATAATAATTATCCGCCCGGAACAGGGGGTTTACATCCGGTTCATAGAAAGGCTTAAATACTGTGGTCAGAAAACAATTCGCTGGTATTCCGGACCCTGTAGCTGCCTTTGGTAATTTTTCACGCCCCTGCTGATACCTTTGCGGGACTGTTCCCTGCTTAGTATATTTCCTGTTTGTTGGTGTAACGATCGCTGTTGTACGCATAATGTTTTTTTCATCCTTTGGTTCCTATGGTTGTCTTAAAGGTATACACCGCTTTATCTTCCTCGAATTCGGGGCCTTGTATGCCGGCGGTCGTTAATTGCGGATAGGTGGCGGAGTAAAATACCATCACATCATCCAGTGACATTTCAGGATCGATATCATCCAGTTCCACACCGGTTTTCTCTATCCGGAATACCCGTGTCAGGGTTGTTATGTTCAGTGCCATATGTGTATTTCTTTTTCGTTTAACCTAATTTATTTGTTATTCCCAGTATCCGGGCGAACATATCCACGGGAGCGGCTTCTCCCGCCTGCGATGGCGCGGCTTCCTGAAGGGCTATTACCGGCTGGGCGGAGGGAGCTGTAACCGTCGCGGTATCTGTATCTGTATCTGCATCATCGCCGCCGTCCGGATATCCTCCATTATCTGCTTCATCTTCATCGCCGTCTTCCGCGGCCGGACCGGATCCGGTTTCCGCGGGTTCCACCTGCTCTTCATCCTGACCGGAACCGAAAAGAGGCCTTTGAGCCATTTTACTCCATACCTCCATCACCTTCTCTTTCAGTTTCTCATTTCCGGGGTCTGCCGCGGATGCTTTCTTGTAAAGGTGATAGGCTTCAGGCCAGCGCCCGGATTTCTCATGGGCATCGGCATCGGCTATCATGCGCTCATTCTTTGTCGGTTTAGCGTCCTTTGATGCTGTAGCGGTAACCGCCGATTTATTGCTCACGGCGGTTTTTGTGTTCTCACTGAAAGCATCGGCATTCGTCAAAAGGCCGAAGCGTTCCCCTACCGGGTGGCTGACTGCCGGCAGGAAACCCTGGTCCAGCTCTACCGGAGTACCGCTTACATTCAGCGGAATCAGTTTATTCACCGTAGCGTCCGGCATATCCCGCACTTTAGGCATAATACTCACCAGCAGCCTGCCTCCTTTTTTCATCAGGGTCAGGTTGATTATCTGCCCTTCCTGAATTAACTCGGATAATCCTGTAAAAAACATAAAATTTAATTTTAATGAATTAGTAAGTTATTGATTTTTGCATATGTGTTCTCTGGATACACATGCTTTTGCATCCGTAAGGTTCTGTTAACTATCCATATACATATATATTTAGTTTATTCCTGTTTTTTGAGGTAGGAAAAGGTGCGCGGTTCGCCCTGCTCAAGTTTTTCGAGAAAAATAACGCCGGGCGCAGCCGCGGATATTTTTCGACGAAACCGCCAGGCCTGAACTTGAACCGGGCTAAACGCGTATTACCTTTACCGGAAAAAAACAGGAATAAACCTAAATGGTATAAACACCCGGATCCAATAAGTCAGCGGGGGTGCG
>QMCD01001444.1_pt1 | contig 14517 bp, 15 predicted proteins | sample 1821841 | NCBI WGS metagenome assembly QMCD01 (sample SAMN01991225, study PRJNA193472) | Termite gut metagenome, whole genome shotgun sequencing project. | isolation source: worker | host: Macrotermes natalensis | reverse complement strand
TTATTTTTACAGAGAAGCCAAATTCCCTGCCTCCAATGTTTACAGGATTTTTCACAAAAAGCGGGATTTTGTATGCAAGCGGAATCATTATGTATAGTTATTGGGAAACTACACACAAATACACACACAAATACACTATACTGCTGTACAGTAAAGATCTTTGCCGCTAATTGTGTTATTAATTTTGGCATACAAGTTTCTTTTGTATTTGCTTTTGCAATAGTATACAATTTTTCATTGCATAATTAATGCTTTATTGTTTTTCTGTAAATTATTTTCATTTCATTAATAATCAAAATATTATTTTTTGTATTTTTATCAATGTGTTTTAAAATAATAGTATGAAATGACTTTTTCGAGAGATTAAATGGAAGTTTTTGGCAGATAATAATGGAAATATTTCTAACAGGGGATACAAGAGTCTACAAAAATACTAGAAGCTACATAAGCTAAATGAAGTTGTAATGGCACAATGGAGAAAGTAGGTAAACAGGTGAACGAGTAAACAAGAAAACGGTGCAATGGTACATTGCTGTTTTGTCCGTGTATTATTCTATGACGAAAACCAGCCCCTAAATTAACGTGAATTCAGGATCAATAGTAGATTTTTTTTAATGCTTATTTGTACTATCGTTTTGGTCGAGCCTCTTGTAAAAATCTTCGTGTTACTTCGTGCAATCCTTTGTGTTACTTTGTGAAAGCATTCGTCTTACTTGTTCACTTATTTCCTCATTTACTATTATAACTTCATTTAACTTACGTAACGTCTCTTATTCTAATAGATAAACCCCGAACTCACATTAGGAATTAATATGGAATAATAATTATCTTTCCCAACAAAATTACATATTTATCTAACAGATTAGCATCTTCATCTAACCGGACAGTATCTTCACCTGACAGAATTGCATCTTCATCTGACCGGAAAGTATCTTCACCTGACAGAATTACATCTTCATCTGACCGGACAGTATCTTCATCTGACAGAATTGCATCTTCATCTGACCGGAAAGTATCTTCACCTGACCGGATAGTATCTTCATCCAGCCGGACAGCATCTTCATCTGACAGAATTGCATATTACAGTTGCATATTAATATCTTACATTGGAATATTGGTATCTTGCAACGGCATATAGATTTATCACAATAGAATATAGATTACTTATAGTGACACATTCGTATCTTAATCAAATAAATAAACCTCAAACTTACATTAAGATAAATAAAAAACCGCTACTTCCATTGATTGAAGTAGCGGACTTCTTGTTTGTTATCAGCCGGATAATGTTATTTAACGGTATCCATGTGAGTAATTAAATCCAAAATGCGGCAAGAATAGCCCCATTCGTTATCATACCATGAAATCAGCTTCACAAAAGTTTCATTTAACATAATTCCTGCCGAAGCATCGAAAATAGAAGAATGCGAATCATGGATAAAGTCGGTAGAAACAACCGCATCTTCGGTATAAGCCAAAATGCCTTTCATTTCTCCTTGGGATGCTTTCTTTATTGCAGCTTTTATTTCGTCATACGTTGTCGGTTTTTCCAAGCGGCAGGTAAGGTCAACCACAGAAACGTCAACTGTAGGAACACGGAAAGACATGCCTGTCAGTTTACCTTTTAGTTGGGGAATAACTTTTGTAGCTGCTTTTGCTGCTCCTGTGGAAGAAGGAATAATGTTGCCGATGGCAGCTCTTCCGCCACGCCAGTCTTTTTTTGATGGACCATCAACTGTTTTTTGTGTTGCCGTTGTTGCATGAACGGTAGTCATCAATCCTTCAATAATGCCAAAATTATCATGCACGACTTTTACCAATGGTGCCAGACAGTTGGTTGTGCAGGAAGCATTGGAAACAATTGTTTCTTTATTGTATGTTTTGTGATTAACACCCATCACAAACATAGGCGTATCATCTTTGGAAGGAGCGGACATAACCACACGTTTTGCTCCTGCCTGAATATGTGCCTGAGCAGTTTCCAGTGTTAGGAAAAGTCCCGTTGATTCCACGACATATTCTGCACCTGCTTCGTTCCATTTCAGGTTTACCGGATCTTTTTCAGAAGTAACACGGATTTTTTGCCCATTAACAATTAAAAAACCGCTTTCAAATTCAATGCTTCCGTTAAAACGTCCATGAACCGAATCATAGCGAAGCATATACGCCATATATTCTGCATCCAATAAATCGTTTATGCCGACAATTTCAATATCGTTACGTTCCATTGCCGCCCTGAATACCAAACGTCCTATACGACCAAATCCATTAATCCCGACTTTTATTTTACTCATGTCTATTTTTTTTATTAATTGATAATAAATATTTATTCGTTTTTTGCAAAAGTATAAAATAATACTGCCTGATTTCCTAAAACCGGAAAAGATTTTTGTTTTTTACATAACAACCCATAAAAGACAAAGATGTTCAATATATTTACTTCAAGAAGACAAAATAATTATTTACAGAATTGCAATATGACATTAGTCAAGAAAACAGAGTCGGATTGCATATAAGTTTGAAACTGAAATGTTTTTAATTTATTAGTTTGATCGTTCGATAGAGAGTCAAAATCTATATAATAAAACATATTGGCTTTGTCAGTAGACAAGGCTTGTATTGACTTGTAAGTTGATGATTTTGTGAATATATTATTGCTTCGCATAGTATTTACATAATGGCAGATACCTTCTTTACTGTTAGAGAAAATGATATAATTATCATCTAAAGTATAATACGTCAGATGTGGTAATTGCCGATTTATACCGAATTTAGTAAGGAGGAAATTAGAAAGGTTGATATGTCCTATCATAGAAGAGCCAATAAAAAACGTATCCAACAAATAATGGTTATCTTTAAATGAACTTTCTAATGAATTATACAAATGGAAAGAAGCTTCATCTATATTTTCGGAATATAAGGCAAGGTATGGAAAAGAACTGCTGTCTTGCCGGATTTCAAATGTCATGATCCTGTTAGAATACATCAACGAAAATACATCTTCCCAAAGGCTGAATCTTGATTTTATGGAATCCATTTCCTCGGAATTCTCAGCAGCAAATGAAAAAATACGATTGGCATTTATTGGTAATACTTTAAGAAAATCCATTGTATTATTCGAATGCAAAAATAAAGATGCGTATTTTGATTTGTTGTCTATTTGAGTATACCCTGATAGCAAAACAAGCTTGTTTTTCATTTCAACATCAAAAACAGACCATCGGTATGGGTCTAGAAGATTTGCAATGTTTTGGTCGCCACCTGCGTGTTGGATATTTTTTTGCAGGTATGGCAAAAAGTATTGATATTGAATAAAAATAGATAAGTGTGTATTCAGATTTTTTGCATGAAAGGAAAAATCCATTACGGAAGATAATACGTTGTTTTCTGTGAATTGATTAACTACTAATCTTATCAATGATTCACTTGAGGCAAATAATAACAACCCTTGTAAGTCCCACACATAAAATGGCTTTCCATTGATTTCAAATAGCCTAATTGTTTGATTTTTGTAATTGAATTCTTTTTCTGAATACTTTTCTTGAAGATCTTTTTGAAATGAAATTAATGATTTATTATATTCTTTTGATGTTTCCAAAATCAATAATATATCTTTTTCGTTTTCAGAATGAACAGAAAGATAAAAGGATGAATGATTCATCAATTTTTGATCTTCAGATTCATCAATTTCCTTTAATAAAGATTTGATTTTATGCCCATTCTCAGGAGAAAAGAATAAGGAAAGCAAATCATTCCCATTTGTTATATCGTTTGTTTTTTTGCTTTTAACAACAAATAAAGCATCAGGAGGAATGACATCCCCTGCACTATACTGATCAGCTTCCAGATAATTATATGAACGATAAATAATGAATGATAAAATTCCCACTATGGCAATGAAAACAAGCACTAAAAAGATACGAATAGTTGTTTTCATCTTTTTCTGTTTATAAATCCAAAGTCAATTGTGCAGGCAAAAGGGTAAATGATTTCCTATGATAGTCGGAAATTCCATATTCGGCTATAGCTCTGCGATGCTCTGCTGTAGGATATCCTTTGTTTTTATGCCAAAGGTAATGTGGAAATTCTTTGCCTATTTTTTCCATATATTCATCCCGACAGGTTTTTGCTAAAATAGATGCTGCTGCTATTGATAAATAAATACTGTCCCCCTTAACAACACAGATATGAGGAATATGAGTCTTGTTTATAAAACGGTTTCCGTCAATGAGTAGGTAATCCGGTTTTATTTTCAGTTGATTTACCGCTAAATTCATTGCTTTGAAAGAGGCATTTAAGATGTTGATAGCATCAATTTCATCATGGTCAACTTTTGCAACTGCCCATGCAAGTGCACTTTGTTCTATCTCACTTCGTAATTCTTTTCGTTTTTTTTTACTTAGACTTTTACTATCATTAATATTTTCATTGGAATATCCGGCAGGAAAAATTACGGCGGCTGCAAAAACAGGTCCTGCCAAACAGCCTCTGCCTGCTTCATCACAGCCTGCTTCAATTCGTCCTAAAGTATGGTATTCCTTTAGCATAGGGTGTTTTTAAAATATTATTATTAAAATGTTCGGCTAAAATTAATCTTAGCCGAACATTTTATCTTTAGGGAAACCACAATATTACTCGTCAGATAACGGTGAACTGGGAATTTCCTTTTTCTCTCCCATCGTGCAGATTCCGCAATATTGGGCATTCAACTCTATTACCAACTTATTGGTATGTATATTTCCGGTAACATCAGCCGTAGATTTTAAAACAAGTAATTCTTTCACAAATAAATCCCCGACAACTTTTCCCGAAATATCACAATCACTGCAATTGATTGTTCCTTCAATAACACCGGAAGTGCCGATTACTAATTTCTGAGAAGAATAGAAATTTCCTGTCAGTTTTCCGTCAATCCGCATATCACCGGTTGTGTTGACATCACCATGCAATTCAGTTCCGGAACTAATTATATTGAGATTAGATGCTTCTATTTCTGTATTTCTTGCCATATTTTTAGATATCCAAAATTATTGTTATTTTGTAACAACTATTTTTTTTGAAGAAGAAATAACTCCGTCAACTTTCAAAGAGCAGAAATAAATTCCCTGCGCCAAATCTTCGATACCTACTCGAACTGTATTTTCTGATGCATTAGCCGGAATTGTTTTTATAACGGAGCCGGTTAAAGAATGTAAAACAAGTTCAACATCAGAAGACTCTTTATTTAAACCGTATTTTACAAAAACTGCCGACTTTGCCGGATTAGGATATGTTTCAAATGTTTGAACAAGTTGTCTGTTCGGGTCGCAGATGCCAACAGTTTTCGATACGAATTTAAAAATGACAGTTGCATTGTCTAACGGATTAGATTCATCAGAAAAGATAAATTTCATATAAGAAGTTTCAGTATTTTCGTTAGGATTGTATGTAATATAAGCCCCTCCATTCGCATCGGCTTTATTAATAGTGTCTCCAGCAGGCAAATAGTATGGATCTTGCGGACCTTTATTCCTATCTCCGTTGTCATTATCAATATCTGCACATGTTCCAAAAGCACAGAATGAAGCTATTGAACCTTGTGATAGAGAAAGTTCAGCCACCCATTTTAGGCTAATAGAATTATTTGAAACATTAGCGATATCAATATAACATTTAGCTTCCATGCTTGATAATACAGATATTTCTATTGTATCTGTAACTGCTGTTCCATTGTAAAATAATTCCAAAGATTGTCCACTAACAAAAGTTGAACATGCAATAAAAATAATAATTAAATAATTTTTCATGATATTAAATTCTTATCGTTAATAATAATAGTACAAAAGTAAAAAAAATAATAATGCAAAGTGGGGAGTCTTGGAGTTTGTGATGTGTTTTTTTGATCAAGAGTCGAAAAACAACAATGGGTTTGCTTTGCAGAGTGATATATTGAAATGCAGAAAATGCGATTTTTTGCTTATTTGTATTGAGTTGATTTTTTTGTTGGTTTTTCAAATTTGCTTCCAAAACACAAAGTCGTTTTTTATAATTTATTAAAAAATTGAATGGCTAACTTATTGAAAAAACACTTGAAGTCCATTTATAAAATGAATAAATCTTCAAAAGTTTTCCTTTTATTTTATTCTTTTAAATAATTGAAATTTATGAATTTAATAATGTTATTTTGAATTTTAGATCTTGGATTTTGAACTTTGAAAAGAGTTGTTGATATTTTCTTGAATTAAAATTCAGCAAACTAACTTTTATTCCAAAAAAAAAATGTACATTTGCAGTCCCGAAAAAATGCCTGTTTAGGTTGTTTAATCAAGGATAAATTTAAAAAAATATAAGGAAAAATTGTAAAATATGCCTACAATACAACAATTAGTTAGGAAAGGGAGAAAACAATTAAAGTACAAAAGTAAGTCTCCTGCATTGGACGGATGTCCTCAGAGGAGAGGCGTTTGTGTAAGAGTTTACACTACAACACCTAAAAAACCAAATTCTGCCATGCGTAAGGTAGCAAGGGTTCGTTTGACCAATCAAAAAGAAGTTAATGCGTACATACCAGGCGAAGGTCACAATTTGCAAGAACACTCTATCGTGATGATAAGAGGAGGCAGGGTAAAAGATCTTCCGGGTGTAAGGTACCATATTGTACGTGGTGCATTGGATACTTCAGGTGTAGAGGGTAGAACACAACGCCGTTCTAAATACGGAACAAAACGTCCGAAAGCAAAAGCATAATTTATAATAAGGAATAGTTCTTTAAAGATAAAAGGAGCATGAGAAAATCAAGACCAAAGAAAAGAATAATTTTACCTGATCCTAAATTCAATGATGTTCAGGTAACTAAATTTGTCAATAACATCATGTTGGAAGGCAAGAAAAATACTGCTTTCAAGATATTTTATGATGCGATTGAAGTTGTTACGGACAAAACTAAAGAAGAAGGTTTGGAAGTGTGGAAAAAAGCACTTGCTAATGTTACTCCGTCTGTAGAGGTTCGTAGCCGTAGAATTGGAGGAGCGACATTCCAGATTCCTTCGGAAATTCGTCCAGATCGTAAACAATCTGTTGGAATGAAAAATCTTATCAATTTTGCTCGCAAGCGTCATGAAAAATCTATGAGCCAAAAATTGGCAGGTGAGATTATGGCGGCTTATAAAGAAGAAGGTGCGGCATTTAAACGGAAAGAAGATATTCACAGAATGGCAGAAGCTAACAAGGCATTCTCTCATTTTCGTTTTTAATAGTATATAAAGGTAAAAATCGCGAGGAAGTAAGTAGTGAGTGATTTAAAATTAATACGGAATATAGGTATCATGGCTCATATTGATGCGGGTAAAACTACAACAAGTGAGCGTATCTTGTATTATACTGGCAAGAATTACAAGCTAGGGGAAGTACATGATGGCGCTGCAACCATGGACTATATGGAACAAGAGCAGGAGAGAGGAATCACGATTACTTCGGCGGCTACTACTGTATTTTGGACACGGGACAATCAGCAATATAAGATTAACCTGATTGATACTCCAGGACATGTTGACTTTACAGTGGAGGTAGAGCGTTCTTTACGCGTATTAGATGGTGCTGTGGCGTTGTTCTGTGCCGTTGGTGGTGTAGAACCTCAATCGGAAACAGTTTGGCGTCAGGCAGATAAATATAAAGTTCCCCGCATAAGTTACATCAATAAGATGGACAGAATGGGGGCTGATTTTTTTGATGTTGTTGATCAAATCAAAAATAGGCTAGGAGCAAATCCGGTTCCTTTACAGATACCGATTGGTTCGGAAGATACATTTAAGGGACTTGTGGATTTGGTTTATAATAAAGCTTATGCTTGGGATGAAAATTCGCAGGGGCAGGTTTTTGTAGAGATTCCTATTCCAGAAGATATTCAGGCACAAGTGGATGAATATCGTTTGAATTTGATAGAAGGCGTTGCTGAAGAAAGTGAAGATCTTTTGGAAAAATATCTTGAAGACCCTGATTTGATTACACCAAAAGAAATTATAAATGCAGTACGGGCAGCTACGATTAATATCCGTATTACTCCTGTTTTGTGTGGTTCTTCATTTCGCAATAAAGGAGTACAGCATTTGTTGGATGCAATTACATTATTTTTACCCAGTCCATTGGATAAAGATGCGATTATAGGTATTAATCCTTTTAGTAATAAAGAAGAAACTCGTTGTCCAAGTGATACAGATCCTTTTTCCGGATTGATCTTCAAAATTGCGACGGATCCTTTTGTTGGAAAAATTGCTTTCTTTCGAGTTTATTCCGGTGTTTTGAAAGCAGGTTCGTATGTTTTGAATGCAACAACAGGAAAAAAAGAACGTATTTCCCGCATTTTCGAGATGCATGCTAATAAACAGATTCCTTTAGAAGAAATTATCGCAGGTAATATCGGTGTTTTGGTAGGGATGAAAGAAATGCGTACCGGAAATACGATTTGTGATGAAAAGCATTCGATTGTTTTGGAATCTATTGAATTTCCCGAACCGGTTATTCAAATAGCAATTGAGCCGAAAGCACAAGATGATGTGGACAAATTGGCAATTGCATTGCAGAAACTGGCAGATGAAGATCCTACGTTTCATGTTTCAACACATGAAGAAACAGGACAGACAATAATAAGTGGAATGGGGGAATTGCATTTGGATATTTTGTTGGATCGTCTTCGCCGGGAATTCAAAGTGGAGACCAATGCAGGAAGTCCGATTGTTTCCTATCGGGAAGCTATTACTACAACGGTTCATCATCGTGAAATTCACAAAAAACAATCGGGAGGTAGAGGACAATTTGCAGATGTCGAATTGGAAATGTCTCCTGCTGATGAAGATGTAAAAGGCATACAATTAATTAATGAAATAAAGGGGGGAAATATCCCTAAAGAATATATTCCGGCGATAGAAAAAGGATTTGAGAAATCATTGACAACAGGACCATTGTTGGGATATCCGATGATGGGTGTAAAAATCCGTTTAATTGACGGTTCTTATCATACAGTGGATTCGGATGCAAATTCTTTTGAGATTTGTGCTCAGAAGGGATTTAAAGAAGCGGCTAAAAAAGCAAAACCGACTTTATTAGAACCTGTTATGAAGGTGGAAGTTGTTACTCCAGATGATTATTTGGGTGCAGTGACAGGTGATTTGAACCGTAGAAGAGCTATCGTGGAAGAAATAGCATCCAAACAAGGCTTGCAACATATACGCGTAAAAGTTCCTTTGGCAGAGATGTTTGGTTATATTACCAATTTGCGTTCACTAACTTCGGGACGTGGAACAGTAACAATGGAATTCTCACATTATGCACAACCGCCGGCTGCTATTATTGAAGATTTAATATCTAAATGGAAATTAAAAATATAATTTAAATACTAAAAAACAGTGAGTCAGAGAGTAAGAATTAAATTGAAATCGTACGATCATAATTTGGTTGATAAATCATCCGAAAAAATCGTAAAAACGGTAAATGCCGTTAAAGACGACAAAGTGTTGGTAGTAGGACCTGTCCCACTCCCTACGCAAAAGAAGATCTTTACTGTGAACCGCTCTACTTTTGTTAACAAAAAATCAAGAGAGCAATTCGAATTATCTTCATACAAACGTCTGTTGGATATTTACGGAACTACTTCTAAAACTATTGAGGCATTGATGAAATTGGAATTGCCGAGTGGGGTGGAGGTTGAAATTAAGGTTCTTTAATTAGAATTGTACGGACAAACAAAAAAATAAGTAAAAAAGTAAAAAAATGTCAGGTTTAATAGGAAAGAAAATTGGTATGACCAGTATCTTTGATGCCTCTGGAAAGAATGTTCCATGCACGGTTATACAGGCTGGTCCTTGTGTAGTTACACAAGTAAAAACGATTGAAAAAGATGGTTATGAAGCCATCCAATTAGCCTTTGATGAAAAAAAGGAAAAGAACACAACTCAGGCGATGCAAGGTCATTTCAAAAAGGCGAAAACTACTCCCAAACGTATTTTGATGGAGTTTAGCCGTTTTGAAGCAGGACACCGTAAGAATTTCGGTGAAAGTTTAGACGTCACTGTTTTTGAAGAAGGAGAATTTGTGGATGTTTCCGGTACAAGTAAAGGAAAAGGATTTCAAGGTGTTGTGAAACGCCATGGATTTGGTGGTGTGGGTGATCGTACACATGGTCAGCACAACCGTCTTCGTGCTCCGGGTTCTTTGGGAGCATCTTCTTGGCCATCAAGAGTAATGAAAGGAATGAGAATGGCAGGAAGAACAGGTGGAGAAAAGGTTAAGATGATTAATCTTCAGATTGTAAAAATTATCCCTGAAAAGAATTTATTAGTAGTTAAGGGATCGGTTCCCGGTTTTAACGGTTCATATTTAAAAGTAGAGAGATGGAGCTAAAAGTAATAAAAACAGATGGTAGTGAAACCGGCAGAACGGTTACGTTAAGCGATAGCATATTTGGTATTGAGCCTAATAATCATGCTATTTGGTTGGATGTTAAGCATTATTTAGCAAATCAACGTCAAGGAACACATTCCTCAAAGGAAAAATCAATGGTTTCGGGAAGTACCCGTAAACTTAGAAGACAAAAAGGTGGTGGCGGTGCACGTGTTGGTAGTATCAAAAACCCATTGTTTCCAGGTGGAGCAAGAATTTTTGGACCTCAACCCCGGAATTATGACTTTAAGTTGAACAAAAAAGTAAAGCGATTGGCTCGTATGTCTGCTTTAGCAACAAAGGCTCAGGAAGAAAATATTGTTGTAATGGAACAATTTGATTTCGAGCTTCCTAAGACACAAGATTTCGTGAAAATACTGAAAAATACCGATCTTTTCGATAAAAAAACGTTATTTGTTGTAAATGAATTAAATAAAAACGTATATTTGTCTTCTCGGAATTTGAAGCAAGCGAGTGTTTCAACAATTTCAAATTTAAATACTTACGAAATTTTGAATGCGAAAAAAATTGTGATTTTTGAGCAAAATGCTTCCAAATTTGATGATTTTTTTAAAATTAACGAGTAAAAAAGTAAAACAATGAATGTAATATTGAAGCCGATTGTAACCGAAAAAATGACTGCCATTAGCGAGAAATTTAATCGCTATGCTTTTGTTGTGGATCGGAAGGCAGATAAGATACAAATAAAAAAAGCAATAGAAGAGCTTTATGGTGTAGAAGTAGAAAGAGTTAATACTCTTATCCAACGCGGAAAGGATGCTTCTCGTTACACCAAGTCTGGCTTAATTAAAGGAAGAAAAAATAGTTTTAAAAAAGCCATTGTTCAACTCAAAGGCGAACATACCATTGACTTTTTTAGCAATATTTAAGAGGTAGAGATTAATAAAAGATGGGATTAAAGAAATTCAGACCGGTAACACCCGGGCAAAGATTCAAGTTGGTAAGCAACTTTGATGAGTTAACAGCTTCAACCCCCGAAAAGAGTTTGCTGTTGCCGAAAAAACGTTCAGGCGGACGTAACAATGAAGGTAAAATGACCATGCGCTACATGGGCGGTGGACATAAGAAAAAATACCGTATTGTTGATTTCGTAAGAGAAAAAGACGGAATTCCTGCAACTGTAAAAACGATAGAGTACGATCCGAACCGTTCGGCACGTATTGCATTGGTTTTTTATGCTGATGGGGAAAAACGTTATATTATTGCTCCCCATGGTTTACAAGTAGGGCAAAAAATAGTATCAGGCAAAGGTGTATCTCCTGATTTGGGGAATACATTATTCTTGTCTGAAATTCCTTTAGGAACGGTAATTCATAATATAGAAATGCAGCCCGGCAGAGGTGCAAAGATAGCAAGAAGTGCCGGTTCGTATGCTCAATTGATGTCCAGAGATGAACGTTATGTGACTATAAAATTACCTTCCGGTGAAACACGTAGAATCCTTACTACTTGCAAAGCGACTATTGGAATGGTTTCCAATATTGATCATAATTTACAAGTATCAGGAAAAGCGGGTAGAACACGTTGGATGGGTCGCCGTCCAAGAGTTCGTGGTGTGGTAATGAATCCTGTTGATCACCCAATGGGTGGAGGTGAAGGAAGAGCTTCCGGAGGTCATCCTCGTTCACGTAAAGGTTTGTATGCTAAAGGCTATAAAACTCGTAAGCCGAAGAAGGCATCATCACAATTTATTATAGAAAGAAGGAAAAAATAATAAAAAGGTAATCAGAAATGAGTAGATCATTAAAAAAAGGTCCATATATCCATTATAAATTGGAACAAAGGGTGGTGGAAGCGCAAGAGTCCGGTAAAAAAACAGCTATCAAAACATGGTCACGTGCATCAATGATATCACCTGACTTTGTAGGATTGACAATCGCAGTTCATAACGGAAATAAGTTTATCCCTGTTTACGTAACAGAAAATATGGTAGGACATAAACTGGGAGAATTTGCACCGACACGTATGTTCCGCGGACATGCAGGCAGTAAAGATAAAGGAAAGAAATAAAAAGCATATAATTCCTTTTTAGTCTATATACAATACAATTTCTGCATTCTTTACTGTTTTTTTTTAAAAGAATGCAGAAATTTCCATAGTTTGAGATTTATTTATTAACAGTTTCCTTGATGGTAATTCATTTGCTGTCAGGTTTTTGTTTTTGTATTTGTTGAGTTATTAACAGAAAGTTAATAACTTTTTTCATTTCCCATGATTAATATCGTACTTTTGCAATATGATTTTACTTGGAAGATATACATAATTTGGTAATTTTTTGATAAAATCAAATAGATAAAAAAGTAATAATTTAAAATTTTTTGTAAAATGAAAAAAGTTTTATTAATGTTTGCTCTTGGTGCAATGGTATTGGGTGCAAAAGCACAAGCTTTAAAAGTAAGCAATGACGGTAAGGTTTTCTTAGGTAAAGTAGAAACAATAAATGGTTGGAGGTATAGTTATTTACAATTTGGTAGTCATAGTCTTGTGCTTGGCACTACAGTTGGAGATTATGCTCATAATAGTATCGACTTAAAACCCGGAGGAGCAACACAAGGATGGCTTCATTCTCAGCTTAGAATGTACACCGCTACAGGACCTAATCAGCAGACACTACAAGTATGTATTAATTCAAATGGCAGTACTTATTTTAATAATCCCGGAAATTTTGGAATAGGAACGAATAATCCTACTTCAAAGTTTCATCTTCTTAGTGGAGGAGTAGATCTAACATTTAGATTTAATACTGGTATAGTACCAGAGATAGGAACCCTGAATGGTATAATTTATTTTAGGAATTCAAATGGTGTATTTAATACAACGGCTGCTATGGCTTATGGTATAGCATCAGATAGTAATTTAAAAGAAAATATTCTTCCGTTAGAACATTCAACTACTATTCTCAAAAAATTAAAAACATATTCTTATAATTTCAAATCAACTTCATTAGAAAAGAATGAAATGAGAAAAAAGGATTATGGTGTATTAGCTCAAGAGTTAGAAGCTGTTTTACCGGATTTAGTGTTAACTGTAGAAGGAGATAAGTTTGTTAATTATGATGGCTTTATTCCTATTCTTATTAATGGCTTTAATGAGCAGCAAGTTTTAATTGAAAAACAGCAGGTTGTTATTAAAGATTTACAGCAAGAAATGGAAACTTTGAGGGCTACATTAACCGCTTGTTGCAATAGTAAAATTCAAAAGAGTATGCAAGAATTTGATTTAACAGGCTCTGAGGAAGTTAGTACTGAAGAACTCAAAGTCTATCAAAATACTCCCAATCCATTTAATGAAACAACAATTATTAGTTGCTATATTCCTGAAAACATTAAAAAAGCGGAACTATGTATTTATGATATGACAGGTTCTCGTTTAAAATGTCTTACTGTTACGGAAAGAGGAACAACAAATATACAAATACAAGCCGGACAATTAGCTGCAGGTGTATATACTTATTTGTTAATAGGTGATGGTAAAGCCAGCGAAGCTAAACAAATGATTTTAACGAAATAGGAGGAATAAAACATGAAAAAGAGAATATTTTTATTCTTAGTGTTTATACTTGCAATATTGTCAAGTAAGGCCCAAGTTTCTGATGGCTATCTTTGGGTAGCAGTTTCTGATTCTTCTGCCTTGCCAGTATCTTCTGATAGATCGGCAAATGCAGAATTAAACGCAATTTTCGATAAATTTCGAGTAACAAATTATTTTTATCGGTTTGAATATTTTTTATGGGATAATGATGACAGTATAACGAACTTACAAGTATATGAAATACAATACGACAGTATTTTTGAATCTACTGAGCCCGAATATATAAGTAGTGAATATAATTTTTATATGGAATTATATCAAACTGGGTTATTTTCTTATATTTTTAATTTTTTATATAATAGCAATGGACATTTATTAGCATATTTCATTGACTCCTCTGCATTGCCGATTTCCGGCACTCGTTCAGGGAATAATGATATAAATATGATTTTAGAAGAATTTAATATTTCTTCTTATTATCAACAATTGCCGCCACATATTTATCAAAATACAATAAGTATTGCATGTTCTTGTAATATTATAGATTTATAT
>QMCD01002319.1_pt1 | contig 14519 bp, 15 predicted proteins | sample 1821841 | NCBI WGS metagenome assembly QMCD01 (sample SAMN01991225, study PRJNA193472) | Termite gut metagenome, whole genome shotgun sequencing project. | isolation source: worker | host: Macrotermes natalensis | reverse complement strand
GAGCCGATCGTTTCCGAGGCGACGAGTTTGCGGACCAGCACGTTTTCCCGGGCCATTTTCATCATGTTCAAGGCCAGCGAGACGGTGACCATCATCGGGAGCCCCTCGGGCACGGCCACGACGATGATCGTCACGGCGACGACGAAGCAGGTCAACAGACTCCGGAACATTTCCATCGCGGTCGACATATTTCCTTGGTCGTCGAACACGCCCCAGACGCCGAGGCAAATTCCGAAGACGGCAACGATCATCGGAACCGACGTGAGCAGTTGCAGCCGCATGTCGTTGAGTTCCATTTCCATGCTCGCGAAAAAAGGCCGGAGTACGAAACGCATGACAAAAAAGCCGACGATGACCGCGAAGATGGAAAGGCCGATCAGCGGATTCGTGTCTTTGAGCAGGCCGGTCAAGAGCGGCGAATGCCAGATGCTTCCGAGAGCCATGACCATGAAGATCATCATTGCGCTGCAAATGCCGACAACGCTGATCTGTTTGGCCAGCACGGAAAGTTTCTGCGTCAGCGGCGTTTCGTTTTCGGTTTCGCCTTCTTTTCCGAGATTGACCGCGATTTGGCCGAGCCTGGTTTTATCACCGACCTGGGTGACTAAAAATAATCCATGCCCGTCGTTGACCATCGTGCCGCGATAAACCTGGTATTGGTCGTCCAGTTCGGCGACATCTTCCGGGGCGGACATTTTCATTGCTTTCGGGCTGGATTTCTCCACAGGGACCGATTCGCCGGTCATCACGGCTTGATCGACAAGCAAACCCATCGCTTCGAGAACCACACCGTCGGCGGGTATCTTGTCGCCCAGATCGAGGTGGACCAAATCGCCGACAACGATATCGTGAATCGAAATCTCGGTCATTTGCCCGTCACGAATAACCTTGATTTTAATGTCGTCCTTGACTTTGTTCAGCAAGTCGAATTCCCGGGCGCTTTTCAGTTCGCTGAAAAAGCCGCAAAGCGTGGCCAGCATCACGGCGAGAAAAATACCGATTGAATCGATGAAACTCGCTTCCGGATGCCCGAGCACGTACTTTTCCAAGACGGTCATCAGGAGCGAGATCACGGCGGCCGCAAGCAGGATTTTGATTGTCGGATCGTCGAATTTCTCCAGAAATTGCACCCACCACGGATCACGTTCCGGAGGCGTCAGGGTATTGGACCCGTATTTTTCGGACAAACGCCGGACCTGTTCCGCATCAAGTCCCTTTTGAATGTCGATGTTTTCGCCGCAAAATTTAATGGTCGTGTCGCTCATGTCGATAAGAATGTTTTTTTCAAAAGGAATAAATTTTATGCGGGACCACACTTCCGAAGCACCGCCGCCAACGTTGAATCCGCCCGTATCACCGTAATCTCCCGTATTTCCGCACCACGGACAGGTTATACCGGAAACGCGATGAAAACGAACATTTGGTCAAGTCTGCCTGCCGCACTCACTCGATCCTGACTTCTGTTAATGTAATTACACGGATCGTTCGAGCGGCAGGCGGTTATGCGCGGGAGGATTGTGCGCGGGAACAGTTTCATGCCGCTTACAGTATAAATCGGCAATTTCCTCATTGTTGATTGATTCAATAGCGGTTTTTGGTTTTAACCGGACGAGCGTGTGACGTTGAACGAGGAAGCATGGCCCGACCGCAGAAGGGCCATGCAAGACGGACATTGAATTTCCGGTGGAGCATTCTCCGGTCCACAGAAAATTTGCCCGCAGGCACCGCACTGCCCCCAGGATTCATTGCCGCAGTACGGACAGTTCACGGCCCCGTAGAGTAAATCGGAGGAAATCGACGGCGGCGAGGCGGCACCATCGGCGAAAAAATCTTCGGGAACATCGTGGGCGGACTTGGCAAGATACACTTGGTGATCTGGAACGAAAACATAACGCATCAAGTAAAACTTGCGTGTCGAAACGCAGCGGGCATGCAGAAACACCTGGAGCGGCACGTCGCTTCGATACGGCAAATTTTCCGGGTCGATCACGTCGAAAGCCCCGTCGAGAAACGGCGTTTTTTCAAGCGAGAGGGGCGTGTCGGCGCCTTGGCTCATCGCCTGGACACTTGCGCTCATCCAGACGAAGAACTTCGAGATCATGTCGCTCGAAACGTCCTTCATGTGATAAGCGATGTCGGTCACTTCGCTCAGGACATGGAAGTCGACGTCTTCACCGCAGCCGATGGCGTAAATGCTGGCGATTTTCGGATGCACCGATTTCAAGGCCGCGGCGGCATCCTCCCATGCGTCGGTCGGCTGGCCGTCGGTGAGCAAAAAAACGATGGGACGGTAATCGCCCTTTTGATCCACCGTGGTGCGCTGGACTTCGCTCTGAATTCGTTCACGAAGCAGCCGCAATGCGGCCCCCATGCCGGTACCGGGTTTGATTGTCAGTTTCGGCGGAATATGAAATTGCGAAACCTCCGTCAGCGGCACAATCTGCTTTGCCTTGGCGCTGAAGGTGATGAGGCTCATGTAGACCGTTTCCATCGCATGGGGATCGGTCTTGAGTTTTTTGAGCATGGCCTCAAGCCCTTTTTGGACGGCGTCCATCGGTTCTCCGGCCATCGACTCGGAGCAGTCGATCAAAATATAAACGGGCAAACGTCGCATAGCAATTCAAGTTTCTTCAATCATTTTTCACGATTTTCACGTTCACGATCCTGCCCGTCGCTTCTGGAGAAAGGAGCAACTGAAGCCCCTCAGTCAAATCGACGCTCTTGCCGACGGGGACGACTTCACCCGTACTCAGATTCTTCATGGCAGGAAGTGTCTGGTTGATGAAAATCCACTTGCCCCGGTGAAACGCGAAGTACCCCACGGGCTTGGAATGTTCCGGCTTCAGCTTTTCGTCCGGAAATACGGTCCGATCCACATGCCACTGGTACAGGTACTGGTTGTCATACACCATGAGCCGGTGATTGTCTGGTTTGTAATCCTTGCCGTTACGGGTCGAATAGAAATCCAACACGGGAAGCACTCCCTTGTACGGCGTCCCGCAGTACGGGCAGGTCGGCTTCGTCGTATTGTCGAAGACAAACCATTTTTTCACGCACTGCGGATTCCGGCACGGCTGGAGCATGTCACAGGTCTTAACCAAGGCCGTTTCCCAGTCGCCGGCCATGGGACGCTGCGCGGGAGCGTGCAGACCCGTGATGAATGCCAGTTCAAACAGCCCTTTCAGGAGAGGCCCGTACATCGTGTACGGAGTCTTGTTGATGTCCACCCACGGTAGGCAGACTTTGTCGTTCTCGCGGAGATTCGGACGGTTCGATTTGTCCTGCGGGTGCTCAATGAAAAGCGCCTTTTCCCCCATTTCCAAACGCTCTTGAATGTCCGGTTCCTGATCGTGAACTTTCCGGCCCCGCAACGGATGGCGGTGAAACAAATACATGTAAACGAGGACGGAAAGCGCGTGTTGGTCCGTTTCGCGTTTTGGGAGTTTGCGATTCGGATCGCCGACGGGAAGATGCAGCGTCGAAACGACTTCCGGCGCGATAAAGTCGGGAGTCCCGACAACGTCCGGAGGGTACAACCCCGGAACGACCAAGCCGTCAATGTCGATGATGCAGGCGTTGCCGCCGGAGGGATCAACGAGACAATTTTTGTACGACAAGTCGGAGTGCGCGAGACCGGCGGCGTGCAACCGTCGAACGGCGCGGGAGAGGAGCAGGCAGATTCTCAGGTAACTGAGCAACGTTCCCTTTTCTTCGGCGGGAACGAAGCGGTTAAAATTTTTGGCGGAGGCGAACCATTTTCCCTCTTTTTCGGCGCCGGCCAGTGACGTTTGCTTGCCGAAGAAAAAATGCGACTGATAGGCTGATAGGCGGGAACCGTCATGCCGATTTTGCCGTCATACTCGACGATTTTTTCCGGCCAGCAAAACAGCTTTTTCCAGTACTCGCCGCCGGCCTGTTCGAAAATACCTTTCCGATATTGCCCGACGAGTTTTTCGATCCGTTCCTGTCCGGCGATGTCGGGGTTCTTTCGGAAAAAGGCGACGACGTAACTTTTATCGGGCGCGAAATAAACGTCTTTCACGCCACCCTGCATCGGGTCTTTGTAAACGAACTCGACCGGCGTTCCGTCTTTGGCCTTGGTTTTGATTGTCGTCATTGTTCGCTCCAGGTATTGTCTTCGGGCACTTAAAAATTGTCGCGGGGTTTGACGATCAAAACAGTCCGGTCGTCATGATTGCCTTTCGACCAGAAACCGAGCCAGGTTTTCAGCGACTCGGCTTTTTGCTGTGGCGTCGCGGCGGCGCTGTCGAGGATCGGGCAGCCGTTACATTCCTCTTCACAGCCGTTTTTCAGTTTGTCGCGATAGAATTCCTCCCAGCGTTTCGCGTCGCCGACCGCGGCTTCGGACGGAAAAAACGGGTCCGTGATACCGTCGGTGACCAACAGCATCGCATCGATGTTGTCACAGAAGGAAAACCGGAGCCGCTTACGAATCGCGTCGGGGAAAATTTCGCTCGGCATGGTCAGAAAACGTGTTTGACCGGCAAATTCGCCCCCGTCGGGTTTGCCGAGAACCATAACATTCCAAGGCGGAATCGCATCGGAATGATTCGCAAACAGCGCCGCGCCGCCGTCTCCGACCCAGTAGGAGGCGATGAGATAGGCATTCAAATCCTCCAGGAACCGAAACGCCGCGCATAACAATGTGGTGTGATAGTCCTTCAACGAAGCCGGGCGGACCGTCGCTTCCCGTTCAATCGCTTTGTGGGCGTCGTAAACCGCTTTGTGAAAAATATTCCCCAACTGCGTTTCATCGACGAATTCGTTCTCCCAGAACGGATCAGGTACCCCCCGGTGTTTCAGGTATTCGGTTTGCCATCGCCTCAGCGAAGTTCGTTTATTCGAAAAAATCGCTTCCGTGGCTTCAATGCCTAAACTTTCACGAAGACTTTTGATAACGGTTTTACACGCGATCTCCGAGCCTTTGCGGGAAAACTTCGCGCTTCCGGCCCCATCGGCGACGGCGACGTAATTCCAACCGGTCGCTTCGTCGAATTCCATGTAGAAGCAGTCATCGCGCGGCTTGCCGACATGGGCATGGGAGCGCCCCCGGACGCTGGCGGCGATGATTTCCAGGGGAAGTCCCGGTACCGTTGTCCCTTGTGCGACATTGTCGTCGTTTTCGTACCCTTCGTAATCCGCGACCGGCTTGTCGTCCCAAAGGCTTCTCGGATCGGGATTGATCAGGAACGGTTTCGCATGAACATATCCTTTCGGGTATTGGGAGAAACTGGTCACCTCGTCTTTTTTTTCTCCTTCCATCGGCATTTCCTTCCGATAATCCGGGTGGATGAGGAAAAAATACAATTTCTCGTCGAAGTCACACGACGGAACCCCGGAAATGCGAATAGCCGTGTGTTTATCGTTTTTTTCATCCGGAACGATCCGGCATGAAAGGCCGAGCGACTGCAATTTCGTACTGATATTGACCCGCTCGATCTCGATTCCACCGAATTGGTCCCTCAAGTCCCGTGTGGAAAATTCGAGAGTGTAATCGTAAAAACTCCCGACGAGCCCGACCGGAAGCGTCACTTCGTCGATTCTTTCACGAAGCAGCTTTTTGATGACTTCTTTTTGTACGGAAATCGCTTCGCTTTTATGCGTTTTATAGAGGATGATGATTCCCGGTTCGTCAAGATTGACGGGTCTGTCACATTTTTTCCCGTCCGCGGCCGATTCGGCACAGGCCTCCCGCTCCTCGACTTCGCATTCCGCCCCGTCGAGAACGGCACTGCGCGGCAACCTCTCCGTCAAATCCGCGGTTTCCGGCGTCCCTTTGTATGTCATGCAGTTTTTCGCCTCTTCGCGTATCCGTTTTTCTTCGTCGGACATGCTCATTTCGTGGCTCCGTGATTTGTAGATCGCCCCGGTGATAAAAAACGTTATCAAAACAAGGAACACGCCGACAATCAAAACAAGCGGAATGACAACCCGTTCCTCGAAAAGGGATGTCGCCGCGGAAAAACTTTCCAACGTGTTTCGCAACAAGTCGGAGACTTCTTCCGCAGCATGATTCCTACGTTCCGTTGCGTTGTTGCCGACAGGTCCGTAACGGGTCGTTTTACATTTTTCAAACGGCTTCGGTAGACGAACCTTTACAGGACCAGATTGATTTCGTTCGGCGGCGGCGGCAGGTCTTCTTGCGTGGAATCAGCCGTTTGGCTCTGTTGTGAAACCGCCGTGGAAACCCATTGCCAAAACTGGGCGAACGAATTACTGTCCATCGTGTCCAAGGAGACCACGTCTTTCGTGATCTCTCGAAGTGGATCGACCTTCGCTTTCGGACCGGCGGCACAGGCGACAATCCGGGCAAAGCGGTGTTTTTTAAGTTCCGCCGTCATTTGCTTGAAGAGCATCGTGTCGGACGGGGCGCCGTCGGTCATGACCACGGCAAACGGGAGCCAGTCACCCTTTTGCTCCGGCGTCGTCTTGACGACTTCTTTTCCATACTGCCTGATGAGCAATTCGAGCGCTTCGCCGAGATTGGTCGGCGAGGTTTCCGGCGGCTCGATTTCCGGCAGCGTAAAGCCGTCCAGTTCCGTGAGCGGAACGAGCACTTTCGCCTCGCGGTCGAAGGTGATGATGCTCAAATAAACCGTTTCCAAGGCGTAAGGATCGCGGGACAGACTCGAAAGCAGGGCGCGGAGTCCCGTCTTGACCGCCTCAATCGGTTCGCCCCGCATTGAACCGGAGGTGTCCAGTAAAATGTAGATCGGTAATCGTCGCATGGATTTTGGTGTCGTTATTTGAAAAATCGAATGCTGAGCGTTTCCAGTATCGTTCACCAGACTACTTCACCAAATTGATTTCCGGCGGGGGCGGCGGGAGTTCGCTAAGGGAACCGGCTTCGCTTCCGCCCTCGTCGATTTTCTTGCTGCCGGCCGAAATCGACGAGGAAACCCACTTGAAGAAAGCGGCGATTGACGACGAGTCGGCCGTATCCAGCTTCACGACGTTTTCACCGGCAATGCGTTTGAGGATGCTTTCATCCGCATGTTGCCCGGCGGCGCAGGCGACGACGATTCCCCATTTATAAGCCATGAAAGCGGCAATGCCCGGTTCGACGTTATCCGTCGGCGCTCCGTCGGTCATGATGAAAACGAGCGGTTTCCAATCGCCTTTTTGCTCCGGCGTACTCTTGGCAACTTCCCGGTTGGCGCAATTGACGACTTCCTGCAAGGCGGTTCCGAGCGAGGTGCCGCCGCCGGCGTTCAGACTCGGGGGCTGAAACTGGGCGACCTCGGTAAGGGGGATCACCTGGCTGACTTTGCTTTCAAAAGTAATCACGCTGATGAACGCCGATTCGAGCGCGTACGGGTCTTTTCGCAAAGCGGAGTGCATCATCTGGACGCCGTTTTTCACGGCTTCGATCGGTTCGCCCAACATGGAACCGGAAACATCAAGGAGCAGGTAAACGGGAAGTCTTCGCATTGGACAGCCTCTACTTGTACAAAAAAGGAAAAAAGATCAACCGACTTCAACGCCGTAGGCTTGCGCCATCGCTTCCAAGCCATAATTATAACCTTGGCCGACGGCCCGAAATTTCCACGCGCCGCCATGCCGATAAATTTCACCGAAGATCATGGCCGTACTCGTGCTGGCGTCTTCCGAGAGGTCGAACCGGGCAATCTCCTCGTTGTTTTCATCGTTGACGATCCGAATATAGGCCGAATTGACCATGCCGAAATTCTGACGCCGGGTGTCGTATTCGTGAATGGTCACGGTAAACAGGAGTTTTTGAATCACGTCCGGGACCTTGTCCAGGCGGACCATAATCACTTCATCGTCGCCGCCGCTACCGCCTTCAAGTTCGTCGCCGGTATGCTCGACGCTGCCGCAGGGCGATTTCAACTGATTGTAGAAAACGAAATCATCGTCATTGCGGACTTTGTCGCTTGCCGTCAACATGAAACAGCAGGCATCAAGGTCGAAATCCTCACCCTCGGTTTCGCGGGCCTGCCAACCGAGACCAACCTGGACCGTTTTCAAGCCGGGCACCTGGTCCGACAAAGAAATATTCGCGCCTTTTGATAGCGATACTCCCATGATATCCTTGATAAAAAACGAGTAATGAAATGTGAAAACAAACCCCTGTTTCCCGTCGCTGAAACGGGCACGGACTCCCTCGGGCAAAAGTCGTCACCGAGCGGGATTATACCGGAAACACGATGAAAACGGACATCCGGCCGAGCCTACCTGCCGCACTCACTCGCCCGCAATTCCTGTTAATACAAACATTTACGCGAATCGTTCGAGCGGCAGGCGATTGTGCGCGGGAACAATTTCAGGCCGTTTGCGGTATACACCGTTCGGGTCGCAGGATTTCAACCAAGGCGCCTTTTTGTTCGTGCCCCTTTGGCCACTCCGGGAATGCCGTTCATGTGGGATTACACGTTGACGCCGTAACTTTTCGCCAGCGCGCTCAAGCCACCTTCGAAACCCTGGCCGACGGCGCGAAATTTCCACTCGCCGCCACGCCGGTAGAGTTCGCCAAAGATCATCGCCGTGTTCGTACTGGCGTCTTCCGACAAGTCGAATCGGGCGATCTCTTCATTGTCGCCGTCGTTGACGATGCGAACGGATGCCGAGCTGACCTGGCCGAAATTCTGGCCTCGCGATTCGGCGTCGTGAATCGTGACGACGATCGCGATTTTCGCCACGTCGGTCGGTACGGAGTTGAGCGTGACGCTGATCGTTTCGTCGTCGCCTTCTCCTTCGCCGGTCTGGTTGTCGCCGGTATGTTCGACGCTTCCGCAGGCCGATTTGAGTTGATTGTAAAAAATGAAATCCGCCGACGAACGGACCTTTCCCGCTTCAGACAGGAGAAAGGCCGAAGCGTCCAAATCGAACGCGGCCCCGTCGGTAACACGAACGTCCCAGCCAAGGCCGACTCGAATTTTGTTCAAACCGGGGGATTCTTTGCTCAGGGAAACATTGCCGCCTTTTTGTAGTGAAATTGCCATGTTTGTCGACAGGTATGCTGAAGGCTGTTGAAATTTCCCGAAGCCGACTTTCAAGGAGCCTGCCCACCGGAAACGACACTGCCGAAGGTAAACAGGCGGTGCAACCGGGCTGTGCTTACCAACGACTCAACCGGCTTCGGTATGAAAGATGATGGTGGATGACGAACCGCGACCGACGGGTCACGGTCCGAGTGTTTTCAAACCGTCGATTCTCTCAAACGCCCCATTCCTTGATTTTGGCGAGAAGATCGTCGGACAGCTTGTTCGCTTTCTCTTTCAAAGAAATCAAGAGCATTTTTTCATTGGCGTCGATTTCACCATCGCCTTCCAGCTTTTCGATCAACCAGGCCGCTTCGTCGTCGTCGATCTCACCGGGCGAACTTTCGTCCTTGAGAAGATAATCGCAAATCGCTTCGGCAAAGAGCTTGCCCCAATCGGCGGAATTCGCCTTGCCCTTGACGGCGTCATTAATCGTGAACAAGGCTTCCGCCTCTTCCTTGTCGATTTTGCCGTCGGCATAGAGCCGCCGGCGGAGTTGCGCAACTTCAGCATCGTCGATGACGCCGTCTTCGAGAATCGCTTTCACGACATCGGTTACCGGGGCATTCATGTAGTCAACCATCGTGTTCTCCTTGTGAAAAAAGGGTCGAAAAAAGAGGGTTAGAGAAAGGGCATGAGATTGGGGAGGATGTCTTGGAACGTCCGGCCGTTGGCCGGTTCGCCGATCGCGGCCATTTTCCATTCGCTGTTATGGCGATAAAGTTTCGCCATGATTTGAGCCGTTACCCGCCCGCCGCCACTGAGCGTGTACTTGGCGATCTCTTGATGATTCGAAAGATTGACCAAGCGGCAAAAGGCGTTTTCAATTTGGTCGAAAGTCTGGCCGGTGAAGCTGTTGATCGTAAAAACAAGACTGGCGACGTTGGCCGGAACACGGGAAAGATCGACGTTGATCGTCTCGTCGTCGCCGTCACCGGCTCCCGTTCGGTTGTCTCCGGAATGCCTGACGCTCCCGTCCCTGCTTGTCAGTTGTTGAAACCAAACGACATCGACGATATTTTTGGCGGCGTCGAACATGATACAGGTCGCGTCGAGGTCGATTTCGGGGGTTCTGCCCAAGAAGCCCATGATTCCCTTGGCCTTGACCGGGTCCCAGCCGAGCCCCATCGCGACGCGGGAGAGACCGCCGCCCCCTTCTTTTTCCAAGGAAATCTTCTGTCCTTTAACGAGTGTCAATGCCATAATACCTGCTCCTTTCGGAAAAATTATCCAAGACGAAAACAGACTTTCAAAGAGGCGATGAACATTCATTTACTGCCGGCCGTCCACCGCATCCCCCACGCCGAAAGCCGCGTCAATATCCTGGTGACCATCAAAGAAACGAACCATTTTTTCCACGGAAAACGTATCGCCGACATTCTCAAACAGCGCGATACCGCACATTTTTTTGAGGGATTGAATGCGTCCATTCGCACGACGATATCCTGTGCGCCCGGATATTTATAGACCCGCGAATAAATTTTGACCCGTCGGTCGAGCCGTCCTGATGCGCCGTATGGTGGAAATACAGCACGGCAGGAAATACAGCGCGGCTTCCTTCGGCGCCGCTACGTTCCAATTTTATTTACAGATCAGTAACGGTGACGATCCCTTTTGTTTCCTGCCAATTTGCGACACCCTCATCAATAAACTGCAACTCAACCGGCTTCGGTATCTACGTGTAAACAAGAATACGATTGAATTGGGCGGCCATCCCACCATTGATTCGCATGTTTTCCCCGCCAATTGATCCGTCAGTTCGGTCATCGCCATCCGGTACGATGTAGAGGGCCTTGTCATCGCTGCCGAAAGCATTGCCAAGAGGAAAGCATTGCCAAGAGCCTGAACACACCCTTTTTGGCCATCGCCCCAATTCAATGCAAACTCTCGGCAAAAATACGTTTCCCGTCTAATTTAACGACCTTGGCTGGAAAAAGCAATCATCCGGGGAAACCAAATTCCGCCGAAACCCCATTTTTCTTTTCTCCTCCGGTACAATAGACGTGTTCGCTAACCGTAGCATGGACAAAATAACGAAGGTTTTAACCTCAGATTCGCGTATTTTTCTATCCTACTTTGAAGTTAGCATACTGAAAACGCGATGAAAACGGACATTTGGTGAAGACTGCCTGCTGCACTTACTCGCCTTAACATCTGTTTAGACAAGTGCTTAAACGGATCGTTCGGGCGGCAGGCGATTGTTCGCGGGAAAAAACAGGCCGTAGTTTCAGGCCGTTTACGGTATACAACATCAAGGGAACCCCGTGGCGGCTTTCGGATAACCTTCGAAGCGCCGCTCCGAAGCGCCGGGAACCGCAAAACCTTCGGGCCGGTCGGTCGGAATGTCGGGACCGGGACCGGTGCTGGTAAACGGATCGAATTGGCGCATTTTCGCTCGTTGATCGTCGATGTGGCCCGGATGAAACAAATTCGGCAAAGCGATTGTCTCGCAAATCACACCGGAAGCGCAACCGTTTCCCGTGAGACACGAGACCGGGATCAAAACAAGCAACATGCACACAAGGAACGGATTGTTCAAAATACGCAAAATAGACAAATCTGGATCGATTTTCGGGGTTATACCGGCAACGCGATGAAAACGACCATTTGGTCAAGTCCGCCAGCCGTACTCACTCGCCATAAGATATTCGTAAATATCGTGTTGCACGTTTCATTCGAGCGGCAGGCGATGGTGCGCGGGAGAATTGTCAGGCCGTTTACGGGATCGCTTCAAGGTCCGAATCATAACCGTTTCATTTCCGCGAGGCAAGAGGAAAAAACACGATGGTTGACCGTTGACAGGCGGCGACCGGTAGTCGAAAATGAAGGGGCTTTTGCTCCGTGTGTTCCACCTGTTTCGTAGTCCCAGCAACGGTACGAGTGCCCATGTCTTCGCCGCGTTTTGAACCGGAAGTCGTTCTCTACACGGATGGCGCATGTAGCGGCAATCCCGGCCCCGGCGGTTGGGGGTTCATCCTGCGGCATCCGCATTCCGGCAAGGAACTGGTCCGTAGCGGCGGGGACGAGAACACCACGAACAACCGCATGGAAATGACGGCCGTGATCGAAGGGCTCAAGGCGCTCACGCGGCCGACCCGGGTCGAATTGGTCAGCGACAGCAAATATGTTCTCCAAGGGTTGTCCGAATGGATGCCGAACTGGAAAAAAAACAACTGGCGCCGCAAGGAAAACGGTCGGTGGAAACCGGTGAAAAACGTGGAATTATGGCAGGCGCTCGACGACTTGATCGCCAAACATGAATTCCGTTTCACCCATATCCGGGGACATGCCGGCCACCCGGAAAACGAGCGCTGCGATCGACTTGCGGTCGAGGCAAGCGTCGTCGCACGCAGGGGGTCGCGGTAAGGAATGTCCTTCCTTTTCCCGAAATTCAGTCGATTTTCCACCAGTCACATGCGGTACGGAATCTTTGGCGGCAGTTTCGATCCGATTCATTTCGGGCATTTACTTTTGGCGGAACGCTGCCGTGAACATGCGAAACTCGATCACGTGTTTTTTGTTCCGACGGGTGTTTCGCCGCATCGTCGGGGAAAAAGCGCTCATGCGGCCTCGGCGGCGGATCGGGTCGCCATGCTCGAACGGGCGATCGACGGGTACGGCGATTTTTCGATCAGTCGTTTTGATATCGAGCAAGCCGGTCCCAGTTACACGGTCGCGACATTGAGGCACTTTCATGCGACGCTCATGCCTGAAGCACGCCCTCGCAATAATGATTCGCACGTTTTGCCTGCTTTGCCACCGCCGCCCACATTGTCACCCATTCCGGAATTGTTCCTGATTCTCGGGGCCGACATGGCTCATGATTTGCCGTTTTGGCGGGAACCGGCGGAAATCCTGCGAATGGCATCCCTGCTCACCGCGGCACGACCCGGCGTGGGACCGCCGTCTTTCGAGGCGTTGGCCCCTTTTTGTACGGCGGAAAAACGGGAACAATGCCGTCTCGGAGTCGTTGCGATGCCGCAAATCGACATCTCGTCCACACAGATTCGCCGCCACGTCCGGAAAGGAGAAAGCATTCGTTTTCAAACGCCCCGGAACGTTGAAGAGTACATCCGAAACCATCGTCTTTACACCGGCCCGTAAGCCGACCGGGAACATCGTTCCCGGATCGTGTGGAGAACCGCTCCCTGATGGTCGCGGCTCCGATTTGACGATACTGGAAACGCGATGAAAACGAACACGGGGCCAAGTCCGCCTGCCGCATTTACTCACCTTAACGTCTGTTCAGACAAGTGCTTAAACGTCTCGTTCGAGCGGCAGGCGATTGTTTGTGGGACTGTTCGCGGGAGGATTGTCATGCCGTTTACGGTATATACCCGGAAAAGGCTCAGCCGATCGCCTTGTAAATGCCGGGAACGGCGACGGAACTTTCGTAGAAACCGTCGTCGTCAGGCAGGACCGGCGGTTCCTGCTCGAAGCTGTCGAAACCGTCGACGGGCATGTATTCGCGTCCGTTGTTGACGACGTCGTCCCATTTGAGAACCTGACCGCAGAAGGCGGCTTCGCGGCCGAGCACGGCGGTCATCGTCGCCATCGCACCGTGATAACCGTCGTTCATCGGCAAATCTTCGCGAATCGCCTTGACCTGGCAATCATGTTCCCACTGGTACGGTCCCTTGACCGCCTTCTCGTCGTTTTTCCAGACATCGTTGCCCGAGGCGTCTTTGAGCCAACCGGGCCTGCCGGTCCCGTTCGTTCCGACGGCATGTTCTTCGACCGGGCTCCAGGTGTTCTTGATATGCCGGCACTGGCTGTACATCTTCGAACCGTCCGCGTAGGCGTATTCGACGAAGAAATGATCCCACGCCTGGCCGTGCCGGAAGAAGAGGTCCTTGTTCTTCTGGTACCACTCGTCCCAGGCACCCCGGTCATTCCTGAAGGACGGCGCTTCCCGCATCGCGCTTTCCGGGCCGGCTTTGAAGGTCCGACCGCCCATGGCGTTCGCTTCGACCGGGTGCGCCATCTTGTCGCCCTTGCCGTGGATCCAGTTGCCGATATCGAGATTGTGAACATGTTGTTCGCAGATGTTGTCGCCGCAGAGCCAGACGAAATGATACCAGTTTCGCATCTGGTAATCCATTTCCCCTTCGCCCGGGTTGCGCTTGTTGCACCAGATGCCGCCGCCGTTCCAGTAGACCCGGCTGTAGGAAATGTCGCCGATTTTTCCGTCGGCGATCGCCTTGATCCAGTTGTAGTAATGGGGTTCGTACCGGCGCTGAAGACCGACGCACACCTTGAGATTCTTCTCGTCGGCCATCTTGTTGGTTTCCATCGTATGCCGGTAGCCTGGCGCATCGGTGAAAAGCGGTTTTTCCATGAAGACGTGACACCCCTTTTCGACGGCGGCCCGGTATTGGCAGGGCCGGAAGCCGGGCGGGGTCGCAATGACCACCTGGTCGCCGGGAGAAAGGCAATCGATCGCTTTTTTGTAGGCGTCCATTCCCGAAAAGACGCGTTCATCCGGGAGATCGACCT
>QMCD01001423.1_pt1 | contig 14539 bp, 16 predicted proteins | sample 1821841 | NCBI WGS metagenome assembly QMCD01 (sample SAMN01991225, study PRJNA193472) | Termite gut metagenome, whole genome shotgun sequencing project. | isolation source: worker | host: Macrotermes natalensis | reverse complement strand
AAGAGCCGGGCATGAGCCCGCGGGAGCTGTGGAGCAACGAAGCGCAGGAGCGTTATGTGCTGGCGATTGCGCCCGACGATTTGCCGCGCTTTCAGGCATTGTGCGAACGCGAGCGTTGCCCGTTTTCGGTGGTCGGCACGGCAACGGCGGACGGGCATTTGAAAGTCAACGATGCTTATTTCAACAATGCCCCGGTGGATGTGCCGCTTGATCTTATTTTAGGCAAACCGCCGCGGATGCTGCGCGATGTCAAAACAGAAAATAATGAAAATATATCGTTGCGATGCGGTGATATCGGCATTCGTGATGCGTTAACGAAAGTATTGCAATTTCCGGCGGTGGCCGACAAAACTTTTTTGATCACCATCGGCGATCGTACGGTAGGCGGTTTGGTGGCGCGCGACCCGATGATCGGTCCGTGGCAAGTGCCCGTCGCCGATTGTGGGGTCACATTGGCAGATCATAGCAATTATCACGGCGAAGCGATGGCGATGGGCGAGAAAACGCCATTGGCAATGATTAACGCGCCTGCATCGGGGCGAATGGCAATTGCTGAGGCGTTGACCAATCTCGCGGCGGCGGATGTTGCCGATTGGCGCGATGTCAAACTTTCGGCCAACTGGATGGCGGCTGCCGAGCAACCGGGTGAAGATGCGGCGTTGTACGCGACCGTGAAGGCTGTTTCCGAAACGTCGATCGCGCTGGGCGTTTCCATTCCGGTCGGCAAGGATTCCATGTCGATGCGTACCGCGTGGCGCGGTGCGGATGGGGAAAAGCATAATGTTGTTTCGCCGGTATCGCTGGTTGTTACGGCATTTGCGCAGGTGAATGATGCGCGCCGCAGCCTGACGCCGCAGCTCAATCTGGATATGGGGGAAACCCGATTGATCTGGCTTGATGTTGCCGACGGTAAACGGCGCTTGGGCGCATCGGCATTGGCGCAGGTTTTGGCGCAAGCGGGCGATAAGGTTCCCGATCTGGATAAGCCGGAGCGATTATTGGCTTTCCTCGGTTTTATCGGCAAGCAGCGTACACGGATACTGGCTTATCACGATGTCAGCGATGGCGGTGTTTTGGTCGCATTGCTTGAAATGGCCTTTGCCGCGCATTCGGGCTTGGATATTGTCTTGCCGGATAACGGTGAACCATCGGCGCTCGCCGTTTGTTTTGCCGAAGAGTTGGGCGCGGTGATTCAGGTGCGCGCGGACGACGCGAAGGCTGTGCTGCAAGACGCCGAAGCCGTCGGGCTGGCGGCATACGATATCGGTGCGCCGAATGGCAGCGAAAAAATCAGGTTGCGCATCGGCGAATCGACGCTGCTCGATGAAAACCGCAATGATTGGCATGCGCTTTGGTCGTCCACGTCGCTGGCGATGCAGGCGTTACGCGATCATCCGTCGTGTGCGGAGGAAACGCGCGCGATGTTGTTGGATAACAACGATTCCGGCATGCAGGCGTCGGTTACCTTTGACTTTGATCAAAAGCCGCTTGCGATCTTGGGAAAAGCGCGGGGAAAAAGCAGGCCGAAGGTTGCCGTTTTACGCGAGCAGGGCGTGAACAGCCAGGTTGAAATGGCGGCTGCTTTTGACGCCGCGGCATTTGATGCTTTTGACGTGCACATGAGCGATCTGATCAGCGGACGCGCGCATTTGCGCGATTTTCAAATACTGGCGGTATGCGGCGGTTTTTCTTATGGGGATGTGCTGGGCGCGGGAGGGGGGTGGGCAAAATCGATTCTTTTTAATCCGCGTTTATTCGATCAGTTTTCCGCATTTTTTATGCGTACCGATGTATTGGCATTGGGGGTGTGCAACGGTTGCCAGATGATGAGCCAATTACGCGATATTATCCCGGGGGCGGCGCATTGGCCGAATTTTGTGCGCAATAAGAGCGAGCAGTTTGAGGGGCGTTTGTCGTTGGTGGAAATCGTTGACTCACCGTCATTGTTGTTTCAGGGAATGGGCGGCAGTCGCTTGCCGATTGTGGTATCGCACGGCGAGGGACGTGTCGAATTCATCAGCGAAGAGCAGCGGAAAAACGCTTCCGGTTTAATCGCGCTGCGTTATGTTGACCATAACGGCAAGGCGACGGAACAATACCCATATAACCCGAATGGCTCGGAGCGGGGCGCGACGGCGTTTACCTCAACGGACGGACGCTTCACCATCATGATGCCGCACCCCGAACGCAGTGTTCGCGCCGCGCAACTTTCATGGCATCCGGCGGAATGGGTAGACTATTCACCGTGGTTGCGTTTATTCCAGAATGCGCGAAAGTGGTTTTGAGTAAAGCATAAAACATAAAACATAAAAGCCAAAGAACTTTGGGCGGATGTGGATTTCAAGAAAGTAACAGGAGTATGATTACCGCATCTGCGCAATTTTTCAAATGATTTTTCCCAACCGATGGGCGGTCGGTTGGAAATATCCGTTATGTTTTCAGTGATTTTGTCACCCGCTAAAGTAGAGCAAAGAACAAAAGAATTCATAAAACACAACAACGCAAACATTCTTGATAACCCCTTCCCTTTTTGCTTGACGCCTTTGAGCGCGCTCATGTTTAATACGAGCCTTGGCCTATTTTTACCGAGGGGGAGAGGGACATCATGAAAAAAAATGTGGTTTTGCTGCTCGCGGCGTTTCCTGTCGTGGTGTTGGCGCAATCAAACGTAACGCTTTACGGCGATATCGAACTGGCTATTCTTGGTTCGAAAACTTTTAACAACGCAGGTGAAATGAAAACGGTTTCCCGCGTGGATGATACCGGTTCATTATTTGGGGTGCGCGGCACCGAGGCACTGGGCAACGGTATGTCGGCGATCTGGCAGATTGAATCTTATTTGACGACAGATGGTACGGATATTAACGGCGGCAGCCGATCGAATCAGCTCGCGTCGCGCGATACGTTTGTCGGCTTGCAGGGCAACTGGGGTAAGGTGCGTCTAGGACGCTTGTCCAGCTATTTGAACTCCGATATGGAAACGCTGGATACTTGGCAATATACCTGGCTTACGGGGACCAATGGCTTGGGTATCATGATTCGCCATGATGGCCGCCACAATAGTTCCGTTCGCTATGATTCGCCTTCACTGGCCGGTTTTGATTTTTCGCTTTTATACAGCGCTGATGAACAGCGGATTAACGGCGATAATAAATTTACATGGGGTGCTGGTCTGGGCTATACGGCGGCGCATTGCTTCATCAAGGGCGGTATTGTGCAGTTTGAGGAGCAAAACGGTAATGGTGACAAGGCTGGAAATTTCTGGCGTGTCGAAGGCGGTTATCAGGACAAATTGTCGGTGATTGGCGCTTATCAACAGACAAAACTATACGGCGAAGCGGCAACGGGTGGCACCGATAATATCTGGATGCGTCCGACCGGAAACGCCAGCGGTTATCTTGGCGCGTCGGGTATCGCTTTTGGCGATAACGATAAGCTGGAAACACGCGAAGCGATATTCACTGTCAGTTATCAATGGGGTAATTTTGTGCCGCGTGCCAGCTTTGCTTGGGGAGATGACGCGGAACTGAATGGCCGCGACCTGAAGGACAGCGGTTATAAGCAATTCATCGTGGGCGTTGACTATAACTTAAGCAAGCGTACGTTGATTTATACCTCATACGGACAAATTGATTACGACGGAACCGCGTTTACGGACGGACAGAATGATAAGGAATATTCAATTGCCGTTGGTATGCGCCATCTTTTTTAAGAAAGATTGATTACGATAAAAAAGCCGCGCATAGCGCGGCTTTTTTATGTTTGAAACGGGAGCATGTGGTACATACATTAAAATTTTTTCTCCAATGCTTTCATGTCGTCCTGCTCTTGGCGAACTGCGCGAAGGCGGCTTTCGATAATGGATAAATCCTGAAAAGAAGCGTCTTTGTCTTTTAACGCGATTTCAAACTGATCGATTGCTGCGGGATACGTGCCGAGCCACGCGTAGTATTCGCCGAGATGACGATGCTCTTTATAGCCGATATTAAGTTTTTCATAAATGCGCGCCGCTTTTTCATGAAGCTGCCCGTCATCCGGGAAACGGGCCAATGCCGTTTCCAGATAATTCGCCGCCTCGCGGAAACGGTTGGCCTTGAACAACGCTTCGGGATAGTCGTACACCAATTGCTTTTTGTTGGGGTAACGGTTGAGGCTGTCGTGAAAACGCTTGATGGCCTTGTCGAGCGCGCCGCTTTCCATGAAAATATGCCCGGCGATGGCGTCGATCATCGGGTGGCGCATGGTTTTATCCAGCCAGGTGATTTGCTCTTCGGCTCGATCATATTCCTTGGTGCGCAATAACGATGCCACCAGCCCGTAATGCATCGCAGCCTCATGGTTGAATTTACGCGTACGCAACGCTTCTTCAAAATAAGCGACGGCCTCTTTGCCGGTACCGAGATAACTGCGTAAAAGCGCACGGACAAAATGAAAATCGACGCTGTCCACAATTTGCCGGTAAGGGACACTCTCGGCGCGCGCTTGGGCTTCGGCGATTCGCTCGGTGGTGATTGGGTGCGTACGTAAATAAGAAGGGGCTGTGCCGTCGTTGAAGCGATTGGCGCGCAACATTCTTTCCATAAGCGTTGCCGAGGCGTTGACGTCAAAATTGGCGACGCGTAAACGTTGAAAGCCGATACGGTCCGCTTCGAATTCGTGTTCGCGGGTGTAGTTGATCTGCGATTGAACCGCCAGCGCCTGTGCGCCGGCGACTGCCGCACCGACCATCTGGTCGCTTGAGGAAGAGTTGGCGCTGGCGGCGGCGACAGCGGCGGCCAGCGCGGCCAGCGAAAGCAACAGTTGATCTTTTTGGCCGCTCATCATGCGCGCCAGATGATGTTGGGTAACGTGCGTGATTTCATGTGCGAGCACGCTTGCGAGTTCGGATTCGTTTTGCACGAGAAGCAGCAATCCGGTATTAATGCCGATATAGCCGCCGGGTAGGGCAAAGGCATTGACGGTGGGATCCGCGATGGCAAAAAATTCGAAATCTTGCCGTGTGTCGTTGACGGCGGAAACCAGTTTATGGCCGATGGTATTGAGGTAATCGTTGACCTCCGGGTCGTTCATGTAAATGCCGTTGGCGCGGAATTCGCGAATAATACTTTCGCCCAGCTTGCGTTCCTGATATGGCGAAAGCACTTCCCGCGAAGCGTCACCTAATTCAGGCAGGTTGTATTGCGCATGGAGTGAAGCGGGCGCGAGCGTCAGTAGGGGCAGCGCTATGGAAAGCCATGCGATCTTTGGCGCAAGGCGAGCGAGCGGATGAAGAAAACAGCCAAGCATAAAATATTTATTGGCGGCAGAAGGGTTTCCAGAAAACATGTCGACAAAAACTGTGTGCTAATATGCGCATTCTCAAAAGTATACGCCAATGTTTCCGATTTATTTTACGGACATTGTTCGGTCAGGCAACTGAAAAGAGTTTTTTTATGAGTAACATAAATTCTCCCGGGTTTACCCATTTTGATCAAAGCGGTCAGGCGCACATGGTGGATGTCGGCGGAAAGGAGTCCACATTGCGTATGGCCCGCGCTGGCGGCCGCATTGATATGAAGCCGGAAACGCTGGCGCTGATCATGAGCGGCGATGCGAAAAAAGGCGATGTGCTGGGCGTAGCGCGGATCGCCGCGATTCAGGCGGCCAAGCAGACTTCGACGTTGATCCCGCTCTGCCATCCGTTGGCGTTGACCCGTATCGCGGTTGCTTTTACCCCTGATCGGGCGTCGTCGTCGGTATTGATTGAGGTAACTGCCGAAACCAAGGGGCAGACCGGCGTGGAAATGGAGGCGTTAACGGCCGCGAGCGTCGGGCTACTGACTATTTACGATATGTGTAAAGCGGTGGATCGCGCAATGTGCATCACCGATGTCCGTCTTTTGGAAAAAACCGGGGGGAAATCCGGTTACTTTATTGCCGGGGCGCCATAAATGTTTAATCGTATTCGAGAAGATGTCACCGTTATTTTTGAACGTGATCCCGCCGCGCGGAACGTTTGGGAAATCCTGACTTGTTATCCCGGCGTCCATGCGCTGATTTTTCATCGCTTGGTCAGTCATCCGTGTTGGCGGATCGGTTTGCGCTGGCTTGCGCGCTGGTTTTCAACATTTGCCCGCTGGATGACCGGTATCGAAATTCATCCGGGTGCTATTATCGGTCGGCGCGTTTTTATCGATCACGGCATGGGGGTCGTGATCGGCGAAACGGCGGAAATCGGCGACGATTGCACGCTTTATCATGGTGTTACCTTGGGCGGCACGTCATGGGAAAAAGGCAAGCGACATCCCACGCTCGGCAAAGGCGTGGTCGTCGGCGCGGGCGCTAAGGTGCTTGGCCCGATTTTTATCGGCGATGGAGCCAAGATCGGTTCCAACGCGGTGGTTGTGCGCGGGGTGCCGCCGGGGGCGACGGCAGTCGGCATTCCGGCGCGGGTATTAACGGCAGAGGACAGCGAGAAACGCAAAAGGCAAGCCGAAAAGATTGGTTTTTCGGCATATGCCGTATCTGATGATATGAATGATCCGATGGTGGTGGCGTTGCATCATTTGATCGATCATGTTGCAAAGACCGAAGACTGTATTAGAACGATGGCGAAAAAACTTAATGTTCAGGGCATTGATTGCGGAATGCCAGATGAGAATACCGAAAAACCGATCGATTCTGATTCGCTGAATAAAATGCTGGAATAATAATTCTCTTGGGCGTCGTAGAAAGCGCACAATTTACTTGACTAAAACCGAAGGTTATTTTATTGTTGGCCTGTGCGGTTTTTTTGCCTCACATTTAGCTCTTCCTAGGATGGGAGCCCCTGTAAACCTTGTTTTGGAGAATAGCTATGCGATTAACCACAAAAGGTCGTTTTGCGGTCACAGCTGTTTTGGATGTTGCACTGAACGGAACAAAAGGTCCTGTTACTTTAGCGGCGGTATCAACCCGCCAGAATATTTCTTTGTCTTACCTTGAGCAACTTTTCGGAAAACTACGCCGTTGCGGGCTGGTCGAAAGTGTTCGCGGTCCTGGCGGTGGGTACAACCTGGCAAAACCGCTATCACAAGTCTCGGTCGCCGATATTATTTTTGCCGTCGATGAGCCTATCGACGCAACCCGTTGCGGCGGGCGCGGTAATTGCCAGCATGAGCTGGATCACTGCATGACACATGATCTATGGACCGGCTTGACGGCTCATATTTTCAAGTTCATGGATTCGGTAACGCTGGAACAAATGGTCGTGGCGTATCAGAATAAGCTCAACCGAGGCAAAAGCCAGGATCAACCCATCACCATGCATCAGGATTTGACGGCAATACTCGAACCGACGCTCATTTAACCAAAAGTTGCGTTTGGTTTAAATATTTACAAAAAGATTCCGGCGTCGGCGTATAATGCGCCGACGTATGGAATTGGAAACAGTAATGAAACTTCCGGTTTATCTTGACTATGCGGCGACAACGCCTGTCGATCCGCGTGTGGCCGAGAAAATGATCCCTTACCTTACTGAAAAGTTCGGAAATCCGGCATCGCGTTCGCATGCTTACGGCTGGGAGGCCGAAAAAGCCGTCGAAGAATCCCGGCAGAATGTCGCCGCTTTATTCAATTGTGATCCGCGCGAAATCGTCTGGACGTCCGGCGCAACCGAATCCAGCAATCTGGCGATCAAGGGCGCGGCGCATTTTTATAAAAGTAAAGGCAACCACCTGATTACAGTGCGCACGGAACACAAGGCCACACTTGATACCATGCGCGAGCTGGAGCGTGAAGGTTTTGACGTTGCTTATCTGGACGTGAACGAAGAAGGCATCGTCGATACGCAGAAGTTTCTGGAAGCTTTGCGCCCCGATACCATTTTGGTATCAATGATGTATGTCAATAATGAAATCGGCGTGGTTCAAGACGTTCCTGTTTTTGGCGAACTATGTCGCGAGCGCGGTATTATTTTTCACGTTGACGCGGTGCAAGCCGTGGGTAAATTGCCGATAGATCTTGGCGAATTAAAAATTGATTTAATGTCGGTATCGGCGCATAAAATTTATGGGCCGAAAGGCATCGGTGCATTGTATGTGCGTCGCAAACCGCGGGTACGCATTGAAGCGCAGATGCACGGCGGCGGTCATGAGCGCGGAATGCGCTCAGGCACGTTGGCGACACATCAAATTGTGGGTATGGGCGAGGCGTGTCGGCTGGTGGCTTCGGAAATGCACGATGAAATTCCGCGCTTGGCAATGCTGCGTGATCGTTTATTCAACGGCTTGCGCGACATCGAAGAAGTCTATGTAAACGGTTCGCTGGCGCGCCGTGTGTGCAACAATCTCAATATGAGTTTTAATTTTGTTGAAGGTGAAAGCCTGATGATGGCGATTCGTGATATTGCCGTATCGTCCGGTTCGGCATGCACGTCGGCGTCATTGGAGCCTTCTTATGTACTGCGCGCATTGGGGCGGAGCGATGAGTTGGCACATAGCTCGATTCGCTTTTCGGTCGGTCGTTTTACCACAGAGCAGGAAATTGATTACGCAATCGATCTGATCAAAAAAAATGTCGAACGTTTGCGCGCGCTTTCGCCGCTGTGGGAAATGTATTGCGAAAATGTCGATATGACTCAGGTGCAATGGGCGGCGCATTAATCGCAAAAGGATGAACCATATTATGACTTACAGTAAAAAAGTCCTGGATCATTATGAAAACCCGCGCAATGTGGGGTCGTTTGATAAAAAAGACGATGATGTCGGCACCGGTATGGTGGGCGCGCCTGCTTGCGGAGATGTGATGAAGCTGCAAATCAAGGTCGGCAAAGATGGTGTGATCGAAGATGCGCGCTTTAAAACATACGGTTGCGGCTCGGCGATTGCATCGTCGTCTTTGGTGACGGAGTGGGTCAAAGGAAAAACGCTTGATGAAGCGCTGACGATTAAAAACAGCGAAATTGCCGAAGAGTTGGCGTTGCCGCCGGTAAAGATTCATTGCTCGGTACTTGCCGAGGATGCGATCAAAGCGGCGATCGCGGATTACAAGACCAAACAAGGGCAAAAAAACGGTGATGATGATATCGCGGAAGTGTCGGTATGCACACCACACACAGCGACGTGAGAAAGGGGAAAACATGGCAATTCAGCTAACGGCAAATGCGGCAAAACATATCCGGGCGAGTATTGCCAAGCGCGGCAAAGGCATCGGTTTACGGCTGGGGGTGAAAACCTCAGGCTGTTCCGGTCTGGCTTATAAGATTGAATACGCCGATGAAGTTTCTCCGGAAGACGAGCAATTTGAAAGCGATGGTGTATTGGTTGTCGTCGATAAGAAAAGTCTGCCTTATCTTGATGGAACGCGGCTGGATTACACGCGTGAGGGTTTGAGCGAAGGATTCAAATTCGAAAATCCAAACATAAAAAATGAATGCGGCTGCGGTGAATCTTTTACCGTGTAGATCAAATATAAACATAGTTTTTTGCGATGACGCAGGCGCGGGATTACTTTTCGATATTGGGTTTGATGCGCCATTACCGGTTGGATTACGACGAATTAAGAAAAGCATATCACTGCGCACAGCAACAGACGCACCCTGATAACGCCATCGGCGGAAAAGCAAAACAGCAGGCAATTGCCGATGCCGCATTGGTTAACGAGGCGTATCGCGTATTAAAAACCCCGGTATTGCGAGCATTGTATTTTTTGCAGATCAATGGGATCGAGCCCCAGTCAGCTGTGTTGTCTGAAACCTTTCTCGAAAATCAGTTGACGTTACGCGAAGCGGCAGAAAACGCATTGCATGATCGTGACGAGGAAACCATTGATCGTCTGCTTATGCAACTGACGGAGGCATCGCGACAGCGTCAGGAAATGTTGGCTCATCTTCTGGATGACGATAGTCTTTCGTGTGAAAACCTGCGGCAGGCGCTTCCCATTACGATGGAACTGCAGTTTCTTGAACGCTTTCGCGAAGACCTTGAAGAAAAGAAAGAATATGCCGATGAGGCGTGATATATCCGTCGGCAACTTTCGCTACAATACGCGTCTGTGCCGTGAAAACTCCTTTATTTAACGATGCTGCTGCAAATCTCCGAACCTGACAACTTACCGTCAAAGCCTGCGCATAAACTTGTTGCCGGTATTGATTTGGGCACAACGCATTCGCTGGTGGCGACGGTGCATCACGGTATGCCGACCATACTTCTTGATGAGAAAGGTTATGCGTTGTTGCCTTCGGTGGTGCGCTACACGGAGCAGGGCGTGGCGGTTGGGCAAGAAGCGTTGGCGGCACAAACCAAAGACCCATCCAACACCATCGTATCAGTAAAGCGATTCATGGGGCGGGCGCTGACCGATCTTGGTGACACACGACAATTTCCGTATCAATGGCTTGAAACTTCGGGGATGGTGCGCCTGAAAACGCGCGCCGGTGAAAAAAACCCGGTGGAAATTTCGGCGGAGATTTTACGCGCTTTAAAAACGCGTGCAGAAAAACAGCTTGGCGGTGAGCTGGCGGGGATCGTGATTACCGTTCCCGCGTATTTCGATGACGGGCAACGGCAGGCGACCAAAGAGGCGGCGCAATTGGCCGGGTTAAAAGTTTTACGCTTGTTGAACGAGCCAACGGCAGCGGCAGTCGCTTACGGTCTGGATCATGGCGCCGAAGGGATCTACGTGGTGTATGACTTGGGCGGTGGCACGTTCGATGTTTCAATACTGCGTTTGTCGCGCGGCATTTTTGAAGTATTGGCCACGCACGGCAATTCTGCACTTGGCGGCGATGATTTTGATCACCGTATTTTTTGCTGGATACTGGAAACTGCGGCATTGCCGCCGTTGTCAACGGAAGATACGCGTTTATTGTTAATGTTGTCGCGTCGCGCTAAAGAGACGCTGACGGAAAATGACAGTGCGTCAATTACAGCGCAATTAAGTAACGGTCGGCGCGTTGATTTAACGCTGTCCGAAAAAGTGTTTACCGAAATCACCGGGCATCTGGTCAAGAAAACGCTGACATCGGTCAAACGTGCGTTGCGTGACGCCGGTTTGACGAAAGAGGAAATCAAGGGCGTCGTAATGGTTGGCGGCGCCACGAGAATGCCGCAGGTTCGTCGTGCCGTTGCCGATTATTTTGAACAACCGCCGTTGGTCAACTTGAACCCGGATGAAGTTGTGGCATTGGGCGCGGCGATTCAGGCAAATGCGCTTGCCGGAAATCGCGATCAAGACGACAGCTGGCTTTTGCTTGACGTTACGCCGTTGTCGCTTGGCATTGAAACGATGGGCGGGCTCGTTGAAAAAATTGTGCCGCGTAATGCCGCCATTCCACTGACCAAGGCGCAGGATTTTACGACGTTTAAAGATGGACAGACGGCGTTGGCGATTCATGTAATCCAGGGCGAGCGTGAAAAAGTTGAAGATTGCCGATCGTTGGCTCGTTTTGAGTTGCGCGGCCTTCCGCCGATGGTCGCCGGTGCGGCACGGGTTCGCATTACCTTTCAGATCGATGCCGACGGTTTGCTTTCGGTATCGGCGCGCGAGCAAACTGCCGGGGTTGAAACATCGGTCATTGTAAAGCCGTCTTACGGGCTTGATGAAAAAGATATTACCCGCATGTTGGCTGAGTCGATGGCGCATGCCCATGATGATATGCAGGCACGCGCGCTTGCCGAGTCGCAGATCGAGGCGGATCAATTGCTCGATTTGACGCAAAATGCGCTGTCTGAAGATGGTGATTTACTGTCTCATGAAGAGCGCGTCGCGATCGATCAGATGCTTGATTATCTGCGCGGCTGTCGCAAAGGCAGTGATTTGAAGGCGTTGCGTCACACGCTGATGCAAACCAATCAGGCGACTGCCGAATTTGCCGGACGGCGCATGGATCGCAGCGTACAGAAAGCGCTTGCCGGAAAAAATATCGACACTGTGTGACTTATGCCCAAGATTACTGTACTGCCACATTCTGAGATTTGTCCGCAAGGAATGAGCTTTGACGCCAATGTGGGCGAATTGTTGATCGACGCTTTGTTGCGGCACAATGTTGATATTGAGCACGCCTGCGAGAAGGCTTGTGCTTGTACGACGTGTCACGTGGTGATCAAGGACGGTTTTGATTCACTGGACGACGCTTCCGACGACGAAGAGGATATGCTTGACCGAGCTTGGGGCGTTTCCGCAACGTCAAGACTTTCGTGCCAGACGCGTATCGGTAATGAAGACTTGCTGGTTGAAATACCGCGTTACACCATCAATTACGCTAAAGAAGAAAAATAACAATGGTGAGAACACTAACTTGGAACGATGCGCAGGCAATTGCCGAGGTGCTTGTTGAGCGGCATCCTGATGTCGATCCGCGCTATATCCGGTTTACCGATTTGCATCGCTGGATTTGCACATTACCGGATTTCGTCGATGAGCCGGGAGCCAGCAATGAGCGCATTCTGGAGGCAATTCAAATGGCCTGGATCGGCGAAACAAACTGATTTTTATCATTTTCCATTAACATTTGTCTTCTTGCGTTGGCCGGCTCATTCACGGGCTGCTGAAATTGGCGTACCATTCTACTTTTATGCCATTCCGGGTGCGTTATGAGGACGATTTTGGTTGCGAACATAAAAGGCGGGAGTGGGAAAACAACATTGGCAACGAACATTGCCGGTTGGGTCGCCGGCAGGCGTCGTTCTGTAGCTTTGCAGGACGAAGACCCACAGGGTTCGACAACACAGTGGCTTGCGCGTCGTCCTGCGCTTTTTCCTAAAATAGGCATATTCCCGGTGGGGACGTCCAAAAAAGAAGCGCGCGAACAGAATATCGACTGGCGTGTTATCGATTCGCCGGCGGGTATACATGGCGATACCTTGCGGGCGTTGATAAAACAGGCTGATTTGCTGCTTGTACCGTTATCGCCGTCGGCATTTGATATGGAAGCAACTCAGCTGTTTCTCGACACGATCATGGAGCGTAAAGCAGTGCGTGCGCAAAAGCTGGCGGTTGGTATTGTGGCGATGCGCGTCGATGCTCGGACACGAAGCGCTGCCGAGCTTGATGAATTTCTTTACGGCTTTGATTTTCCATTGTTGACGCATCTGCGCGATACGCAGGTATATGTGCAATGCGCCCGTGATGGTTTAACTGTTTTTGATTTACCGCCATCGCGCGGTACGCAAGATTGGGAACAATGGAAGCCTATCTTGCACTGGCTTTCGACGAACGCGTCATGAGGGTACGATCAGTTCTTTGCCGCACTCGGTAGATTGCCGACCTTATCGCCGGGCTTAATGCCTTGCTCCTGGAACCAGCCTTGTCGCACTTCCAGCGCATAAAGTGCATTGCCGCGCGAGCGATGGATGGTTTTGTCGTCGTTGGGCGTCATATCGTCAATGTTCAGAATCACACCATCACTGTCGATAAACGCGATGGACAACGGGGCTGGCGTATTTTTCATCCAAAAGCCGAGCAAATGCGGCTGCGGAAAAACGAAAAGCATGCCTTGTCCGGCAGGTAACGTGAAACGGTGCATTAACCCACGCTCACGTTGCTCTGGCGTATTGGCAACTTCGGCAGTGATCTGGTATGCGCCAATGGCCAACATTTGCGTCGGCAATTGTGGTTGTGCCTGTGCGTAAAGTGTTGACGTAAAGAGCAATGAAATGAAGATAAGTCGGCGCATGAGATTTTGCTAAAGGAGAATTTAACGCATCATATTATATGTGATGTGCTTAAGAAGCGTGCCGTTATCGGGTAAATTGTTCAGCGTCATACAACGACTTGCCATCAGTTGATAAGCAAAAAGTAATGGCGCCAATATCTCATGCAAAAGTTTTTTACCAACAAAGCCATCAAAGTTCTTTGATGGAACCGCTAAGGATCGGCAAATATGAAAAAGAGAAAATTTTTCTTGTGTTCGCTTATATTGGTATTCTTGGCTATCGGTTGTTCGCAGAGTAATCAGCAAGCGGCGCTCGATAAGGCCGCGGATGATCTACAGGCGGCGCTGGAAGCCAAAGATACCAATCGTGTGCTTGATATGTTGCATGAAAATTTTTCTGCACAAGCGGCGGATAATGATAAGGAATGGGCGAGACGCACCATGACTGGTCTTTTTTTGCGCTATAAAAACATTAAAATCGTGGCGCTTAATGTCAGAAATGAGATCGATGAAAAACTTTCGGTTCAGGCAATAAGCAGAGGAGAGGTGGCATTGGTCGGTGCCGATGGCTTGATCCCGGACAATGCTTCACATTATCGTGTTGAGGTCGAATGGCGCTACGACGGTGGGCAGTGGAAAGTGATCCATATCAAATGGCAATAGTCTTATATTGCACGTGGCGTGCCGCGTAGCTTGAGCAGGAATGCGCCAGCCGCGCAGTGTTTTTGATTGGTTTGAGAAAGGTTGCTTGCTGAAACAGTATTTTGAATAAAAGAGCGCCTTGAAAATTGACGGAAAGTCAACCGCTATTTAAATAATCGGCAGAATTATTTTTTCTTTAAAAAATTTTAGTATGGTGGTTAAAAAGGGGTTGCGAAGAATTGTAGGTGTGCCTATAATTCCGATCCTTCGTCGCTTGGCGGGGTT
>QMCD01005764.1_pt1 | contig 14540 bp, 18 predicted proteins | sample 1821841 | NCBI WGS metagenome assembly QMCD01 (sample SAMN01991225, study PRJNA193472) | Termite gut metagenome, whole genome shotgun sequencing project. | isolation source: worker | host: Macrotermes natalensis | reverse complement strand
ATTCGGGCCAGCTCTCCTTTTTTTTGCGTTGTGTGCATTTTACAGTCGGCTAAAATCGCCTATTTTCTCTAAAATGCCATGTCGCAACCCGAAAAATCTTCCGAAAACTGTCCAGAGTTCCCATTTTCTCTCAGAGAACTCCGACAACACACCACAAAACTTGACGATTATGTCAAATTCGCCGCCGTTGCTGTCATGCAGAATGAAATGGGGCCAGACGACTTGGGCTGTCCCTCAACCGTTGTAGACGAGCTGGCTCATTTGCATGGCCTTTTGGACTTGGCTCGCTGCTGTGTCTCGGAAATCGAACAAGTGGTCAATAACGATCTTTAATCGCTTTGGTTTGTGAAACGGGTGCGGACTGTGGGGATATGATACACGGTGCGGCACACCGATTGTCGGTTGACTTTTCTGCGATGTTGCCTATAAAGGAGAGTACAACTCAACGAGCCAAATTTTTGAAGGTCTGAATTATGCGCGTACTCATTTTGGGCGGTGGAAAAGTGGGACAAACCATCGCCGAAATTCTCGGAACGCATCATCACGATGTCACCGTCATTGAATCAGACGAAAATCGTGCCAAACAGCTCGATGATCTTTTAGACAGCGGGGCGGTCATCACCGGCTCCGCGGCGCACGCCGACGCGCTTTTTCAGGCTGACGTGGCTTCGGCGGAAGTGTGCTTGGCCGTCACAGGCTGCGACGAAGTCAATTTGGTCGGAGCTTCCATCGCTAAAACGATGGGCGCGAGGCGCGTGGCGGCGAGAATTTTTTCCAGCTCGATTCAAGATACCAGTACGGTCGATTATCAAAAGCATTTTGGCGTTGACCGACTGATGAGCATTGAACATCTCACGGCGGCGGAATTTGCACGCGAAATTCGTGTGACCGGCGAGTTGACCATTGACCATTTTGCTGGCGGAGAAATCGAAATTCAGGAAATTTTGATCTTCGATGAACCACCCAGTGCGATGCGCAAACCCCTTGCGGAGCTGAAATTTCCGCCGGACGTTCGCGTGGGCGTGATTCGGCGCGAGGGTGAAATCAAAATCGCGATGGCCAGCGATATGATTCAGCAGGGCGACCGCATTTCCCTGATTGGAACGCGCGAAACCATTGAAAAAACGAAGAAAAAATTTCAAGGCCAATCCCCCAAAGCCAAACGGATTCTCATCGGCGGCGGCGGCGAGATCGGATATCAACTGGCCCTCATTTTGCATGAACGGCGGCATCTGGTCACGATCATGGAAGCGAAACGCGAACGCTGTGATTATTTGTCGGTGCGTCTGCCCGGCTGCACCGTCATACAGGGCGATGTCACGAACCGGACGTTGCTGCAAAATGAACATATCCACAATTTTGACGGCTTTGTGGCTTGTACAGGGGAGGACGAAAAAAACATCATCGCGGCCTTGGAAGTCAAATCCTACAGCGAAGAGATTCGGACGATGGTGCTCGTGGACCGGCCTGACTATCGAATGCTGACGGAAAAGCTTAAAATTGATCAGGCCATCGTGCCAGCAAGCGTCATTGCGAAACAGGTTTTGGGTTTTTTGAATCACGGGCCAATTCTTTTTCGCAACATGGAACTTTTTGGGCAGGCCATCGATGTCGTTGAGTTGGAGGTGACAGCCGGGGCAAAAATCACGGAGGATACACTGCGTAATGTTCCCTTGCCGCGGCAGTGCCTTTTGGCAGCGGTCATGCGGACGCGCTTTGTCCAAGTTCCGAACGCGGATTTTCGTTTTTTGCCGGGCGACACGGTTGTCGCGCTTGTTCAGCCGGAAATGTTAGCCGAATTGGTCCAGTTTTTCTAAAATGCTGGTGGCGCGAATTGCAGCAGTTTTTCGCATTGTGTCAATCGCACCGACATCACGAAAAAAATGGCGGGGTTTTTTCGCGTTTTCGCAGAGGGGGTTTGCTTTTTTGCGATAAATCCTGTATACTTACTGCCAAGAGGGTTTTTCCTTTCAAGCTGTGCATTTTTGCTGCAAGGTCGCCTCTTTGGAACGGTTTGTGGCTTACTATTTTTGCAGATACTTTCCGAGCGGATGCGATTGTCCGCCCTTTTGTTTAACGGAGATAACAAAACATGGCCCAACAAAGAATTGATGTCAAAAAAGTCGCAGATATTAGTATCGCCACTTGCCGGGATATGAAATTGAATGATGATCTCGTCATTCAGGAGTGGGGTGACCAGCTTTTGGGGCTGCTCGACGATGCCAACTGCCGCAAACTTCTGATCAATTTTGAGCGGGTGATGTTTATGTCCAGCTCCGCTCTGCGTGCCCTGATCACGCTGAATCGCAAAGCCAAGGAAATCAAAGCGGATTTACTGCTTTGCGGCATTGACGACAATATCATGGAAGCCTTTCGGATTACCCGGCTCGACAGCGTCTTCACCATCACGAAAAATGAGGATGAAGGTATCCGCTCCATGACCATTGTTTCAGGCAAGTAGATGTCGTGAGATTGGTGGCATTGAAAAAGTGGCCACGAAAGACGAAAAGCACGGACGCGCGAAACGGACAGAAGGTTTGGTAGTTCGTCCGACTTGGCGGATATTGTCGCTTGTTTTTTTACGACACGGAGACCATTCGATGGATTCCAAAGACGGAACGTGGAGCTTAAAACTGAATTTTTCAAGCGACATGGATAAGGCGCATGGTCTTATCGATGAGGTTTCCAAACAGTTCGACGGAACCGACTGGAACCAAAAAGAGCAATTTGCAATCAATCTGGCCTTGGAAGAAGCTCTCGTGAATGCGATCAAGCATGGAAATAAATCGAATCCTGAAAAAATGGTTTATTTTTCGTGCGAGCTCTCGAATGACGCGTTTCAGTGTTGCATTGAAGACGAAGGGGCGGGCTTCGACGTGAAAAATCTGCCTGACCCACGAGATGAAGATCACCTTATGATCGCGTCAGGGCGGGGTGTCTTCCTGATCAGGCAATTTATGAACACCGCCGAGTGGAATGAACGCGGTAACGGCATGAAAATGGAGAAGCTGCGCGAAAAATAAGAGCGTGTTGTCTATTCTTGACTTGCTTCGGTTTCTTCGTTGGCCAGTTGCAGCAAAACGCGGCTTTCTTTTTGATTTGGGCAGTACCAAAAGCAGCGTCCGCAGGCCACACAACGACTGGAATCGACTTCATAATCCGTTCGACGGCGGCGAGTTAGCATCGAAACGAGTTTTAGTCCGAGCACCAATCCAAACCAAGCCCCCAGCAGCCCACCGCCAAAACGAAATTGCTCAAACCGTTTCTTAGCTTTGTCGTAAATTTCTTGATGTGTTGTGCCAAAAAGCATGGCCGACTGCACAGCCGCCCGGGTTTCAGGGTAGATGCCGAAAGTTTGGTCGCCACTTTCTTCTTCAGCATGAAGCAACATGGCCGTGCGGACATCGACACTCCACGGAGCGAACTGCGGAGCCGTGCGGTATCCGAGCGTGGCAAAACCGGCAACAAGGACGGGGAGTATGACGACAGCGAGAAAGAGGCGGCGTGGACCGCGGCGACGATCGTCTGAAGTGGGGTCAATGCTGGGCTTCTGAATAGCGTTGTAGGGGCAAATGTCCTCGCAAAGGCGGCATTTGGTGCATTCGCCGGGCGTGACGGTCACCTTTGTCATGGCCAGCGAGCTGCAAAAACCGAGCAACGCCCCATAAGGACATAAAAAACGGCAAAAGGGTCTGCTGATGAAGAACCCCAACATGAGCATGATGCCCGTAAAAATCATCACGGGATAGAGGCCACTCAACCGAAACAATCCAACATAGGGGTCAAAGCGACAAATGTAATATCCTAGCCCCGTGTAAACAAAAAACACGCCAAGGCCAAGCCAAAACCAGCGAAAAAGTCCTAAAACCTGCTCCAAACATTCCGGCACGCGCCATTTCACGATGGCCGTTAGTTCTTGCACCGCTCCCAAAGGACAAACTGATGAACAAAAGATTCGGCCAAAAAATAAAGCGGCCAAGAGCGGCAAAACAAAAAGCAGAATGGTCGTTTCCGGCACATAAGAGATGGGCTGGATAAGGCCGCCGACGATATTTTGAAACATGCCCACGGGACAAGGACAACCGTGCAGAATAAACCCCAGCAGAACCACAGAGGCGATAGACAGGCCGTAAAGCATTTTCCGGCTGCGAAACCGGTACACAGCCAAGCCTGCCAAAACGAGAAAAAGTCCGTAAAATCCCAAGGAAACGAGGTTTTCGAGTCCCAGCGGCATATCGGGCAAGGGAGTTTCCGTGATGGGACGCTCATAGCCGGAGGTAAATTCTGGCGGCGGATTGCGTGGAATCGCAACAGCATTCGAGGGCAAAATGGCCAAAAGCGGCAAAAACGCTGAAAAAGGAAAAAACGCGAAAAAAACGAAGCATAGAAAAATATCGAAAAAGTCTCGTTTTGAGGTTTTTTGAGCCTATGATGAAACACGCAAACTACCAGCGCAAGCGGTAAGCATCAAAAACGGGGCCATCCGTGCATGTCCGCCGGTAATCCCACACTTCGCCCATGTCACTTTCTACTCGATAGGGAACAACGCAGCCGTAACAAATTCCGAGTCCGCAGCTCATTGGCGTTTCAAGTGAAACGTAACAGGGAAGTTGCCGCGTTTTTGCCACGTTAAAAGCACTACGAAGCATGGGTTTCGGCCCGCAACATAGAATCTGCGTGGATTCACTCGGCTTGCAGACATCCGCGATCAAATCCGTCACCCGCCCATGATACCCTTGCGAACCATCGTCCGTGGCAATATGAACATCAACGAGAAGACGCTGGAAGTCGTCGACGCAGGCCAGCCGGGCTTTCGTTTTCGCTCCGTACAGTAGCGTACACCGTCCGCCATTCTGTTGGCTATGCGACTGTGGCTTGCAAAGAAGTGACTCGGCCAGCATGAAAAATGGCGTTTGGCCGATGCCGCCTGCCACCATAATGGTATGGTTAGGCATTTTTTCTGGTGCGGCCAGTGTCGAAAAGCCATTGCCTAGCGGAGCCCAGAGCGAGAGTTTTGTGCCCGGCGAAACGGCGGCCAACTTTGCCGTCATTCTGCCAACAACGATGTATACGACTTCGAGCAAACTCACGCCAGCGTTGGTTTCCACACGATAAATAGCGAGTGGCCTACCCAAAAGCGGATCAGTGTGATTTGGCAAACGCAGCATGACAAACTGGCCGGGCCGAATCTCTGGCAGGGGTTCGTGGATTTTCAAACTCAGGCGGTAGGTCTCATCGGCCACGCGGCAATTTTCCACGACACGGCTCGTTCCGTACCAAACACTCTTTTCTGCGCAAAAATCTGTCATTAAAATTCTTCCGGCACGAAAAATGCGGGGTAGGGGGTCAATCGCCAGCCCGCCGCGCGAAAAGCCCCTTCCGGGTAGGCTTTTTCGCCGACCATTTTCACAAAAAACGTTTTCTTTGCTCCGGCTTCATCTTCATAAGTCACGGAATAAATCGACTGAACCTCATTTTTTGAAGGCTGCGTTGTTTGCGAAAGAGTTTTGTAGAACCGGATGTCGGCTTTTTCTCCCAAGGCCAAGAGAAGTCGCACGATTTTGTTGTCAAGGAAGCTGCGCAGGTCAGCATGGCGAAACTCGTCATTGTACTGAAAAGGCCACCACTCTTCTGCAAGGTGATGGTTGCCGCGTCCCCAGTAATAATAGTGCTGCATTTCCAGTCCCAGCGGCACGTTGCCATCCTGAATCGTCTGAAACCAAATACGGAAAAACTGGTCCGCTTCATGGCGAATACCACTTTGATACAAAGGCCGCCAAACAGAAAAAGATACAATCGCAATAATCGATAAACTCAGTGCCGTCTGTCCGAGTGCTCGGCCAAAAAGCGCCCCCTCCGCTCGATGGATGGATCGCAAGGCGACGCAGGCCAGCAGAATAGCGAGGAAGGGCAAAAACGCAAGCCACCCGGTCAGAAAAACGAGAAGGGACAAAAGGGAGACGCAAAAGGCCGTCAGTGCTAAAATACTCAGCCGGGAATACGGCATCTCCGCATCGCTGCCATCGCTCCATGAATCGGGCGGCGAGCCAGGCTGCAAACCTGAAGATGGCAATAGCGAATGATTTGACGGGCGTTCTTCAGTCATACTTTCCACTGAGGCAAAAACTCTCGATCTTTGTTAGCGCGAGGGAACGGTCCCGGAAAACAACACCGAACCTTTGTTATCCTCTGCGTTTTTCATAATGGCCTGCTTGCGTTTCAGATGCTGGGCGCGAAAATTTTCGGGAAAAGGATGGGGATTGGCAAAGGCTGACAACGAACCCGCACTCAACACTTGCACCAATTTGTGTGTCGCGACCGTCCAACGTCCCGATGGCACCGAAGTCTCCGGTTTTTCCCCCACCGGGGACAGATTCAGCGAAAAATAGTACGCACAGAGCAAGACCAAGCTCAGCACCGTCAGCGAAGCGGAATTTCCCGCTTTTTCAACCGGGTCAGGAAATTGGACATTCACACGCGAAAGCAACCGTGTGATTTCACTGAAAATCAGCAGCGTCAGGAGGAAAATGCCCCAAAATGCCAGAAAATCCGCAAAAAACAGGATTTTTTCCAGATTTTTTGCGAGAAAGACGGCCAAGGCTTCCCAATACGCGACGGCAATCAAAAAAGCGAAAAACACGTTCATCGCGGACAGAACATTGCCCCACAAACCTTCGCGCCAGCGAAAGCCAAAAAGGGCACCGACGACGGCCAAGGGCACACCATAGAGAAAAAATTGATATAAAACGGTATAAAACATAGTATGACCTCGTTATGATTTTTCCACTGTGAAACAAGCCGATTGCGAAACAAACTGTCATTCCCGCGAAGGCGGCGGTGTGTGCCATTCCCGCAAAGGCGGGAATCCGAAAGTCCTCTTTTTCCACATCCACCAGTTTCGCTGCGCTACACTGGCGGCTCATTGTCCACTCAAATTACTGCTTCATCACGCGCGATAATTCTTCGACCGTCGTACCACCTTGGACAAGGAAACGCACGCCTTCCGTCATAAACGGTGCTTGGCCTTCTTTGTTCAACTGCTGGCGGATTTGATTCGCATTGGCTCCCGAAAGGAACATTTGCCGAACGGCATCGCTGATGGTAACAATTTCAAAAAGCGCGATGCGACCATGATAGCCAATGCCACTGCACGTTTCGCAAACACCGCGTTTTCGCTCTTCCGGTTCCGGCAACGGTGTGCGGGTTCGATAAAGCTGCTGAATTTGGTTCGGCGGCAGTCGCAGCTGAGCCAAAAGTTGCGGGGAAGGTTGGTACGGCTCTTTGCAATCGGGGCAAAGTCGGCGAATCAAACGCTGGCAGCAGACCGCGCTCACTTTCGATAAAAACTCTTTGACGGGAAAATTTTTCAGAGCCATAAAACGCTGGATCGTTTCCACAGCGTCTTTTGCGCGGTGCATCGTGATGAACAGGCGAGGATGATCGATTTCCTGACAGCAACGCTTCATGGTTTCCGGGTCAAGCATGTCCCGAATGACCAGGGCGTGAGGCTCTTTGAAAAACACGTCCGGCAACACCTTCATGGGCGTTTCGCCTTTGGAAGAATCGTACTCCGCCAGCACCACGTTTTCAATCGGCTCGGTGGGCCGCGCCAAATCTTCCACACTGACCACATCGCGTTGTGAAACGGTCGGCGTTGCGAATAAAAACGTTCATCGAACTGCGAAGGCCGTTGCCCGGCATCGCAGACACCACCAGTAATCCTTGCGGGGCATTGAGAAGGCTCAAAAGTTTGTCCTTTTGTTCCGGGCGGCATCCCAAATCTTCCAGCGTTTGAAACGGCACTTTGGCAGCGTTGAATTGCAACACAACGGCCTCACCGGTCTGCGTGCCCTGCGAGGTAAAACCTACTTCGTATTTGATTTTCTTGGTTCGTTTTGCGATAAAGGTGCCGACTTGACGCGAGCGGCGGTCATTGGGATTCACCCCGACAAGAATTTTGGCCGCGACGAGCACCTCCTCCATGCTGTCCATCGTTTTGCCTTTTTCAATGACGCGAGGAATCGGCGGCAGCTCTAACCACACGCCATCGACCTGATGGCGGATGACGGTGCGTTCGGGCGTAAAGTCAAACATGATCGCATCGGCGCGACTGAGCAGCGCGTCGTAAACATGCTGCCGCAAATCGTTATAACCGTCAGAGTTTCGAGCCAAAATCAGGCGGCCTTGCAGGGTTTGTGGATCGACATCTTTGCCAATAGTCTCAAATTCAATCGCGGGACCGGTTTCATACTTTTGCCTCTGCTTGATCTTGATTTTAACTCCAAATTTGAGCATCAGCTTCGCGAATAAGAAATGGAGATGCTCGCCCGTCATCACTTTTTCATGCGGCGGCACCAAGGCATTTCGTTTAAGCGTGTAAACCAAAACCGGAACCAGCCAGAGCAGAACGTAGACAGGAAAGGCGGCCCAAAAAATGGGAATGAAAAGACTGCCAAGCCCGCCGAGAAAAAAAACGAGCAAGTAGACGAGGTTCAGTGTTTGGCGATTGGGATTCTTCAGTCGCTCCATGTCGCAGTTCATCCAACTGGCGTAATAAACCCAGATGAAAAAGAACAGAATGAAGAGGGACAGCTTGATGGCACTGAAATATCCTCCAGGCCCCCACCAGCCGGTTACGAGAACGTCCCCAGCTCGTGACGGTGACACGGTGGGAGCAACAGGCGACGCGGCAGCGTGAGACGGAGTCGAGGTCGCATTTTGCGCTGGCGCGGCGGGAGGGGACGAAGTTTGCACAAAAACATTGTTGGCTTGCATTTGCGGATTTGCACTTAAAACCGCCTTGGCAGCCCGCTGGGCACTAAGCAAATTGATGATGGTTCGCAGCTGCGCCGATGCCGTATTTGGCCACAGCACAGCGATGAGCACAAACATAAGCGGAACGAGCAGGAATTTAGAGGGGGAAATAGAATTTTTCATCGGAAAAGAAAAAGGAAAATATCAATCAACGCAAATTATTGTTACCATTTTTTGGGCACAAATCCATCGGGCGAGGGCTGTATTTCAACGGCTTCTCAAGACTGAACAATCACGTACATTCCTTGTTTTTGGGCAAAAGCGGCCACATTGGGCTTCACAACTGCGTCAGCGATGCCCGCAATATAAAACTTGATGCCGACATCACCGTGACCTTCGTTGATGAAACGCCGAAATTTGTCCATCCGCTCTATGATGGCTTCGTATGTCAAGGGTACTTGTTTTTCATAAAAATGGCCCATTCTACAAAATGCCCGGCTCTTTGACTTCAATGCCCTTCAGTGCCATTTTCAACGATTCCACGTTCGGGGCCACCTCAAACGCCGTTGCCCTGTCAATCTTTTTCGCGAAAACCAGCTCTTTCAGACTCTTTGTAAAATCTTGCATTCCTTCCAGCTCGCCAATTCGGATCGCGTCGGTCAGCTTTTCGTCTTTTTCTTCCAAAACCAATTTTCGTACCGTCGCATTGAATACCATAATCTCGACCGTCGGCACCCGCGACACACCTTCCATGCAGGACGGCAATAGTTTTTGCGCCACAATGCCTTTCATGTTAAATGCCAAGGCGCTGCGAATCGCTTTGTGCATTGAAGACGGAAAAAGGTCGAGAATACGGCCAATCGTGCTCGCCGCCGAGGAGGCGTGAATCGTTCCGAACACCAAGTGACCGGTTTCCGCCGCGTGGATGGCCGTCTCAAACGTTTCGCGGTCACGCATTTCGCCGACGAGCATCACGTCCGGGTCTTCACGAACGGCGTGCTTCATGCCGATAGAAAAGTCCACCACATCGAGACCAATTTCCCGCTGGTTGATAAGGCTTTTGTCATCTTTGAATAGAAATTCAATCGGGTCTTCCAGTGTCAAGATGTGCTTGCGGTAATTTTGGTTGACCCAATTGAGCATTGAGGCGATGGTCGTACTTTTTCCCGAACCGGTTACGCCAGCCAAAAGTACCATGCCTTGCGAAAATTTGCACAGGTCGTAAAGCGTTTCCGGCAAATGCAAGCCCTGCAAACGCGGGATGTCGTTGTTGATTCGCCGTGCGACCAGACCGAGATGCCCCATCTGCTGGAGCACGTTGACGCGGAATCGCCACGCTTCGCCGTCCACGATACATTGATGAGCAAAGTCCGCCCCACCGGTTTCCTCAAGAATTCTCTTGTTGCGATCATCCATAATCGCCAAAATGCTGCGGGTCATTTCCACATCGTCAATGGGACCACGCTCCAAAGGTCGCAATTCACCCTTGAGACGCACAAAAGGCGGCTTGTCGACTTTGAGATGCAAGTCGCTACCACGGAGTTTGACAAGAGCGCGAATTTATCGATTTCGTATTCTTTTTGAACCTTGATATAACGCGCTGCTAGGGCTTGTTCGTCAACGGACATAGTACGATGTTCCTAAAAAGTGGGAATACGGATTCCCGCCCTCGCGGGAATGACATGAAAGGACTGAGTGATGCTTGCAGTGGATACCGGAGATTATAGCAAATCGTGTTTAGGCCGACAAGCATGTTGCCCGAAAACATGTCGCGAATGCCTTATTCGCTGGGAAACTCCGAGAAAGGCGATTTTTCTCGCTTTCCATCCTCTTCGTAAATCGATACAATCGTGATATTGTGCAAATTCGCAAAATCCACCACATCCTGCCGGTCAATAAAAATCGTTCGATCCGCTTCAATGGCCAAGGCTCGCGCGCCAGATTCATACATCGTTTGCAAGGTCAAAAGCCCAAAGGTGGGCACGTCAAATCGCATGTCTTGCTGCGGTTTAGCCACTTTCACGACAACAAATCCTTCGGCGGGACTGAGCGAACCTGCCCGGCGGATACATTCGTCCGTTCCTTCAATCGCTTCGACGGCCAAAATCGCCTGATGCCGCACGCACACACTTTGGCCAACGTCCAGCCTACCTATTTCCTTGGCGAGCGGCCAGCCAAAGCAAATATCTTTCCATTCGGCAGCGGTCGGACCGCGCCGGGTGAGTTTTTGGCGTTTCACGAGCAATTCCGGCACAAGACTCGTGCCGGGCAAAAGTTGGATGCCGCTTTTTTCAAACGCTTGAACAACGGCCAAAAGCAGCGTGTCGTCCTTGCAATCTTTTCGCCGCGTCAAAAACATCGGCATAAAAGTCCGTAGCGTGAAAAAGTCGGGCAATTGTTTCCAAATCAACCGAGGTTCCAAAAGCAGCTTCTTGTTAATTTTGCCCGCCATTGTCCCTTGGGTCAAGCCGTGCCGCTTAAAAAAACGAACGGCGGTATGCAAACGGCCCAGTCCCATCGGAGCAAAATCATCGCAACTTTCCTTCAAAACCGGGTCGGCATGATTGATCACGCCCATACAAAAAACTTTCGTGCCCTGTTGTTTGAGGGCTCGGGCAAGATAAATGGGATAGCGCCCCCAGCCGGCGATCAAGCCAACGCGATCGGGAATGTTGGCGGCAAGAAAGTGTGGCATAAGAACCCTAGAGCATAAAAACCATGCGATACGTCCACAACGCCAACAATCTGACGTTCCGAATTGAACCGGTACTCCGCTTGGCAAGCCGGTTCGGGCGATTTGAACCCACGTCAAAATGCGAACTTGATGACGTTTTGAAGTCGAAAACGCAAATACGTTCTGAACCGCTCCCCAGTATACTAAAAAAACGCCAAGCGTCAAACGCGCTCTCTCTTGAATAAATGAAAAAACACGTTAAAATCATCACCTTGTTTCGTTTTGCATCCTTCGCAAATCAAATTCATCTCGTTTTTCCCAATGAAAAAAGCCTCTTCAAAAGCGGACACACCCGAAAAAAAATTGACGCCCGCGGAAATTGAAGCCTACAAAGTCAAGTTGCTTCAGATGCGGGATCGACTGCGCGGTAATGTTTCCACCATGACCGATGCCGCCCTCAATAAAAATTTTCTTGAAGCTTCGGGCGAATTTTCTGGAATGCCCATCCACATGGCCGACATTGGTTCGGACAACTTCGAGCAGGAGCAAACCCTGTCGTTCATGCAATCCGAGAGCGGCATCCTTAGCGAAGTCGAAGAAGCCCTGCGCCGCATTAAAGACGGTGTGTACGGCATTTGCGAAGGTTGTGGATGCCGCATTCCCAAGGTACGGCTCAATTTTCTGCCGACCGCTTCGATGTGCGTGAAATGTGCCGAAATTGCCCAGCGAGAGGAAAATTGATGTCGGAATGTCAACAAGCAGGGCAGGGTGACGCGTCGAAAGAAATGGCACAAAAAAAGCCGTTGGGCTGGTTTTATGTCGTCAATCTCCTGCTCTTTGCCGCATTTTTCTCGCTGGGCTTGCTTGCCGACTTGGAATCGAAACGTCTGCTTTTTGCAAATTTGGGTAGGCCGGGCGAGTATTTACGCTTTGAAAAACCGGAGCAAGAATCGGTTTACTGGCTCGTGGAAGGTTTTTTTGGCTTTCAAACCGCTCTCAACGAAGGAGCTATGTTCGGTATCGGGCAGGGCCAAGTGGTCGTTTTGGCGGTTCTGTCGGTGGTGGCACTTTTGAGCATTCTGCTTTTCCTTCTCTTTTCGGCGGCGCGGGAAAGCCGTTTTCTGTCGAGCACGCTGGGCTTGATTCTGGCAGGCGTGGTGGGCAATCTTTACGACCGCTTTGGATGGCATGATTTGACGTGGAATTACCCGCCAGCGCGAATCGGCGAGCCGGTGTTTGCGGTGCGGGACTGGATACTGTTCCGTTTTGGCTCTTTTACTTGGCCTAACTTCAACATTGCGGATTCTCTCTTGGTTTGCGGTGCCATCCTTCTGTCTTACTACATGGCCCGCTCAGCATGATTTGAGCCGCCGCATTTCTCTTGCCTCCCTCATTCTGTTTTGCTAGAATCGTCGGAGTGTTTCCTATTATGGAATCCTGTCCAGATGTTCACATCCGCAAAAAGGAGTTGACCATGCGTACTTTTTTGCGCTGCTTCGTTTTCGCGCTGATTTCCTGTACCGCTCACCTCGCCGCCGAAGATTCCATCGATGAGCCAGCTTGGGACGCTGAGTTCCCTGTTTGACATCAAATTGCTAGGACTTTTTTAACTCCCACAAGCCTGAACTCATCACCCTTGCCTTTTTGCCCGGCCAATTTAGAATGATTGGAAAATTGAACGTGCTCTCGAATACATCAATACAGCTTTTGTTCTAGGTCTTCTCCCTCTCCACTATCAACTCCCAACTCTGCCCAGCATGTCCGCCATAGATCAGCGTTTGACTTTTGAAAAGCCCATTTTTGAACTCGAAGCCCGCATCGAATCGCTCCGAAAAGATGCCGCATCACCCGGGGCTGGCCCAGAGACGCGCGAAGAAATCGCCCGAATGCGAAAAAGCCTCATGGAGTTGCAAAAAGAAGTCTACGCCTCGCTGAAACCGTGGGAAACGGTCGAAGTCGCGCGTCATCCAAATCGCCCACAGTCCCTAGATTATCTCGACATGATTTTCGACGAGTTCGTCGAACTGCACGGCGACCGTTTTTTCGGCGATGACAGGGCAATTCGCACAGGTTGGGCAAAATTGGACGAGTTTAAGGTCATGCTCGTCGGAATGCACAAAGGCCGAAACCTGAAAGAGCGGCAGGAATGCAATTTTGGCTGTGCCCATCCCGAAGGCTATCGCAAGGCACTCAGGACCATGAAGCTGGCGGCGAAATTTCACCTGCCGATTGTATGTCTGATTGACACGCCGGGTGCGTATCCGTCGGCTCGGAAGAGCGCGGCGTAGCCTACATTATCGCGGAACTGATGTTTGAAATGTCACTGCTGCAAACGCCGATTGTTTGCGTGGTCATCGGGGAAGGAGGGTCGGGCGGTGCGATTGGGATCGGGGTGGGCGACCGCGTGGCCATGCTGGAGCATTCGTATTATTCGGTGATCAGCCCAGAAGGTTGTGCGGGCATTTTGTGGAAAGGCCACGAACACAAGGAGAAGGCGGCGGAAGCTCTCAAAATGCGGTCGAAGGATTTGCTGCGTTTTGGGGTGATTGAGGAGATGATCGAGGAGCCGCTGGGCGGGGCGCATCGTGATCCGCACATGGCGGCCTCGCGACTCAAGCAATTTTTACGCGCGCAACTCCGTGAGCTTTCGCGCAAGCCCATCGCGGAGCTTGTCGAAAAACGCTATGAGCGATTTCGCAAGCTGGGCATGTTTGAGGAAGAGATGCAGCCTGACAACCAGCCGCAAACGTGACGCAGCAATTGTTTCCAATACGACTATTCAATGTGCTAGGAGAATGACAATGTTAGTGATGGAAATTTTGGTTTGTGTTGTTTTTGGTCTTTTCGCAATAATTCTCGCCGTCTTGGCTTTTTTGGGGTCCCTCAAAAAACTGGATGACCTTTTAGCGTACTTGGAAAAAAACGGATTTGAAATCTCGTTATTCAGATGGTGCATTAAGCACATCATTAACATTCTCAATGTAATCGTGAATTTTTTCAACTTGCGCGAACGCGCTTCCAAAAAATACTATGAGACGCTAAGATCACGAGATTTTTTAGAGTGGGAAACAAAGATATTATCAATCCTTTACCAAAAGGCGATACCAAAAGG
>QMCD01001544.1_pt1 | contig 14541 bp, 10 predicted proteins | sample 1821841 | NCBI WGS metagenome assembly QMCD01 (sample SAMN01991225, study PRJNA193472) | Termite gut metagenome, whole genome shotgun sequencing project. | isolation source: worker | host: Macrotermes natalensis | reverse complement strand
AATGCGGGTGAATATGGTCAAACCCATCTCCGGAAAGGACACTCCCTCGGCACTGGTAATGGAGACATACAGAATCCCCCAAACTCTGCCATACAATATCACCTTCACGGGATGGACGGTGACACCTGCGTCCTACACCACAACCGGCGGCCTGAACAATCCCGATCTGAACATTACATTCACCGCCGCAACGACATACACCCTAACTGCAAACTTCGACCTGCCGGGCAGCGTGACTTACTCTGCCACGAAAACGGTTACTGCCGACGCGTCGGTCATCAACACAATGACAATCTCCGGACCTGACGGGTCGGTGTTGCCGAATTTTTGATATATCAATTACGGCGCTTCGACTTCGACAATGCCTCAGGGCGCAACATTCGAGGGATGGACCATAACCCCGAACACATACTCCACTGCAAATCCGTTGCACAACAGTTACATAGGGGTGTGTTTCACCGAAAACGGGCCATACACCCTGATAGCCAACTTCAGATTGTCAGACGGAACCGTTTACTCCGCAACGAAGTATGCCTATGCAAGCGATGCGTTTTGGGACGCCGAAATCAACGGCCCGACCAATCCGACATCACATAACAATTTGGTATACACCGTCATGGCCCCGCCTGCGGGAATCAATTTCACGGGGTGGTCGGTATCTCCGAATTCGCACAACGTNNNCACAACGTTACCATGTCAAGCAGTGGGGATACGGGTTACATGTATCTTAATATTTCGTTCCTCGCCGGGGGCCAGCACACTATTTCAGCAAACTTCACCACGCCCAACGGCCCTTACACTCTCTCAAAAACGGTTGAGATACCCGAAGCCGTCGAGTTCTTTTTCCCTGTGGTGTACTACGAAAGGGCCGACCGGACGAATGCGCCTGTCAGAGTGGGGGATCTCGTCAGATTTTATGTCTCCAACGCTCCTCCGCACATAAACAACAATCCGCCCGGATTTTACGGAATCTACTGGTTCGAATGGGAGGTCAACGGGCAGCAATCGGCGGAAAGGTCGCCGAGCCTAATGCAGTATATGGTCGCCGGGGGATTGAACGTAAAATGTAGGCTCCATTACTATTCGCAGGCTTCGTTGTGGAGTTACAACATAATCATGAACCCGCACACAGGTTATTATCGCGCTCCTTTGGATGAAGACATGCAGGTGGATATCGATATATCAGAGCTGCAGCAACATTAATAAACCGATACTAACGTAGAATAAAAAAGTAGCGTTTTTCGGCATTCTTGCCGTTAAGCGCTATTTTTTTACTACATTTGTAAATTGTGGTGATTTTTTTCTCTCTAATCCGCAAACTTATTTGCAGGCCCGACATTTTTAATTACACTAAACATAGACTCTTTATGAAAAAATGTATCCTTTTGGCAGCCGCCGCATTGCTCGCAGGCGGCCCGTCCATGGCACGCGAACTGCATGTGGCCAAAAACGGCTCCGACCGAAACGACGGCTCCGCCGGCGCTCCTTTCCTGACAATCTCCCGCGCGGCGGAAGAGTTGCGCTCCGCCGACACGGTGACTGTGCACGCCGGAATCTACCGCGAATGGGTCAGCCCAAAAAATTCGGGTCTCGACCGTTACAGTCGCATAGTATACCGCGCTGCGCCGGGCGAAGATGTGTGGATCAAAGGCTCCGAAGAGGGGAAGAACTGGACGCGCCAGGGTCGCACCGATGTCTACAAAGCCGTGATTCCCAACACGCTTTTCGGCGATTTCAACCCCTTCGCCACACTGTTGTACGGCGACTGGCTAAACTCAACCGCAATGCCTTATACTTTGGGCGAAGTGTACCTCGACAACAAGTCGCTCTACCAGGTAGCAAGTCTCGAAGCCGTACAGAATCCTGTTGTCCACCAGCGCTCGAGATTCCCCGAATCCTCGCTGCTGCAATGGTATGCCGAAGTGACGGACACAGAAACGACAATATGGGCCAACTTCGGAGGCGCCGACCCGACTAAAGCTCTCGTCGAAATCAACGTGCGCCCGGCGGTATTCTTCCCTAAACTTCCGGGAATCAACTATATTCACGTCGAGGGCTTCCATCTGTCGCAGGCCGCTACGAACTGGGCGCCTCCCACCGCGTTTCAGCAGGGGCTGATAGGCCCCCATTGGAGCAAGGGATGGGTGATAGCCGACAACCGCATCAGCAACTCGAAATGCAGCGGCATCAGTCTCGGTAAAGACCGCGCCTCCGGTGAAAATCTCTGGACAACGGAACGTACCCTTTCAGGCTTCAATCGCGAACTCGAAGCGATATTCAAAGCCTACAACATGGGATGGAACAAAGACAATATCGGCTCGCACATCATCCGTAACAACGAGATATTCGACTGCGAACAGACAGGCATTTGCGGTCACCTGGGCGGCGTATTCAGTGTAATCGAGGGTAACTACATCCACGACATAAATGCAAAACGCCAGTTCGGCGGCGCCGAGTTGGGCTGCATCAAACTGCACGCCGCCATCGACGTCGTCATTCGCGGAAACTTCTTCGAAAACGGTTACAACGGCCTGTGGCTCGACTGGCAGGCGATGGGAACGCGCGTGAGCGGTAACATTTTCGTTAACAACGACCATTGGGATTTATGGACGGAAGTTACCCACGGCCCGTGCCTGGTGGACAACAACATCATGCTCTCCCCCACCGGCTTCTTCGACTGGGGACAGGGCGTAGCCATGGTTCACAACATCATTGCCGGAACATTCCAGTTCAGCCCTCAGAATACGCGCTATACCCCCTATCACGCCCCCCACTCCACCCAAATCGTGGGTATCATGAGTTTCCCCGGCGGCGACAACCGCTACTATAATAACATCTTCGCCATTGCACCCGGCTCCACCCGCGAGGACAAAACGGCGGGTCTGTCGGTCTATAACGAGCGTCCGCCCTACTATCCGGGTATCTATCGCGACATGAACACCCGCCAAACCACCAACCCGCAGTTGCTCTCGTTCATGGAACAGATGGCGCAGGGCAACAGCCAATCGTCGCGTTTCCAGCTGGCCATGCACGTCGCCTCGAACCTCTACCAAAACGGCGTTCAACCCTATCGTTATGAACAAAACCACGCCACAAGCGACCTCGACGCCGCTCCGATGCTCGAAGTGCGGGGCGACAAGGTAATTTTGAAAATCAAGCTCGACGGTGCAGTGAGTACGCTCCGAGCCACGCCCGTCGACACCGAAATGCTCGGCAAGACCTACTACTCGAACAGTTATTACGAGAATCCCGACGGCTCTCCGCTGGCAATAGACCGCGACTTTGCAGGCAACGCACGCAGTCTCGAGACACCCACTGTCGGTCCTTTCGAGAACGCTCGTGCCGGAGAGAACGAATTCGTAATTTGGACACTGAAATAAATTCCCGATAATATCATGAAAAAAACGTTATTCCTTTTACCCATCCTTTGGTTGTCAGGCGCCGTAACCGTATCGGGCCAAAGCAGCGATTTGAAAATCAATGAACTTGGCTATTTCGCACGTCAGGGATTCAACGTGTTGGTTTACAGCAACCCTTACACCGGCGGATTCAACGACGAAAAGACAGCCGGTATCGAGTTGATACACCACGGCGTGAGAACCTCGACCGGCGGAGCCGTCAGACTTTCCAACACCCCCGAGCAGTGGGACCTCGTACCCCAAATGACAAGCCGGACTGTCGACCCGGCAGCGAACACCATCGAAGTGACGCTACGTTACGTCGATTACGATTTCTCTTCGCGCGTAGTGGTCGCAGGCAAAGGGTCTGCCGTCGAAATCTCCGTTTACCTCGATAAGCCTCTCCCCGAGACGCTTGCCGGCGCCGCCGGATTCAATCTCGAATTCCTGCCTTCGCAGTATTGGGGCAAGACCTACGTCATGGACGGACGCACCGACCTTATTCCCAGATATGCGGCAAGCAGCACCGTCACCCGGCCAAACAGTGAGAAAATAAGGCAATACAAGGGCTATTCCACCTCCGACGACAGGGGTACGGGCCGCTGGATCGATCCCCTGCCTCTCGAAACGGGGCGAACTCTCATTTTGGCCTCCGACACACCGGAGCGCCTGGTGAAAATATCTTCCGAAGGGACAGACCTCTCGCTCTTCGACGGTCGGATGCTGGCGCAAAACGGTTGGTTCGTCGTCCGCAGCCTGCTCCCCGAAGGAAAAACGGGAAAGGTGCTGACCTGGACGCTCGAAGGAAATGTCATAGACGGTTGGCTCCGGGAGCCTAACATCGGTTTTTCGCAGGTGGGTTATCTTCCCTCTCAGCGTAAAGTCTCCGTCATCGAACTCGACAAACTCGACAAACCGCTGGCCGAAGCGTCGATTTACAAAATTTCCGACAATGGTAAAGCCTCCGAAGTGTTCACCGGCAAGATAGAATCATGGGGCGACTACTACAAATATCACTATGTGAAGTTCGATTTTTCCGCCGTTACCGATCCCGGCGTCTACTACATCCGGTACGGCGACCTCGAAACGAACCACTTCATTATCGGTGAGAAGGTGTACGACAAAATTACCGATGCAACCAGCGATATCTGGATTCCGATTCACATGAACCACATGTTCGTCAACGAAGCCTACCGCGTGTGGCACGGCGAGCCTTTCAAAGACGGTTATCTGCAGGCGCCGCCCAATACCGACCACTTCGACCTCCACGGGCAAGGCCCCACGACCGACACTCCGTTCAAGGGCCTCGAACACATACCCGGCCTGAATGTGGGAGGCTTCTTCGACGCCGGCGACTTCGACATAGAGACCGGTTCGAATATAGGCGTAGTGCAGAATTTCGTTCAGACATGGGAGTACTTCAAACCTATGCGCGACCAAACTTTCGTCGACCAAAAGCAGCGCTACGTCGACCTACACCGGCCCGACGGGGTGCCTGACATTCTGCAATTCATAGAACACGGCACACTTCAATTAGTGGCCCAGGCCGAGATACTCGGCCACATGGCGCAAACGCTCTCCAACTCGGTACTCGACAATTACCACCATTTGGGCGACGCGGCTTCGCTGACCGACGGCCTTCCGTACAATCCTGCTCTCGGCCCTTACGAAGTCGCTTCCGACGGGCGTTCGAGCGGCGTAAAAGACGATATGACGTTGAGCGAATATTTATACGACATGATGAGCGCAAAAGAGATAGCTAAGATAAACAACATTTTAGCCTCTAAATCTATCAATTACACTTTCTAATGAAAGTAAAACTTATTATAGGACTTTTAATAGTGCTATTATTAAGCTTAATATTAATAGTTTTTAACAGTTATTCAAACAATGAAAAGTTTTTAACAGATAACATTGAAGTTAAATCAATTCCATTAGACAGTATTGAAACTGACACTTTTGAAACAGATACAATTCCGTTAATAGACGGTAAATATGTATCAAAAGAGTGGTTATATAAAAAACTTAACGAAAATAAGTAAATAATTTATATAAAGTAGATAAATATATGGAAAAGCAGGGAATTAAAGTAATATTTTCTCACGAAAACAAGCGATGTGCTATTCGGGTGCTTAATCCGAAAGAAAATATAAAACTTACGCTTGAAAAAATAAAAGAAGAATCGAGAAATAATGCCGATAAATTATGGAATTTGCCGGAAATGGATAACGGCGGAAATCGAATCAAATATTATTTAGGCAGAAGAAATGATTCGGGAAAAGATGAAATATTGAAAGAAAAAAACGGAAATGGCGAAGATCAAAGTCTGTTTGATTACAGGGTAAAAGAAGGAGATGAACTTATTATCATCAGAAAGACAATTGCAGGATAAAGTATATGCGAATTGATTAAAAAAGTATTAAAGTATTGTGTTTCAATAATTTAAAATCTGAAATGTATAAGTTATGAGAGAAATTGATAATTATAGGGATAAAAAATTTTCCGGGCGGGATGCACGCTTGTTCAGAGAATGGGAACAGATAGATAAACAGTTTGGCGATGAAGGAGAAGTCGAGTATATTATCCGGAAAAGAAATGGCTTGGGTTTGCCGGTTGTCTATGACATTTTATTTAATATCAAGTCTATGACTGGTGTCGAAAAGCCGGACAGTCAGGGTTTGCAAAAACCTGTATTCGGTAAGGAGCATGTAATGCGCATCACGTTGCCGAACAATTACCCAAGCGCATCCGGTCAACCCGAATTTAACTTTACTACCGATGTATGGCACCCGAATATCCGCTACTTTGGTGATTTCAAGGGACGTGTTTGCCTCAATTTCGGTGATAGCGGAACTCAAACGCCTCTGGCGGAATATATAAACAGGGTGATGGATTATCTGACATACGATGATTATCACGCAAAAAACGAATATCCTTATCCCGAAGATTTGACGGTAGCCGAATGGGTATTGAAGCAAGCCGAGCCGAATGGCTGGGTAAAATTTTAAGTAAGAATTGATAAACTTAACAGTCATTTAGCTGTAAACATTTTTGAAATATGAGAACAGGATGTTTTATTTTTATCTTATTTTTTTTGAGCATAAAAGGATTTGCCCAAGAGCTTAACGTTACGTTATATCCCGACAACAAGGACGTTGTAACGAAAATAGGCGAATTTCCGGTTGTTCTAAATTGGGACAACAAGGCGAATTTGATTAAAATCCAACTGAAAGGAAACGGAAGAAAAGACAAATTCATCTATTTTTTCAGAGAAATAAGATTGTTCAAAGAAATACAGGAACAGGATGATGAGATTTGGTTTAGTAAGAAAATCCAGAAAGAAGCGGACAGAAATCTTGTTAAAAAGTTTTTGGACAATAAATTACAAGTGAACAGTGTGTACAAAAAAGGTCCGGAAGTGATGAAAAGAGGAGCCGAAATTGAATACGCTTCATTGGGCGCCAACACAATCGGCGAATTTCTGTTTGCGGTAAAAAATCCGGAAAAAGATTTCAGTAAAATTACAATTACCGCATATATTGCTTCGGAAAAAGAGAATCCTAAACTTTTCTCAAGCAGAGAGAGAGTGATGGAATACATAGAAAATTTTACGTTTAACGTTACATTGGTAAGTTCGTTTTGCGGTATGCCCGAAATGAAAGCTGCCGTTGATTCTATTCGTGAAAAGACAAAAGAATTGGACAATATAGAAATTGAAATCGTTAAGTTTTTGACAAATTGCAACAGAGTGTCCCGGCTTAAAGACGAAGCCAAGCAATATAAGGTAGAACTGCCTGTGTCATCAAAATATGCCGGTTGCGAGGAGTGGGAACAGGCGATCAAAAAGAATAACAAAATTTACGAAGCAATCCAACTCGAACAATGCAAAGAGGAAGTGGTAGTAGCAGTAAAAAAACCGGAGCCTCCTGTTCCATGCGATTTAATTTCAAAAAAATTGGACGCCGCAAATAATCAGTTAAGATTATTATTATTACAAATTCGTACTAAAAAAGGAGATACGGCAACCATTTTGGAAGAATACGAATCCATCAAGGCAAGTGTAAATTCGGTATATGTTCCTGCATTTAATACAAAATGCGCAACAAAGAAAGATAAAGATGTCTACAAAGCCTACAAGGGATGGTGCGCAAATATTGATGAAGAGCTGTTAAAATAAAGAAAATTATGGGAAGAAGGTTTTCGTTATATATTATTCTTTTACTGCAAATTATTTGTTTTCAGACAAAAGGACAAACAGTGTATGAAAACAGTAACTATAAGCTTTTTGGCGATAAAGGAGCTATAGCTTCCATTTTAATAAAGATTGACTATAAGCCGGAACAGGGTAACTATATATTGACCATTGGGAATCCGGGACGTATTGTTGGTTTCGATGGAGAAGAAAAATCGCTTTGGCTTTTTAATAAGGAAGTTCTTGCCAAGGATCTCTGTAAAAAAAATTCCAATCTCTCTTGTAAAAGACTCATTTCGCTTTTGCCTTTTGTCAACAATCCCAACGTAGAATTTTCTTTCAATAAAGAAAGAAGAATAACGGCGCGGGAATCTATTCCATTCAAATTGACCGCACAAGGACAGGAACAGGAAAAAATAAGCCTCAAATTGAGGATATATGTTGCCACCATGTTGAGAATGGAGACAATTGATGAAGAGGTTTTTATAAACATCTCATTTCAACCGTATAAGGAAAAGACGGAGATGCAAAAAAGTGAAAATTCCGGCGGTGGCGGTGGAAGTGCAGCCGGCGGAAATGGCGGTGGCGGCGGTGCAGCCCCACAACCGGAAGAAGAAGCGCTGGGAATGACCCCGGAAGAGATAGAACTCGCACGAAAAGACTCTATTAAGCAGCTTGTAACTAAGTGGGAAATTTATTTTACAAATAAAAACGGGCAAATCAAGCAATTAATTCAATCCATCGACCAGTTTGATTCTGCCGCTGTTACCAAAGAGGAGTTAGAAGATTATACGGATAAAGTTAAAGAGCTGAGAAGTACAGCCGATGCCCAATTTCAAAAAAGAGAACTTTTGGAAGAAAACGATTTGCTGACTGAGAAATACATACAATTCAACAGTTCCTGTGAATCAGCTCTCAAAAAATTGGAAAAATGGAAGATGGAACTGCAAAAAGAACCACCGCCCGAAGAGGAAATAAATTGGATGCTGTATATCGGAATCGGCTTGGGCGTATTGATGGTTGTGCCTCCTGCCTTGAATCAAATTATCAGTGGCCGGAAAGCAAAGAAAATGCAAAAAAAGCAAGCAGAAGAACAGCGAAAACGGGCAGAAGAAGAGGAAAGAGCACGGTTGCTGGCAGAAGAAGATAGTGCTATATAAGAAAATAGGTAGTGATTAGGTATAAAATGATTAATAATGAGGCATTTTTTATTGATAAAACAGGACTGTTTTCGGAAGATTAAATCGAAATGCAGACTAACGATAGTCTTTCTTATTTTTTTTCAATGGGTTGGTATCGCACGGATTGCCGGTCAGGATATAGTTATTACTTATGATAATAAGGAGATAACCATCGAAAATAATACAAATGCAATCATTGTTTTATTCGGAGGCGGAAGTTTTGATGAAAAAGCCTTGAAAAATGCCTTTTCTTCCAAATTGAAAATTGATGTTACGCCCTTCGTTTGGTGCGGGTCGGATAATGAATTCATACAGATTCAAAAGGAAACAGTCATTAAAAACACAAATTGCGCTCCGGTTGAAGAATCATTAAAATTGTATGCCATAAAAAAAACGCAGACCACCGGTTATACATACCGGTTGACGGAAGTAACGGAGAATATAGAATTTAAAAAGAAGGTAATTGTAAATGAGACTGTTCCTCAAACAGTAGAAGAAAATAAACCTGATACAAACAAAATTACAGAGGCAGTGAAAGTAAAGGATACAGTCCGCAAAGATATAATTTACAAAGAACAGCCGCAAACGAAACAGAAAACCAAACCATTATTGCCTGAAGAAACAAATCAATCCAAAGAGAAAAAAGTTTTTATAGCCCTTTTCGGACAAAAAATAAAAAAGCTGCAAACCGAAACAGCAGCGCTGGAAGAGGAATGTAAACCTCTGTTGAAAAAGTACAGGAAAGAAAACTTGACTTCGGACGATTCCTTGAAATTAAAATCAAAGTTAAACGCCTGTATCTCTTTAATAGAAACAGTTGCTAAAGAACAGAGAATGGCGGACAGGGAAAACTATCAAACGCCTGTTTTGCAAGAGTGCTTAAGTTCGCTTAAAGAGTTGAAAAAATCGCTGGAAGAGGCAACGGCAACTTCGGTGAAAGAAGAAAAGGTACGCGAGATACAGGAGACTCATGAGCCGCAGGAAAGCAATAATCTCATGTCTTTTCTTATCATTGGAGTTTTGTTGATTCCGGTTGTCATTGGAATTGTATTTTACATCAGAACATATTTGAAAAACAGAAAAATCGAAAAATCGAATTCTGAAAAAAAGGATATGGAAGGTTCCGGGCTGATTTTAGAAGAAGAAGAGAAAGAGTCGGTTTCGTGTATTGTAGATATTTCTGATATTCAAGAAAAAACCGGAAGCGATTATTATGAAATAAACATGCGTGCCATATTTGATGATACTGCCATTGAAACCGTCTATTTCAGCCGGCAGTGCATTTTGGATATTTACAAGTTTTTCTCCAACTTCTTGAAGCTGGAGAAAAAAACGGAAGAAACCGGTTGCTTTATCGTCGGACGCTGGGATTATACCGGAGTTGGCGAACAAACCTATAACATTAGCCTTGAAACTATCGTAGAGCCTTCGGACGATGCTGTGTACAAGGAATATGAACTTCATTTCGGCGCCAAGATAGGTATCGGTACGCAATACGAAATTGCCCGGTTGAGAGAAGAAACCGGAAAAGAGTATGTTCACACAGCATGGATGCACTCGCATCCGGGATTGGGATTATTCCTGTCGAACCAGGACATATCCGCACAGTCGCAATTGACTTACAGTAAACATCCGCTCCGTATGCTGGCAATTGTTGTTGATAGCAATACGGAAGATTTGGAAACAGCCTTTTTTACTCCGAAGCAAGGCGGGGTAATGAATAACAACCTTGATTTAAAGCGGGTATTGTCTCTTGATACGTTGTATCAATGGGCAAAAAAGAGACCTTCCTCTTCAAAAAGCGACATTCAGCATTCAAAAGCGAATAAGCAACAGGGTTATTATGATATTCCGGTTCGAGCGGCAAAAAGTAAAATAAGCGCCATATTCTTTAGCGGAGCTGCCATTATTGAGATGGATGAGGCGATAGTTCCCGGGCAGGCAGGGTTACAAGGTTATTTTCCTTACAGGGAAAATCCGGAGGATAAAAGCATATTCATAGATAAATTTCAAGCGGAAGATAAAACCGGAGCAGGAGCACACACGCCTCTCGGCTGTCTTTTCGTTGTGCAGCGCTTTTCTTATAATGAAATACTGGAAAATAACCGGCAAATGTTCGACCGGTTTGACTTTTTGGTTTTTTATTGCGCCGAAACAGAAGATATTTATGTCATTTCCAAAGAATTAAGCGGGAAATATCCCGAAAGGGAAAGCGGAATCGCCTCCTCTTCTTTAATGGAAATGAAAAAATGGACAAGAAGAAGACGAGAATAACATAGAATTTAGAAAAATGAAAAAAATATTGTATTTACTGTTACCGTTTATTGTTTTTTGTGCTGCATGCAGTACTGAAAAAGACGGAAAAGAACTCGGTTCATCATTCAATTTGAAGGATGCCCAGTACGAAATTATGATGGATTTTGCTCCACGCCCGTGGACTTCCAATGCGGATACGCTGTTTTTGTATTTTCGGATTGTTGACAATTCGACCGGGAAAAAGGTAATTTGGGACGATTTGAAAGAGACTTCCGCCATTATGGAGACAGGTGGAAATCCTCCGCGAAAGGGAATCATTAAAAAAATTACGGAAAAAACGGTTAAAAGGGAGCGAATAGCTCGAAATGCTGCTTTTTGGTTAATTGTTGATCGCGCCATCCCGGCAGGCGAGATGAGAAACATCCGGGAAACCGTCCGGAATACGGTTGAAAATTTACCCGATAGTACTGTGTTTATTTCGTTTTTTGATAGCGAAGTAACTGAAAGCAAACTTATAACAAGGGAAAATTTTGATGATTTCAGAGATGAATTTACCTTTAAGGAAGGCACCAAAAACCTTTACCGGGCGATTCTTAAAAAATTTGAGGAAGCTACCCAATACGACAGGGAACCCGGCATTGGCAAATACTTGCTTATATTTACAGACGGAAAAATCAATGCCAGCGATCCGTTGGAAGTCGACCGGATTGTAGAATTTCATGAGCAGATAAAGAAAATAGACAGAGAAACGGAAAACAATGTACAAATACACGCATTCCGCTATGGCGAGAGTGAGCCGTTTGTCGATATGACCCTCGAAGATATTTGTGGCACAAAAGGTAATTATTATTCCCTTCAGGATGCCGAAAGCATTATCAATTCTCTTCACCAGTTTATAGACGACCTGTCGGCAGACTACGAATTGATGCTCGTAAACAATCCGAACAAAGTATATAACGGGCAAGACTTAACGTTGGGAATTGAGATTAGAAAGGAAGTGCTGGATAAAGCCTCCGGATTGAAAAACTACCGCATCGGAAGTAAGGAACGCCCGATTGTAACAGGAAAAACCGGTGAGGATGTGTATTTTGCCATCGTGTTGGGATTCATCATTTTGTTTATTACATTTTTTATCATACAGGTAGGAATACCGTTTATTACTTCCCGGTTTGTCCGGTTTGAGAAAAAGTATGTTCAAACCTATGTACCGATTCAAGACGTCATTTACGAGCCATGCGCCTTTTGCGGCGAACCTCTTGAGGAAGGAGAAAAGGTTGTTGTAAAGTGTATTCATAAAACCCACTGGCAGTGCTGGGTCGACAATGGACATAAGTGTGTGGAATACGGACAAAACTGTAAGGACGGAATCCAATATCACTTCGATAAAAATAAAACGTTCGATTTAAAACAAAGTCCGTACTATATGAAATGGGTGATGTCCGGAATGTTTGGAGGATTTTTTATCTGGATTATTTACACTTTGTTTAATAAGTTTATTCCTAACCTTTTTTCCGGTTTTATTACGGGGCTGCTCAACATATTTTACCCCAACAGCTTGAAGGAAGAGATAACCGACGGCGTGTTCCAAATTCCATACGCCGTAGCAAGCACATTCCAGCAGAAAATCAGCGGATTTTTACTGGTAGGGATTTTGCTCGGATTTATATTGACATTCCTGTTCGGTTATATTAACGAGTTCCGCGAGAAAAAGGCAGGCGTACTGTTGTCTATCGCCGGCAGGGCATTATTGGGAGCTACCGCCGGATTTTTATCCTTTCTAATCGGCGCCATCATTTGTATTCTGTTAGGAAAGAACGGCGATTCGGTGTGGATTGACGCCATTCCGTGGTTGCTGTTCGGAGGAAGTGTAGCTGTTTGCTTGTCCATAAAAACAACCCTCGAATGGAAGGATGCACTGATAGGAGGAATTGCGTCCGGAATTGTAAGTTCGCTTGTGCTGTATACCACCTCGCTTTTCCCTTCTTTTGGGGTAATGTTCAGCTTTATGCTGTGCAGTGCCGGTCTTGGAATTTCAATTATCGTCAAGCACCACGCATCGCAAAAATACTTCCTCACCTACAAGGGAGATCGCAAAGAAGGTGAAATCGCTATTCACAAGTGGATGGACGAATCAGGCGGAAGTAACGAAGTAACCATCGGAAAATCAGGTCAAAGCGTTATTTGTATGAATTGGGACGACAGTCCAAGCATACATCCTATACAAGCTAAATTATATATCGACAAGAAGCGAAACGTGCCATACCTGAAAGTAATGGAAAGCGGTATGACGTGCGACGGACGCGATACGAAAAAGGAAGATCTTTATCCGTTGAAAAACGGCATGAAGTTCATCATTGGGAATACGGAGTTCACGTATGTGGAGAAATGATTTTTTGGCGTGGTATAATAATACTTTTGCCCCTTGTTTTTAAAAAAGTAGAAAGTAGGTTTAATATATAGTAAAATAAAAAATGAAAAAGAAAGTATTTATCTGGTTTTGGTTGCAGGTGGTGTTGACAGCGTTTGCAGCACATGCACAAAATTATGAACAGGATGGTGTTGTGATTAATGGAGTAATGTGGGCGAAATACAATGTGGATGAGCCGGGTACGTTTGCCGAGAATCAGGAAGATAAAGGTATGCTTTACTCATTCAATAGTAATGTAGGTTGGAATGTAACAGATCCGATAGAAAACTCTAATGGCGGGACGACATGGAGTAATTTGGGTGGAGGTCAAAAATGGTTTAGAGCAAATGATCCGAGTCCAATTGGTTGGCGAGTACCTTCTCCCGGTGATTTTAGAAAATTGCTTGATCCTGATAAGGTAACACAAACTCCTAAAACAATAGACGGCACGAACGGGATAGAGTTTCAGGATAAAATTACGCTCAAAACCGTTTTCTTTCCTTATGCAGGTTTTCGTGGTGTAGCTCCTTGGGTAACATCCTCGGAAGATTACGGAATGTTATATCCGGAAGAAGGTTCCTATCAGTGCGACAGCGCTTATTCCGGTACTCCCCCAGGTCCTAGTTATCCTTACAATTCAACCTTGGAATTGATGTTGAATGGTTTTCCTACTCGCTTAGGGAGTACATGGCGTGGTGGAGCATCCAGTCTCCGTTGTGTAATGGATTCAAGTCTATTCGATGATGGTGTAGAAATTGATGGCGTAATATGGGCTACACGCAATGTGGGCGAGCCGGGACATTTTGTTGATAAACCGGAAGATCCGGGGATGTTGTATCAATTCAACCGTAAAGTAGGGTGGAGCCGTGAAGAGACGCCAGTAAATACTGATGGCGATACTGACTGGAATAGTAATAACAATCCTTCCGCTTGTGGTAGCTTTCTGAGTTGCCTAAAAAGTAATGTTTGGTTGAAAGAAAATGACCCTTGCCCCGAAGGGTGGCGATTGCCAACAAAGGAAGAGTTTCAAAACCTTCATGATAGTGGTTCTAACAAAACAAATGTACCCGATGGTGGTTTTCTTCTTGGAAATGAGAAGAAAATATT
>QMCD01001474.1_pt1 | contig 14543 bp, 8 predicted proteins | sample 1821841 | NCBI WGS metagenome assembly QMCD01 (sample SAMN01991225, study PRJNA193472) | Termite gut metagenome, whole genome shotgun sequencing project. | isolation source: worker | host: Macrotermes natalensis | reverse complement strand
AAACTGTGTTCGCTTCCGCCTTTGACCAATTTACGCAGGAAAATCACTTTATTATCGACCTCTTTTACAGAAACGTTGTAGTTTTTAATGCGCTTGAAGGTCTTTTCCATTTCGTTTAATTCATGATAATGCGTGGCGAAAAGCGTTTTAGCCCTTGCCTTAGGGTGTTCATGAATATATTCTACAATCGACCAGGCAATGGAAATACCATCGTAAGTGGAAGTTCCGCGTCCTAATTCATCGAATAAAATCAAACTGCGGGAAGATATATTATTGAGAATATCGGCAGCCTCGTTCATTTCGACCATAAAAGAGATAAAATTAAAAATTAAATATTATCACTCGCCCCTACCCTCGTGAAAATTTTATCGACCAAACCGATTTTTGCCGATTCGGCAGGGACAAAAGAGCCGATTTGAGCCATCAGGGTAATCAATGCCGTTTGACGCAAGAGCGCAGATTTACCTGCCATATTCGGCCCGGTAATGATGATAATCTGTTGTTTTGAGCTATCCAAATAAACATCGTTAGCGATATAAGGCTCTCCCGGAGGCAATTGTTTTTCAATGACAGGATGTCGCCCGCCTTTGATATCAAGCGCATCGCCGTCTTCGATTACCGGGCGGATATATTTGTTTTGTTGGGCGGATTTGGCAAACGACAGCAAACAATCCAAATTCGCAATCAAATTCGCATTCGTTTGAATAGGAGCGATATAACTCATCAGCTCCAATATCAAATCATTAAACAGTTTAGATTCTAATGCTAAGATTTTATCTTCCGCTCCGAGTATTTTTTCTTCATACACTTTGAGTTCTTCGGTAATATAACGCTCCGCATTAACCAGGGTTTGCTTGCGAATCCAATCGGCAGGAACTTTATCCTTATGTGCATGCCGCACTTCGATATAGTAACCAAACACATTATTATAACTTACTTTCAAAGACGGGATGCCTGTCCGTTCGCTTTCGCGTTGTTGAATTTGGAGCAGGTAGTCTTTTCCGGAATACGCTATTTGCCGCAATTCATCCAGTTCTGTATTTACGCCATGACGGATTGTGCTTCCTTTGCTCAATAAAACAGGAGGGTCCAATTCTATTTCCCGCTCGATTTTATCCCTAATCAACCGGCAAACATTTAATTGGTCGCCAATCCGGCGGAGGCTCTCATCATCTGAATTCAGGCAAACTTCCTTGATAGGCTCAATCGCATTCAAAGCGACTTTTAGCTGCACAACTTCCCTCGGATTTACTCTTCCCACAGCTACTTTAGAAATGATGCGCTCCAAATCGCCAATCAAGCTGAGTTGCTGGTCTAACAAATCTTTTAGCTCCGGATTGCGGAAGAAATATTCCACAACCGACAAGCGGTCTTCAATCAATTTAACCTCTTTCAAGGGAAAGACAATCCAGCGTTTCAGCATGCGGGCGCCCATGGGAGTCGTTGTTTTATCTAAAACGCTCAGCAACGACTTTCCGCCCTCGTTCATCGTATCCAATAACTCCAAGCTGCGGGCGGTAAATTTATCCAAACGCACAAAACGATCTTCTTCTATGCGTGAAAGCGAGGTTATATGACCAATTTGTGTATGTTGCGTAAGATCTAAGTAATGCAAAATTGCTCCGGAAGCCACAATCGCTTCCGTTAGATTATTCACTCCGAATCCTTTCAAGTTTTTGGTCTCAAATTGCTTCATCAAACGGTCGCGGGCGCAATCTTCGGTGAAAACCCAATCTTCCATTTCGAAAGTCAGGAATTTAGTTCCGAAAGATTCTTCGAACTGTTTTCGTTTATTCCTTTCAAAAAGCACCTCTTTCGGAGAAAAATTATTCAGCAGTTTATCTACATAATCCGCAGGACCTTGCGCCGTTAAAAACTCTCCGGTAGAAATATCCAGAAAAGCAACACCGCCAATGCTTTTATTGAAATGGACCGCCGCCAAAAAATTGTTTTCCTTGTGATTCAACACATTATCGTTGATTGAAACTCCGGGAGTTACCAATTCGGTTATTCCCCGTTTTACCAACTTTTTGGTCAATTTCGGATCTTCCAACTGGTCGCAAATCGCCACACGTTTTCCGGCGCGAACTAATTTAGGCAAGTAAGTATCTAAAGCATGATGGGGAAATCCGGCTAATTCGACAAATTGTGCAGAACCGTTTGCCCTCCGTGTAAGCGTAATACCCAATATTTCAGAAGTCGCAATGGCATCTTCCGAAAATGTTTCGTAAAAATCGCCCACCCTGAAAAGAAGAATAGCGCCGGGATGTTTCGATTTAATCTCGAAATATTGGCGCATTAAAGGAGTTTCAACAATTGCTTTAGACACAGTATTTATGTTTTATTTTTAACGAAAAACAAGCAAAGATAAACATTTCAACTTAAAAATAAAGTAAAAACCACCACATTGAGAAAAAATACTCTTTGTGGTGGCTTTTATAACTGCTCGTCATTGCAAGCGCTGCACGGTATTGTTATAAATTTAGATGTTTCCTATTGCTATTTTCTTGCAAAATTCGCATTTGTTGAATGGCGATTTGGTTTAATTTGATCAATCTATCACGTTGTGAAACTCCGTCATTTATCAACACGGAATTAATATTTTCCATATTTGAAAGGCAAATCAATTCGTTAATCGTTGCGTAATCACGGATATTCCCTATTAAATCGGGATTTTGGTTACGCCATTCTTTTGCCGTCATTCCAAAAAGCGCCACATTCAAAACATCCGCTTCATTGGCATAAACATAAGAGATTTGCAAAGGAGTAAGTTCGGTGGGTATTAAATTGTGTTTAATTGCATCGGTATGGATATGGTAATTTATTTTCGCTAATTCGCGTTTGGCAGTCCAGCCAATTGCTTTTTGTTCTTCAATTTTCAGCCGCTTAAACTCAGTTACAAGGTAAAGTTCAAATTCTGCTGAAAGCCATGCTGCAAATTTAAATGCGATATCAGAATGAGCAAAAGTACCACCACCGTAACGACCTGATTTTGACGTGATACCAATAGCGTTTGTCTCATTAACCCATTTTTGAGCCGACATCCAAAAATGTGGTTTCGCAGATTCCATTTTAAACCCCTCATAAATGTGGGGTTTAAAATTGGGATTAAACAACATTTCCCATAATCCAAGATACTCAATAGTATTATAAGTCCGCATCCATAAGCTAATTATTTGCGATGGGTCTTCTGCATTACGAGTTTTCGCAATATCTGTCAACGAAATAAAATCTTCTTGTTCTTTTTTCAAAAGGAATATTTCAGTACCTTTTACAATTAGTTTTGCCATAATTTAAGATATTTGTATATTGTTTGGTCTTCTTTATGCGCAAAATTAATTATTTTTATCAGTCTAAAGCATTTTTTCCTTAAAATAAAACTATTGCTAAAGTTATGCCATTGTGAAATTTCCGGACATAATATTCCGTTAAATTAATTTAAACTTATTTGTTCGCTTCGAATATAATTGCACTTTTGTATCATTATTTACACATCTATTTATAAATAGTATGAAAAAAGTAAAATGGAGTATTGGTTTGGGATTACTTCTTTTTTCGTCTTCGGTTTTCGCTCAAACCTATTTGTCGTTGGAAGATTGTTTAAATATGGCATTGGAACAAAACAACGACATGCAAATTAAACAGGAAGAAGTAAAAATCGCAGCATTTAAAAAAGGACAAGCAAAATCGGCATATTTTCCAAGAATTGATGCCTCTTTGTCTTATCTTCGGATGAGCGATAAAATGTATCTGTTATCGGAAGATAAGTTTTTACCTATCGGCACCCAAATGGCAGACGGCACTTTCGGTTTCCGTCAAGACCAAATCAATAATCAATGGACATTAGTCAACGGACAACCTGTCCCGTTGGATGCAAACAGCACTCCTTTCGACCCCAAACAAAATCCGGGAAAAATCCAATGGAAAGATTACACGACCATTCCTCGCGATGAATTATCTGTGGATATGCGCAATACTTTTCTGGGAGCGCTGACTTTGGTGCAACCCATTTACATGGGAGGACGAATTTATCAGACCAATAAAATGGCTCAAATCGGCATCGACATTGCCAAAGAACAGCAAAATGCAGAAGTTTCGGAAGTGTTGTTCGATACTGAAAATGCCTATTGGACAGTTGTCTCGGTCAGCAACAAAGTAAAATCAGCGGCCGACTATCAAAAATTATTGATTCAATTAAATCAAAATGTGTCGGATTTAGTGGACGAAGGTATGGCAACCAAATCCGATATGCTGAAAGTGAAAGTAAAACTCAACGAAGTAAACATGAGCCTCACAAGGGCGCAAAATGGGTTGAGTCTGGCGAAAATGCAATTGTGCCGTCAAATCGGACTTCCTATAACCGGCGATATTACATTAACCGATGAAATAAATCTATCGAATCCTCCCGTAAGCAATGATGAAATTGTCCCTATCAATCAGGTATTCGAAAACCGGTCGGAAATAAGAAGCCTCGAAAAACTGATCGATTTATCGGAAACTCAAAAGAAGCAAGCTGTAGCCGGTTACCTACCCGAAGTAGGATTGATCGCTAACTATATGTATACCAATCCCGATTTTTTCAACGGATTCGAGAAAGAATTTGCAGGCTCTTGGAATATAGGTATAACCATGAAAATCCCGGTTTTACAATGGGGAGAATCCAAACAAAAAATCAGGATAGCAAAAAGCGAACGGTTTATCAACGAGATTAAACTGAACGATGCCAAAGAAAAAATAGAGTTACAATACCGGCAAGCTGTTTATAAAATCGACGAATCGAATAAAAAGCTGTTAGCAACACAAAGCAATTTGGAGCAAGCCGAAGAAAATTTGAATTATGCACAACTTTCTTTTGATGAAGGTTTGGTTAGCATCGCCGACGTTTTGGACGCGCAAGCCGTTTGGTTTGCCGCCTATTCCGACCAAATAGATGCTCAGATTGAAAGTAAATTGAATCAATTGTATTTGAAAAAAGTAATGGGAGAGTTAAAAATGAATTAATCGGAATTAATCGGGAGTTATCTGAATTTATCGGAAAAATAAAATCATTCCGGTAACTCCCGATTAATTCCGATAACTCCCGATTAATTCCGATTAAATTCAAAAACTATGTCAACAAGTAAAAAAAACAAATCGCTGATAACTGCACTGATTACTTTAATCGCAGTTATTTTAATCGTATCCATTATTGGAATATTTATCTTGCGTCCCGAACCGTTGATGTGGCAAGGTGAAGTCGAGGCTACGGAAGTTCGTGTTTCGGGAAAATTGCCCGGACGGATCGAACGGTTTTTAGTGGAAGAAGGTCAACAGGTGAACCGCGGAGATACCTTGGTTTTATTGAACAGTCCCGAAGTCGAAGCCAAACTTCTGCAAGCTACGGCAGTTGAAAAAGCGGCTTTGGCTCAGAAGCAAAAAGCGTTGGGTGGTGCACGTCAGCAACAGATAACCGGCGCTTATGAACAATGGCAGCAAGCGGAAGCCGGAGCGGGCATCGCTAAAAAAACGTTTGAGCGGGTACGGAACTTATTTGAAAAAGGCGTTATTCCCGCTCAAAAAAGAGATGAAGCTGAAGCTCAATTCAAGGCCTCTTCGGCTTTGGCAAAGGCTGCGAAATCACAATATGATTTGGCGCTTGCCGGAGCGCAGCAGGAAGATAAAGACGCAGCACAAGCCCTGTTGAATCAGGCGCAGGGAGCTGTAAGCGAAGTGGAAGCTTATTTAAAAGAAACCAGTTTATTATCTCCCATTACCGGCGTGATTTCCGATATTTTTCCTAATCAGGGCGAATTGGTGGGTACGGGTGCTCCCATTATGAATGTAATGGATTTAACCGATACCTGGGTAATTTTTAATGTACGGGAAAATATGTTGTCGGATATTAAGCAAGGACAAACATTCGACGCAATCGTTCCTGCGCTCGGAAATAAAACAATAGAATTGCAAGTTACCCACATCAAGGCTTTAGGAAGCTATGCTACCTGGAAAGCGACCAAAGTATCGGGCGATTTCGACTTGAAAAGTTTTGAAGTAAAAGCGAAACCTGTTGCTCCGGTCGAAGGATTAAGACCGGGAATGTCGGTCAGGGCAAAGCTATAAATATATGCTGCTTAAAGTCATTAAAAGAGAATTGAACCGCATGGTTTCCCGCCGGATTTATGTGGTGGCGGTATTGGTTATTCCGATAGTGTCATATATATTCTTTACAACTATGTTTTCCGCAGGGTTGCCGACAAATTTGCCTGTTGCTGTGGTTGATAACGACAACACCTCCGTTTCCCGGAATTTTATACGTCAAATGGACGCCTTGCAAATGACACATATTACCATGCGTCTGAACAGTTTTGACGAAGCAGAGCATGAAATGAAGAAAGGAAATATCTACGCTTTTGTGATAATTCCTCCCGATATGCAGGCAGATATATTGGCCAACCGTCAGCCCGAACTCACTTTTTATTACAATAATGCTTATTTTATTCCGGGAGGTTTACTGTTTAAAGATTTGAGTTTGATGAGCTCTATGGCTTCGGCATCTGTCGGATTATCGACCGGATTGGCACAAGGAAAAACCGAGGAAGAAATCATGGGACAATTACAACCGATTGTAGTAGATGCTCATTTGATAGGTAATCCTTATTTGAATTATTCGGTTTACCTTTCCAACGTCTTGATGCCGGGGATCTTACAATTAATGATTATTTTGATAACTATTTTTGCCATCGGCACAGAATTAAAAGAAAGAACTTCGAGGGAATGGCTACGTGTATCCGGCAAATCAATCATGACCGCTTTATCCGGTAAATTATTTCCATATACGGTTATTTTTACCACTTTGGTTATCTTCCAAAACGTCATTTTGTTCCGTATCTTGGGTTTTCCGTTGCATAACAATTTAATCAGTATGCTGACGGCTTCTATTTTGTTTGTTTTAGCATCGCAAGCTACCGGTATTTTCATAGTCGGAACTTTACCGGTATTAAGAAATGCCATGAGTTTGGGAGCGGTTATCGGTATTTTAGGAATCAGTTATTCCGGATTTACTTTTCCGGTAGAGCAAATGCCGGTCGAAATGCAATCGTTGGCTCAGTTTTTCCCGATGCAACATTTCTTTAAAATATATCAGAACAGTGCGTTGAATGGAGCTTCAATTATTTATTATTGGACTTCCTATTTAGCTTTGATCGCCTTTTTGTTGTTGCCGTTTTTAATTATTATCCGGTTGAAAAAAGCAATGATTTATTTAAATTATCCGAGCAAATGAAATCTTTCCTATATATCTGGAAGAAAGAATATATGCATATTCTTCGTTCTCCGAGCGCATTGGTTATCTTTTTCGCAGCCACATTGTTGTATCCGTTGCTCTACGGGATGATTTATAAACATGAAGTGTTGCGGGATGTTCCTGTTGCTGTTGTCGACATGAATAACAGTTCGTTAAGCCGCGCATTTTTAAGAGATTTGGATGCTACTCCGGAAATAAATATAAGTTATAAAAGCCATTCTTTGGACGAAGCCAAAGAACTGTTTTACCGGCATAAAGTACACGCGATTTTGATTATATCCAATGATTTTTCTTCACAAATTAACAGCGGCCGTCAGACATACATTTCTGCTTATTTAGATATGAGCAGTTTTGTTTACTACAAAACACTGATGACTGCGACCAGCTTGGTTGCTAAAGACTTCGGCACTCAAATACAGTATGAGAATTTGGTCAATTCCGGCTTAACACACCAACAAGCGCAGGCAACCATTAATCCGTTGCCTTACAAAGGAATAGCGCTATTTAATAGCGGCGGCGGCTTTGCGAGCTTCTTATTGCCCGGCGTATTTATTTTGATTTTATATCAAACTTTGATGTTGGGGATCAACGTATTGGCAGGAAATGACTGGGAAGAAAACTCTTTCTCCCGGTTTCGATCTATGAGTAAAAAACACCACGGCACATTGCGCATTGTTTTCGGAAAATCGCTTTGTTATTTTACGATTTATGCGGTGTTTGCTTTTTTCGTATTAGGGTTTGCCGTTCGGTTGTTTAATCTGCCTCACATAGGAAATCCCGGAAATCTGGCTTTATTTATGATTCCTTTCCTGCTGTCGAGTATTTTCCTGGCAATGACGTTTTCCGTTTGCATGCGCAATTTGGAAAGCGCCTTTTTGCTGCTTTTATTTTCAACCTTACCTTTATTATTTTTAGCCGGAGCTTCCTGGCCGCAAACCAATATTCCTCCGTTTTGGAAAGTGGTTAGTTATCTATTTCCTTCAACGCATGGCATACAGGGATACATTCGCATCAATACGATGAATGCGAACCTGAATGAAGTCAGCAAAGAATATTTTATGCTTTGGCTGCAAACAGGTGTTTATTTCCTGACTGCTTGGTGGAGTTATCATTGGTTGATATTGCATTCAAAAAAATAAGGCTATGTGCGGTTTTGCCGACACATAGCCTCAATTTTAATCTATAAGATTTCTTATTTTACGATTACTTTTTGTGTATAAGATTTTCCTGCTGTATTAACAAGAACAATGTAAATACCTGAGTTTATAGAAATCTCGTCAGAAGACTTGTTGACATTAAATGTCTTGATTGTTCTTCCGAAAAGATCAATAACTCTCACGTCTGAATTTTCAAGTGTTGTTACACTGAGTATTCCTTTTTCCGGAGAATATATTTTAACATCAGGAATAGTCTTTACTTTAGAAACACCTGTTTCTACATCCAGATTGTTAAACACGATATCATCGACGTAGTAAGTTTTATTGGCAACATATCCCAAGTCAAAAGACAACTGTACGGAAGTTCCGGTAGCAGCTAAGCCTGAAAATGTTTTTTGCTCCCACTCGTTTCCAACATTGAAATCAGCCCAATAGTCACCGCCTAATTTTCCACCGGTACCGGCAAGAGAGATCCTTCCTCTACCACCTCCGTCAACTGCGCGTATCCAAAAAGTGACTTCATAAGTATTATCGGGCACGATGCCAACCTCAGGAGTAAATGCTTGTACACTCCATGCATTTGTAGCAGTACCATTAACCATTTTCAAAGCATATTGTCCACCATGCGCATCTTCTTCAGTGATATCAATTCCTGCACCAAGATTTTGTTTCGTCCAACCTTCAATATTTCCTTCTTCAAAATCGAACGTAAAATATTTTACAGGAGGTTCACATATAGTTTCTTCTCCTCCCATTTCTGTCGGTACCTGTAATGGATCGTTAACAATGTTTATCCGGTCAAGTTTAATTCCTTCTTTTGCAAAACCGATTTTAATGTAATGAGCGCCGGCAAGCATAGTAGCAGTTGTTACTTTTACCCATTTGTATTCTCCCTCGGTATCTTCTCCGTCATAAGCAACAAAAGAGCCATTGTCTACTTGAATCCAAAGAGCGCCTTCGGCATCACTCGGACAAATCATACGGAAGTAAATATCAAAGTCTCTGTTTTTATCTGTAATAAAAGGAATCGAGATCTGTCCTGCTGCTGCTGGTGCTGATGCACTGCTCAAATCAGCTTTCACAGTTACATATTTTCCGTTAGATGCATTCGCATCATCTACGATTTCTAAATCGTCGCCAATAACGGCACAAGATTCAGATTCTGCCTCAAACCATTTTTCATCTAACGGCACTTCCGGTTCTGTTACATCCGTCCAATCGCTCATCCAAAACTGGCTGTTAAAATTAGCATAAGAAGCCGGAGCAGTTAGAATATTGGTATCAACATTTTCGTCTCCACGTAAAAATTTGTCAACAAAAGCTTTAACAGCAGTTGCTTGACTTGGAGCAGCTTGACAGTGGTCATGTCCACCTGAGAAATCCCATCCGATACGATCTTCAATACCGAATTTTTTATAAACTTCACGAGCAGCCATAGAAGATATGTAGCCGGATTCTTCCGCCATCCATACATACCCTTCGTTTCCTAAAATAACAACTGCACGAGGAGCTATCATAGCTATCAATTCATGATGGTCATAAGGTAATTTGTCAACTTTTCCAGCCTTACCAATACCGTCTACTGCAGATGTCAAGAACCATCCACCATTAGTTGCACCAAGAGTTTCAACAGCGCCGAGTGTTTCTGAAATACGCCAAGCGCAAACTCCACCGCCACCTGATTCCTGAGGAATGGTGAGAGCAATACGTTCGTCAAATGCTCCTGCAAAAAGAGCCATCTTACCGGCATAAGAACAACCGATAACACCAATACGGCTCATATCAACTTTAGCTTGATCTTTCACTATTTCCAATCCGTCAATTAAACGGCTAACTCCCCATGACCAAGCAATATAATTTCCATTAGCAGCAAATTCCGGAAACATATTATAGAAAGCTCCACTTTTGCTACCGCTATTTGTCGAAATCTGATTACTTGAGAATCCCATTCTTATAATACCATCATAGGCATTTGCTCCGGGTAACCCGCCATTATCCATTCCAATAACAATAGGAAATGGTCCATCACCCGCCGGAATGTTAAGCGTTGAAGACAACGTAAGTGTTTCGCCATTTTCTTCTACTGTTACAGTTAGAGTATTTCCTGAGAAAGTAGCAGAAACATTTCCTGCAGCAGGTTTTGTACCAAGCTCATAATGCTCCAACTCTGCCTTGATTTCAGCACGACGATCTTTCCAGTCTGCGAAAGAATTTACAACCTTACTTCCATCCGAAAATTCAAACGGATTAGGCAAACGCACAATTTGAGGACATTCATCTATTGGAAGCATAGTAGGTAGAGGGCTATCTGCTCCTGTATTTTCCACAGTATACACTAATGGTGGTACTTGAGGTGTTTTTTCTATCATTACAAGTTTTACATTGTCAATGATATAATTCGCAGAATTAGCACCCACAGCTACAAATAGGTCGAAAGAAGTTAATTCTGCATTAGCATCGGTATATACAGCTGTTCCTCCTTTGGTACCTGTTTTGTTAACTGTTGTTCCAGCAGGAATCGTAGATACACCCGTAGTAAGGTTAACTGAAATAGTACCCCATTGCCCGGCTCTCAAAACTTGAGGAGAACCGCCACATCCCCAAAGAGGATCAGTACCTATTTGTATCAATATCTCTTTCCAATCATTGGCTTCCGCATACGCATCAAAAGAAATAGATTCACAATCGGCTAATGTATACCCATCAGGAAGTTCAACTGTGCCAATTTTAATTGTTTGATCCCAATTGTTAGGCGTGTAAGATAAAGACTGTTCACCTTGTGCAGTCGCTGTTGCAACAGGATTAGCAACTACTGTTGCAGTTCTTGTGTTAGCCGCTGCCGAATAAGTCGCATCAATGTCATCGCTTTCAAAATCAGCGACAACAAAATCAAATGTTTGTGCAAATGCACCAAAGCTCATAATAAGAGCCGTCAAAATCAATAACGTTTTCTTCATGATAATTTTTCTGTTTTTAAATTTATTTATGTATTAAATAATGAGTGTCATGTTGACACTCATTATTCATATTAAAAGAATTATTTCAATGCTACTTTCGCTCTTTCTATGCTGCCATCGCTATTTACCCAAACAACATAGAATCCACTTGGAAGATATCCTTGACTAAATGTGTAAGAGTAATTTTCTCCGGCAACAGTTTGCATTTGAGCCGATTCGATAAGAGCGCCTGTTACGCTGTAGAGTTTAAGTTCTGTTACACCGCTTCCTGCTGCTACAAAATCTGCTTGTATGGCAGAATTTGACTGAACAGATACACGGAGGTTGGAAGCCGCTTTAGATGTTTCTTCAATTGCATTTTCACCGGAATCACACTCAGCGTCAAGAAGTTTTACGTTTCCTATTGTAACGGGCTCCAACGATTGTCCTACGTTAAACGACAATTGAACAGCCGGATCGCTTGCTGCTGTCATCTCAAACTCCACCATGAAAGCTTTTGGTTCAGCAGTCAACTCAAATTCCACAGCAGCAGGGAGATATGAAGCCCATGGATCGTTCGCTTGCTCAACATTAATCTGCAATGCTCTTGTCGCCCCTTCTTGTACTACCTCTCCATTTTCTACTACTTCCGGTTCGACATCTGCAAAAGCAGTAAAAGTCAGACGATATTTTCTACCTTGCTCAAGAGGTATATTTTTCTGCACAAGTTGTGGATTATATACATTAGGGCCGAGTACTGTGGGAGTCAATATGGCTTTATTGTCTTCCACAGTCATTGTTCCGGCAGAACCATCATAAACTTGGAAAGCCCAATTGGTTTGATTCTTGAAAGTCCCGTTTCTAAGGACATTGTTAGGATCTTCTACCGAAATATCATCAATAACAACATTATCAATGTAATAAGTTTTATCTAAAATATACGCCATATCAAAATTCATTTTTCCGGCTGATGTAGTAGCAAGCATATCTGGGAATGTAACTAATTCCCAAGCTTCACCTACTTCAAAATCGGGCCAGTATGATGGGCCTAAGCCGGCTTGCTGATCGGTTGAGATTCGGGCTTTACCGCCTCCGTCTACTACCCGAATCCAAAAGCTAACATCGTATTTCTGTCCGCTTGTAAGTGGAATTGAAGGCGAAAGTAATTGTACTCCCCAAGGTTGGTTTGCTGCTGAAGGCTGAGTTGCCACTATCTTCAAAGCATAATCTCCGCAGAATACACTCTCTTGAGTGACATCCATTCCAGCTTTATTATTTCCATTCCATTTGTTCCAAGCATTGATATTTCCTTCTTCAAAATCGAAAGTGACATATTTTGGCACAACAGCTTCACATAAAGTTTCCGTTCCGCCCATTCCTTCAGGTTCTTCGGATTGGTTGGTAATATTTACTCTATCCAATTTAATTCCTTCTTTTGCAAAACCGATACTAACTTTGTGTGTTCCGAATAATACAGGAATAGCAGCTACTTTTACCCATTTATATTCGCCACCTGTACCTATTACATCATAAGCAACAAACGCACCATTATCTAATTTAATCCAAATTGCATCTTCTGCAGCTTCGCAATTCACGCGGAAATAAAAATTTATTTCGCTATTATATTCAGCAGTAAACGGGAAACTGACTACACCACTTGTAGCTGGAGCTGTAGTGCTTGCTGCTCCGGCTTTCACAGTTACATATTTTCCATTGGAAGCATCAGCGTCATCTGTTATAACTATATTACCGCCAATGATAGCACAAGTTTCAGATTCTGCTTCCATCCAGCTTACTTCCGGTTTCATATCAGTGCGGGCAGGAAGATCAGTCGCCCAGTCGCTTAACCAGAATTGCCATCTTTTATATCTGTTTGCAAGATCAGGATTCGGGTCAACTTCCGGCGCATTATATTGAGCGCCTACAGCTGGAGCAGTTCTGATTTTAGTTTCTACATTTTCGTTTCCACGCAAGAATTTATCAACAAAGGCTTGGACAGCGGTTGATTGGCTCGTAGCAGCCCGACAGTGGTCATGTCCACCTGAAAAATCGAATCCAAAACGGTCTTCGATACCGAATTTTTTATAGACTTCAAGAGCAGCCATACTATTTGTAAAGCCTCCTTCTTCTCCTAACCAGTCAATTCCGTCATTTCCCAAGATTATTAACGCGCGAGGAACGCACATGGCCATTAATTCGTGATGGTCGTAAGGTATTTTATCAACTTTACCTTGGAAATTCGTTCTGAAAGATGGCAAGAACCAGTTATAATTCGTATTACCAATTCCTTCAGCATGACCGAGCATCTCTGTAATACGCCATGAAGCAGAACCACCACCGCCCGGTTCTTGAGCAACGGTAAGGGCGATACGCTCATCGAAAGCACCTGCAAACAATGCCATTTTACCGGCATACGAGCAACCGATAACACCAATACGGCTCATATCGACTTTAGCTTGATCTTTTACTATTTCCAATCCGTCGATTAAACGGCTAACTCCCCATGACCATGCACTATAGTCTCCAACTTGGGCTGTATAAAGTTCCGGAAACATTTGGAAATAAGGATCATTTGCCGTTTTGGCATAATTACTTCCACTACCACAAATCTGAGAATACGTAAACGACATGGTAATAATACCTGTTGTACCACCGGGAAAACCAGCGCCTCCCATTCCGAGACAAACAGGGAACGGACCGTCTCCGGCAGGTATGTTAAGATTTGAAGTCAATGTGAGTGTCTTTCCATTTTGATTAACTGTTACCGTAAGTGTATTTCCGACAAAAGTTGCAGAAACATCACCTGCAGCAGGTTTTACCCCAATTTCGTAATGCTCTATTTCAGCTTTGATTTCAGCACGACGATCTTTCCAATCTGCGAAAGAAGTTACAACTTTACTTCCGTCAGAAAATTCAAACGGATTAGGTAAACGAACAATCGAGGGTAATTCATCAACAGTTGGCATAAGAGGCACAGGACTGTTTGCCCCTGTATGTTCCACATCATACACTAATGGTGGTTGAGCCATTGTCGCAATAGACCATAGCACAGCTAACATTGTAATAATTTTCTTTTTCATGATTATAGTTTAATATAAATTAAAATGTAGGACAAAATTACATGAAAAATGAATCGTATACATGCTCAGTTGTTACAATTACTTTTAT
>QMCD01002019.1_pt2 | contig 14545 bp, 7 predicted proteins | sample 1821841 | NCBI WGS metagenome assembly QMCD01 (sample SAMN01991225, study PRJNA193472) | Termite gut metagenome, whole genome shotgun sequencing project. | isolation source: worker | host: Macrotermes natalensis | reverse complement strand
CAAACAATATTTATATTGTTAAAACCGTCTTCCAATCCAATAAAGTAGAAACGACCAAACAGATTTTCAAGTAAATTTTAATACAAAAACAAATTAAAAAACAAACAATATGAAAGCATTAAAAATATTTATTTTGTCGATAGGCCTGCTTGTTAGCGGACAGTCGTATGCCGATATGAGAGATGCAACCGATTCATGGTTGCAGGGTGGTCCAAGCAGAGCTCTCGGTCTTACTCAAGATGAAGAAGCGGACGGAGAACTAACAACCAGTGAAGCCCCTGTTCATGATGGAGTATACGTTCTGCTTGCATTAGCAGGAGTGTATATGATTGCACGCAAAAGAAAAAGCATTTCTTTACAAAATCCGAAGGATTAAATTTGAATAACCCCCAATGAAGTATAGCGATTGGGGCATCCCACCGGCGGCTGATACCTGCCGGCGGGAACTATAAACTGATAATTGATATTGATTATGAAGAAGCTCTTGTCTTTAACAGGTGTTTGTTTTTTTAGTCTCATCCTTTATGCCCAAAATATAATTCAAGCAGGCAAAGGAAGTTATGCCGCTTCTGTACCTGAAGCAACAGCCTATGAGGATGGTTATTTTGCGCATCCGGCCGCATGGTTTCAACAAGCTTGGCCGGAATTGAATCTGCACGACAATGCGCGTAACAAACCGCTTCCTACCAATGATTGGTGGACGGAATTCCTTTTCAGAGGATTGGGAAGACAACAGTCTGAAGTTCACGAACCGCCTGTTACGGTAACAACAAACGGCGACCGTTTCGGTTCGGAAGCTTGGGCTTATCCCCACATGGTTAAGGCAAGTGAATCGGGATTCGATGTGTTTTTTCCGAAAGGATTTGTGGCCGGAGCCACCGACGGCCGGATGGTTGTCGGAAATCCGTTGAAAATCAATGCAACCATGCAATTGCAGTCGAATGATGAGAATATCCTGTTTGCCGATTTTGAAGTTGATACATGGACTAAAACCGGATGGACGGCAACAAATAATGCCAATAACATTCAGGGGCCGGTGCATACTTCTCAAGTTACGCAAACGCCCTCTCCGACAGGTTATACCGGCGATTATTTTGTGAATACATTTGCCGGTGATGCTCCCAGGATAACGCTTACTTCGCCGAAGTTTACCATTCAGAAAAAATACATAAAATTACGTGTTGGAGGAGGAAATTCTCCCGATACTTATGTCGGACTGTTTATCAATAATGAACAAGTGCGCAACGAAACGGGAGATAACGGCCCGGAAATTACACAAAGAACATGGGATGTAACGGAATACATCGGCCGGCAAGCCGAAATCAGAATCGTAGATAATTCCGGCGGAGGTTGGGGATTTATTATGTGCGATGATATTATCTTTACCGACAGCCAATTGGGTGGAGCCGGTTATACTGCCGATTTTCAAACAACAGCTGCCAAAGTCTACGATTGGTCGGATTTAGGATTTACGCTGCGAAGCGAAAATAACGGAAAATACATGGATGCCACGATTATTCACGGAGTACCTTTTGTATATGCCGAAATGAACGGGCTCTATCCGATTTTGGTACCCGGAGGATCGGCTGCGGTTTACAATGTAAACGGACGGCAGATCACGGAATTTCCTGCCGCGATAGATGCATTTACCATTGAATATGGCGACAGGGTATATGGTGTCCATGCCCCGTTGGGAAGTAAAGTACATCAATCTAAAGGAGGAGATTTTCAAATAGAAACGCCTGCCGATAAACGCTATGTAGTGATTTCGGTGCTCCCCGGCAGATCGTTTTTGGGAACCTACGACCAATATGCAAGAAATAAACCGCGCGACATTTATTTCGTTCCGGAATATAAGGTCGAAGAAGGAAAAGTGGTTACCACTTTCAATATGAATACCAAAAACATGGAAACCGGAGCAACCAATCAGCCAACGTTGATGAGTTTTCTTCCACACCATTGGCGTAATACGACTAAAAATTTCAGCTTTATCAATGGAGCAGATTACTTGATTCTGAAAGGCTTGATGCACACGGGCGCTGCAACATCGTTTGAGTTGGCATATAATTTCGGCGGTATGCCTCCTTATTTGCCCGAGCCCTTAAATATGATACCGGAAAGAAAAAACACATTGAATGATTTATTGACCCGCTATGCCGCAGATGCCTCCGGAAGAAACGGAAACTCCTATGCCAAAGGTTTCGGAGAAAAAACGACCGGAATGTTGATGGCTAAAGCGATGGATCACCCCGCATTTGATGCCTTCAGAGACGCTATGAAGAATGAATTGGCTGACTGGCTTACTTTCGACGAATCGGAAAAAACAGAAAAAGCATATTATTTCGCTAAATATCCCGGCTATGGGGCATTGATCGGATTCCCTCCAGGATATGGCTCACAGGGATTCAATGACTTGCATTTCCATAACGGATACTTCACTGTTGGTGCAGCCCGTTTGATGATGGTCGATAAAGAATTTAAAAGAGATTATGCCGAAATAGTTAAATTGATTACTAAAACGTATGCTAATTGGGATCGTTATACCGGTGCTGACGACGGTACGGCAAATTATCAACCCTACTTGCGCACGTTCGACCCCTATTTGGGACACTCTCTCGCAGGAGGTATCGGCGATGGTGGTGGAAACAACCAGGAATCTACTTCCGAAGCAATCAACTCGTGGTTTGGCGTATATTTATTGGGCGTTGAGTTAAACGACAAAAAAATTATCGATGTAGGCGCTACGGGTTATATGCTCGAAAACTTGGCAACTTCCGAATATTGGTTGGATGTATACGAAGAAAATTTTCCTTCGAATTATCCGCACGAATATGTGGGGATTTTAAGAACTGATGCAATGGCTTGGGGTACTTATTTCGCAGGAGACCCGGCTTGGGTATTGGGTATTCAGGCTTGCCCTACCGACTTTTTCTATCGTGGATTTATGGTAAATCCCGAGAAAATGGAACAAATCCAAAATGAGATGTTCCGCGAACGGACTACTTTTATCTACGACGGACAACCGATGCACACCAATCCTGATCCTTACGACAATATCAGGACGATGGGCGGTTATTTGGGCGGTTATCATTTGAATATCTTGAATAATATAGATCCGGAGAGATCTGCAGAATTTATAGAACGGTTGTGTAATGAAGATCCGGGTTGGACGAATAACTACGACCTCAACAATAAATCGGCGAATTACTATTTAAGTAATGCCATGATTACTTATGGAAAACCGGCCGAAGGCTATCATACGAGTATTCCGTCTGGTGCAGTATATCAAAATGAAAAAGGCGAACTGGCTTATTTGTTATACAATGCAACCAATGAAGAGGTAGATGTAAAAATCTACAAAGATGGCGCGGTCATTAAAACAATTAAAGTTGGCGCCGGAAAATATTATAATTCAAAAGCGGTTAGCAGTAAGCCCGGAGTTACTATCACTACGCATAAGGAAGATGATAAAATGGCGGCGAATAAAAAGGTAAAAGTAGCTGCCGGCGCATCCGATAAAGATGGAAAAGTTTTATGGGTTGATTTTTATTTCGATGGAGAATTAGTCGGCACCTCATACCTGTCTCCTTATGAAATTTCATTTACTCCCACGGGAACAGGAATAAAAGAGTTGAAGGCGATTGCTTTCGACGACGATGGTTTGGAAAGTGATCCGGCCGTTGTAAGCATCGAAATGATAGGAGAACAAACGCCTTTTACCGGTACTCCCTGGAACATTCCACAACAAACCATCTATGCAGTCCAATTTGACGAGGGCGGACCCAAAGTGGCTTGCCACGATAATGAAATTGATATGCAGGGAGGAGATAATTACCGTCCCGGAACCGGAGTTGAAACCGAAGGCACGGGAAATCTTTCCAACAGTAATATCGGTTGGACAAATACCGGCGAATGGTTTGAATACACGGTAAATGTTCAGACCGCAGGAGTTTATTCCATGTCTGCCCGGTTCTCTTCCGCCGGTGGCGGAGCACTGCGCATTTTCTTCGATGGAGTCGATATGACCGGTCCCGTGGAATTTGTTTCCACCGGTTCTTGGGGCGATTTTGAAGACGTACCCGTAGGCAATATTCCGCTGAAAGAAGGAAAGCAAATCATGCGGGTAATGATCGATGGAACAGGGGCGAATTTGAGATCTTATGCTTTTACCCTGTTGCCCGGTGAACTTCTGCCTTCGGAAGTCGATGCCGGAGAAGACTTGACAATTTCATATCCCGAAAATTCCGTTACATTGAATGTCACAGTTAAGACCTATGGAGATGCAACAATTACGAAATACGAATGGATACAAGCCGATAGTAATACTCCCGCGATTATAGCAACACCCGGCCAGGCAGAAACACTTGTTACCGGATTAGAACCGGGTACATATATCTTTGAAGTGAAGATTACGGATAGTAATGATGCCGTGGCAACCGATCAAGTAATCGTATTGGTGAAACCGGTTTTCCAACCGCCGACTGCTATTCGCGAAGTAGATAACGGCAGTAATATAGTCATATATCCTAATCCGTTTGTAGACCGGTTATTTATTAACCTCGGAGAAAATAATGAATTTAAGCGATTGCGGCTACATTCGGTTACCGGAAAAGTAGTTATGGAAGAAAATATTCAACATCAATCAGTCGTTGATTTGAATACTTCCACCTTGGCGCGAGGCCACTATATATTAACCTTATTCTCAGATAAAGAAGTAGTTTCAAGAAAAATTATTAAATAAATTCAATTAGTCAAACATAATGAAAAAAACAATTTTGTTGTTAGCTGCAATTGGCTGTATTTGTCAATTTTCTTTCTCCCAAACATTGGATGAACGCATTAAAAGTATAATGGGTCAAATGACTGACCAGGAAAAAATCAGTCAATTGATTAATTCCGGCTTCGGATCGACTCCGGCGAATAACCGTTTGGGAATCCCCGGTTTTGAAATGAGTGATGGCCCACACGGTGTTCGCTTCAATGATAATACAGGAAGAAAAGCAACGGCTTTCCCGACAGGAATGGCAATGGTTTCGACCTGGGACGAAGAAATAGCCTGGAAAGTGGGAGATGCCATGGGCACCGAATTTTGGGCTTTTGCATTTAATATTGCGTTAGGTCCGTGTGTCGACCAGTCTCGCGATCCGCGTGGAGGAAGAAATGCCGAAAGTGGAGGAGAAGATCCGTATTTGAGTGCGCATATCAACAAAAATGTAGCCAAAGGTATTCAAGAAAAATATCCTGTCATAGCTTCCGTAAAACATTATTTGGGAGAAAGCAGGCAAACCATGGGTGGCGATCAATATTATCGTCATAATGCCAAATATACGGCTTCCGAGCGTTGGCTGATGGACTTTCTCGGTTACAATTTCCGTACCGTCATGCAGGAATCCGGCGCTTTGAATGTCATGAATTCATATAACTGGTTTAATGGATTTAAAGTTTCGACCAGTAAAGAATTGAACCAAACCATGCTGCGCGATTGGTGGGGATTTCCCTTCTTTGTGGTTTCCGACTGGGGAAATATCGACCGTTACACCAGTAAGGAAGCAATTATCGCCGGAACGGATATTTGTATGGGAGATGGTTATCATACAGGCAAAGACTGGAAAGCATACGAATGGGAATTGCCCGATGTGATAAAAACACCGGAAGGGAAAGCGGCCATCGATGCTGCGGTATATCGCGTGCTGAAAACAAAAATTATCAATGGAATGCTGGATCAAAATCGCCCGGCCTCCAAAAGCTCGAATGCCAATACACCTAAAATACAAGAAATCAGCAGGGAAGCTGCCCGTAAATCCCTTATCCTATTGAAAAATCAGGATAATATCCTTCCGTTGGATAAAAATATAAAAGTAGCTGTAGTCGGACCGAATGCTGCCGAAGAAAATCTGAACTGTTCGGGCAGTAGCGCCACCAATCCTCCTTATGCAGTCAGTGTACTCAAAGGAATTCAGGATAAAATAGGCAGCGAAAATGTGGTATATTCCAAAGGATGCAACAGGAATGATAACGACGTTTCGGGATTTGCCGACGCAAAAGAAGCGGCGAGAAATGTCGATGTCGTGATTTTTGTAGGCGGACTGAGCCGTTATGAAGAAGGCGAAGGATTTGCCGAAGGTTGGGACAGGAGTACGATTAATTTGCCCGGGAAACAACAGGATTTAATCAAAGAGCTGGCTGCGGTTAATCCGAACGTGGTGGTTGTGATTCAATCCGGTGGCGTGTGTTCCATGCACGAGTCGCTCGGTTCGATAAAAGGATTTATTTATTCTTTCTATGCCGGTCAGGAAGCAGGTACTGCGATTGCCGATGTTATGTTTGGAGATTACAATCCTGCCGGACGCATGGCCGTAACGATGGCGCAGGCGGAAAACCAGTTGCCTTCTTGGAATGAAAGTTGGGACGATGATTTCGGTACGGGTTATCGCTGGTTTGATGAAAAAGCTTATACGCCTGAGTTTGCTTTTGGTTTCGGATTATCATATACGACTTTTACATATTCCAATATAACCGCTCCTGAAACCGTAGATGCCGGTCAACCTTTTACCGTAACGGTAGACGTGAAAAATACCGGAAGCAGCGACGGAGAAGAAGTAGTGCAATTATATATGTCCGCTCCCGGAAATAATACCGTTTGGATGCCTAAAAAAGAATTGAGAGGATTCAAACGCATAGCTTTGAAAGTAGGCGAAACAAAAACAGTTACGTTCAATCTCGTTGCCGACGATTTTTATTATTGGAATACACAATCAAAACATTATGACATACTGTCGGGAAACTATATTTTCAAAGCCGGCGGATCTTCCGATAATTTGCCTTTGTCTAAAACCGTATCATTTATAAAAGGAGCCTCCAAAGCAGATCTGAAAATTACTCAAATCTATACCATACCAAGATATCCGCAACAAGGAGAAGAAGTAAGATTTTATGCACTTGTTAAGAATCAGGGAAATGATGCCATTAATAACAATACATATAATTTCGAAATTGATTTTTCAATCGGAAATCAGGTTGTTGCTTCTGCCGGTGCTGCGGAATATATTGCCCCCGGGCAAGTGAAATTAATCGAATCTTCCGGTGTTTGGACTGCCGAAGGAACGGGAAAATATATTGTTGCAGGCCAAATCGACAGTGGAAATATTCAGGAATGGGATGAAACCAACAATGTTTTTGAAAGGACATTGGAAATACTACCGCCGGCTCCGGTGAATTTGGCGCTTCGCAAGCAAGTGGAATACACAGGCGGAATTCAGGATAATAGCGCGGAATTTGAAGCAGTAAATATTACCGATGGAATATTATCTACCAGATGGGCAACTCCTCACGGACAAGATAATAAAGTATTGACAATCGATTTGGAACAGGTTTCTCAAATATCCGAAGTAAATATTTTATGGGAAGCAGCTTATGCATCCGAATTTACGGTAGAAGTATCAATTGATAAATTGAATTGGACAGAAGTATATTCCGGTTCCGGTACAATTGGAGAACAAACTATCCCGCTGGGAACCACTCCTGCCCGTTTTGTGAAAATCAACTGCATCAAAAGAGTAACCCAATGGGGTTTTTCAATCTATGAAGTAATGATATATGGCGACAATCCGACTGCCCTAAAAGAAATAAGCGACCGGCAGCTAATAAATTGGGTTGATAAGAAATTGTTTTTATCTGATGAAAATCATGGTATTTCCATCATTAAAATATATGATATTACAGGAAAATTAGCTTCAACCTACCAAATACGAAATGATTTTTTCGTTGCAGACTTAGGAAACTGGAACCCCGGAATCTATTTTATCCAGGCACTGGGAAAAAATAAAGAAATCGTTCAAAAAATCGCAATATAAGAGTAATGAAAAAAATAATTTTGTTTTTAGTCGCAGTCTGCTGCATTAGTCAACTTTCTTTTTCCCAGTCATCATTGATAAGCCAGGGAAAAACGGCATGGGCTTCTTCCGAAAATGCTGCAGGAGAAAGAGCAGCCAACGGCAATGACGGTGATGCCGGCAGTCGTTGGGAAAGCCGGCATCAGTCCGACCCTCAATGGTGGACTGTTGATTTAGGAACGGAATATTATGTATCGAGTGTGGAAATCGATTGGGAAAATGCCAATGCCAAAGAATTCAAAATACAAATATCCAATGATAAGGATTTCGTAACGGGAGTTACGGATTTGGCACATATTACCGGTGCTGAAGGCGGAAATCGCAAAGACGTTATTCCGGGAAGTTTGGCAGTTAAAGGTCGCTATCTGCGTATGTATGGTATCGCTCGTAATATGGATTACGGCTATTCGTTTTGGGAATTTCGTGCCTATGGCATGCAAGAGTTGACACCAGTTAATGTTACATTTAGGGTGCCCTACGTTCAATACTTGGAAGTCAGTTTAGACCCTGCCGATTTAGACGGTAAAGATAAATTGATCATACAAAATAAAGAAGAGGTAGTTAATTTGAGATACAATCAATACACTCCCTTGAAAATGGATTTACTTGATTTCAGGGGCGATTTCTCGGTAGAATTTTTCTCATTGGAAGAAAGTTCGACAACAAACTACATCAAAGGAGTGCCCTTGAATGTGCCGGTTTATCCGGATATGGAAATCGGTGTGGAATTAACACCTAAAATCGTAATACCCGGTCCGCCTGTAGCCGATGCCGGAAGAAATATCGTTATCTCGGCTCCCGCATCACAAGTGGAATTAGATGGTTCGAGCAGTAAGGGTATGGGGGTAGATATTATCAGTTACAGATGGGAACAGGTAAGCGGCCCGGCTATGGCAACGGTTGTTTCTCCGAATTCGCCTGTGACAACAGTGCAGAACTTAACACAATTGGGCGATTATAGATTCCGGTTAACGGTTATTGACGAAAGAAACCGGTCGGGAACGGCCGAAGTTGCCGTCTCTGTAATGCCTCCGGAACAAATTGATTTTACGTTAATATCTCCTGCAAATAAATTGATGATTACGAATACCCGTAAGCCGGTATTGACATGGAATGCTTATCCGGGTGCGACTAAATACGAAATATTCGTTAATATTACCCGTGATGATTATGAATGGTATGCCTCCGGAAATTTACTTGACCGGTATACGAAAATCGGCGAGTCGACCATCAATTCATTTACGCTAAGCAATGATTTAGTTGATAGATGGACCTACAAATGGTATGTCTTGGCAACCACACCTTCGGGAATAAAATATTCCGACAAACAACAATTCGGATTATATATTCCGGTGTTGGAAACCGTAAATGATGGAATAAATTGGGTGAAAAAAGACGGTTATGATTGTCGCGACATGAATAAAAACGGAACGATAGAACCTTTTGAAGATTGGCGGTTGACTCCTGAAGAACGTGTTGCCGACTTGCTCAATTGGATGTCACCCGAAGATAAAGTCAAACAATTATTTTATAGCGAAGATGTAAATTATATCGACGGTTTTTCTTTTTCTTTCGGACCCGGAAACGCATTGACGGATGTGCAAAATGCAGCCTCTAAAACAACCTGGGGTATTCCGACAGCATTTATGGGAGATAAAATCAGCGGATTAAACACTATTTTTCCTACTCAATTGGGATTGGCAGCCACGCGCGACCCGGATTTGGCATACCAATGCGGAAATGCGCAACGCATCGAGCATAAAGCAACCGGTTTCACCGGAACATTAGCCCCTATAGCCGAAGTTTCGACTAAAGTCTTGTATCCTCGCATTCATGAAGGAGGCGGAGAAAATGCCGATGAAAACGCGGCTATGCTTCGCGCACTTATTTGCGGAATGCAAGGCGGTCCCGAAGTCAATCCGCAATCTATGCTGATTACGATCAAGCACTGGCCGAGTCAGGGCGCCGGAGGCGAAGGCCCTACGCAATATGATGAAGTAACAATCAAATACCACATGAAACCTTGGCTTGCAGCCGTTGAAGCCAATGCAGCATCAGCCATGCCGGGTTATAGCACGTCTCCTTTTTTGGATCCGTCGAACGCAGGTTCCAATAACAGCAAACCTATCATCGACTACTTGCGAAACGAAATAAAATTCAACGGATTTATTGTAACCGATTGGCTGGCTGCGAATACGGAACAATCCATTGGAAGTATCGGAGTAGGAATCGATGTTTTGGGAGGAGCGCCTTCCAGACTTTCCGATGCTTCCGCGTTGATAGCTGCTGTGGGTATTGAGCGCATCAACGATGCCGCCAGACGGGTGTTGGAAACAAAGATTCGTTTGGGAATGTTTGAAAATCCTTTTGGTAATCCCTCTGCGAGAAATCCCGAACATCATGCACTTGCATTAGAGGCTGCCCGTAAGGTAATTACATTGCTGAAAAACGATAATGATATTTTGCCGTTAAAGCTCGAAGCAGCCGATGAGTTGGTTGTTGGCGGGCCAAGATCAAGATGGATGAATAGAGACAATGACCCGAATGTAATTTGGCAGTCTATTTATTACAATAACGACCAGGCCAAATCTTATGTGCAAGCCATTAAGGATAGGGCAACCCCCGAAGGAATACAGGTTTTCCAACAAGACACTTACAGTCCCGACAATCCTGCTGAAGATATTAATCGCGGAGATGATGTTCCCGGTGCGACCAACCCTAAAGTTGCGGTAATCGTGATAGGGGAAAAATCCTACACGCACGGAACGAGTTGGGCTGACAAAAATCCGAATATTCCCGAATATCAGTTAGATGTCATTCGTAAATACAAAGATGCGGGAGCGAAAGTAGTTACTGTTGTTCTTCTGCCGCGCCCTTATGTGTTAACACAGGTAGAAGGATTGTCGGATGCCATTTTAGCGGTATATCGCGGAGGTAACGGAATCGGTCAGGCAGTTGCGGAATGTATTTTCGGAGACTTTGAACCTACCGGAAAACTTCCTTTCCAATTACCGCGTTCTCAAGAACAAATAGGTATTGATAACGAGAATAATCAAATCGAGAAATGGGATTTGCCCTACGATCTTGGAGCAACCGATTCGGAACGTGCAATGATCAGAAGTTATATCGACCAGGATTTGCCCGTTCCTCCGATCTTTGGCGACCCGCTTTTCCAATATGGCTTCGGGCTTCGTTATTTTGACCCGCCAACAGGAAAAACTTTTACAAAAGCAGCAGAGGACATACACGTTTATCCTAACCCGTTTAAAGATGAGTTTACGGTTGATTTGCAAGGCATAACCGGAGACCGGTTGAAAGTCTTAGATATAGCCGGTAAGGTAATTGCTGTAAAACCGGTTGATTCGGATATAGTACAATTTAATTTTTCGGACTACCAACCGGGATTGTATTTATTGGTTTTAACCGGAGATAACGGAACTAAAGTGACGAAATTAATTAAAAAATAGATCAACTTTATAAAAACATGAAAAACTTTAATCTTTTATTAATATTGATAATCGTATGTTGTATTTGCCCCTTGAATATTCAAGCGATAAAACCGGAAATTTCGGAAAGAAACGGTAATATTACCTTAAACTTTGATTCGAAAATAACCACTTCTTTAAGATCTTCCGATAACAAATACATCATTGAAAGAGCCAAAGGAAAAAGTTTGGGTTACTGTTTCCTCTAATGAAATTCATAAGACGGAAAAGGCGCTTAAGAAATAATATTTCACCTTGGCTTTTAGTAAAGAAAGATTTTTTATCTTTGCGCCAAATTGTAATATTATTAATTAAAACTTATTAATCCGTTATGAACGAAGTTAGTGTAATGAATAAAGCGGCTGATAATATCAGGATACTTGCCGCATCGATGGTAGAAAAAGCAAAATCAGGCCACCCCGGAGGTGCGATGGGTGGAGCCGACTTTATCAATGTACTATATAGTGAATTTATGGTTTACGATCCGGAAAACCCGAAATGGGAAGGTCGCGACCGTTTTTTCCTTGATCCGGGACACATGTCTCCGATGTTGTATTCGGCTTTATCGCTTACCGGGAAATACACGATGGACGAATTGTCACAATTCCGTCAATGGGGAAGCCCGACTCCCGGACACCCGGAAGTGGATATAATGCGTGGCGTGGAAAACACTTCCGGCCCATTGGGACAAGGTCATGTTTACGGTGTTGGTGCTGCTATCGCCGCCAAATTCTTGAAAGCTCGCTTCGGAAAAGTAATGGATCAAACTATTTATGCGTTTATTTCCGATGGTGGTGTACAGGAAGAAATTTCCCAAGGCGCCGGCCGTATCGCAGGATATTTAGGTTTGGATAATTTGGTCATGTTTTATGATTCGAATGGTATTCAATTATCTACCGAAACATCTGCCGTAACTTGCGAGAATGTGGCTAAAAAATACGAAGCTTGGGGTTGGAGAGTCATCAATATCAACGGAAATGATGTGGCTGAGATCCGCAAAGCATTAACAGAAGCCAAAGCAGAAAAAGAAAAACCGACATTGATCATTGGCGCTACTATCATGGGTAAAGGCGCCCGGACTGCCGACGGTTCTTCGTTTGAAAATAAATGTGCCACTCACGGAATGCCGTTGGGTGAAGCCGGTGCTTGCTACAAAAAATCTATCGAAAACTTAGGCGGAAATCCCGAAAATCCTTTTGTGATTTTCCCCGAAGTACAGGCGCTTTACGAAAAAAGAAAACAAGAATTAAAAGCTATCGTAGCTGAAAGATATGCCGAAAAAGCGGCTTGGGAAAAAGAAAATCCACAATTAGCAGCTAAAATGAAGAGCTGGTTTGCCGGAGAAGTTCCTGCTGTTGCTTGGGATAAAATCGAGCAAAAACCCGGACAAGCTACCCGTGCTGCCTCTGCAACCGTATTAGGCGTTTTGGCCGAACAGGTTGAAAACATGATTGTTGCTTCTGCCGACTTGTCTAATTCAGATAAAACAGACGGATTCTTGAAGAAAACAAAGGCATTTACCAAAGGTGATTTCAGCGGTGCATTCTTGCAAGCCGGCGTTGCCGAATTGACTATGGCATGTTTGAGCATCGGTATGACGCTTCATGGTGGAGTTATTGCCGCTTGTGCTACTTTCTTTGTATTCTCCGATTATATGAAACCTGCTGTCCGCATGGCTGCTTTAATGGAGTTGCCGGTGAAATTTATCTGGACACACGATGCTTTCAGAGTAGGAGAGGATGGCCCAACGCATGAGCCGGTTGAACAGGAAGCTCAAATCCGTTTGATGGAAAAACTGCAAAATCACAAAGGACATAATTCCACGTTGGTACTTCGTCCGGCTGATGTTGAAGAAACTACTGTTGCTTGGAAACTGGCAATGGAAAACACCCATACTCCAACAGCTTTGATTCTTTCCCGTCAAAACATCAAAGATTTACCTGCTAAATCATCTCGTTATGAAGAGGCTTTACAAGCATCCAAAGGCGGATATGTAGTTGAATGCGACGGTAATCCCGATGTAATTATGTTGGCCTCAGGTTCGGAAGTAGCCACTCTATTCGAAGGTGCTGAATTGTTGAGAAAAGACGGCGTGAAAGTGCGCGTTGTTTCTGTTCCTTCCGAAGGATTGTTCCGTTCTCAAAGCAAAGAATATCAAGACTCAGTGATTATCCCCGGAGCGAAAGTATTCGGTCTCACTGCCGGACTTTCTGTAAATCTCTTGGGATTGGTTGGTTGCAACGGTAAAATCTGGGGAATGGAATCATTCGGTTTCTCTGCTCCTTATAAAGTATTGGACGAAAAACTCGGCTTCACCGGAGCGAATGTTTACCACCAAGTAAAAGAAATGATATGATAGGTTTAGCTTCCGATCATGCAGGTTTTGAACTCAAAGAGTTTATCAAGACCGTTTTAGACAAAAAAGGAATCGCTTATAAAGACTATGGAACAAATTCGACAGTAAGCGTTGATTATCCCGACTATGCCCACAAATTAGCTGCGGCCATCCTGAATGGAGAAGTCGAATCCGGTATCGGAGTTTGCGGCACAGGAAATGGTATGGCGATTACTTTGAACCGCTACAAAGGCATTCGCGCCGGTTTGTGCTGGGAAGAAGAAGTTGCACAGTTAGTACGTGCGCATAATAATGCCAATGTGATGGTTTTGCCCGGAAGATATATCTCCGAAGCGGAAGCCAAGCTTTGTGTCGAAGCTTTCATCGAAACACCGTTTGAAGGTGGCAGACATCAAGGCCGTATAGATAAAATGGATATGTAGAAAAAGTAAAGAGGCTGTCAATTTTTTTGACAGCCTCTTTCTTTTTGAGTGTCCTCGCAGGGATTCGAACCCTGGACCCAATGATTAAGAGTCATTTGCTCTACCAGCTGAGCTACGAAGACTTTTTTATTTTTCGGCCACAAATGTAACTAAATCTTCAAGACCAACAAAATTTTTTTTTATTTTTGCGGCCATATTAATATAACCTGTAAAAGAACAAAAGTTATGAGATTGATTATTCAACCAAACTATGATTTGTTATCCCAGTGGGCAGCAAATTATGTCGCTTCGAAAATTAATGCGGCTAAACCGACCGGTTCAAAGCCGTTTATCCTCGGATTACCAACCGGTTCTTCTCCTCTTGGTATGTATAAATGCCTTATTGAACTT
>QMCD01002252.1_pt1 | contig 14551 bp, 13 predicted proteins | sample 1821841 | NCBI WGS metagenome assembly QMCD01 (sample SAMN01991225, study PRJNA193472) | Termite gut metagenome, whole genome shotgun sequencing project. | isolation source: worker | host: Macrotermes natalensis | reverse complement strand
TTGAAAAACAGGCATGTACCCATAGAGCCTTGCTTCATTTGGCAGCCGCTATTATTACATTTCGAAAAATCGGTGTTATTTACGAATAAGCCCTTATAATTGAGTTATTGCTGAAAATATCGTAAGGTTGAGCGAAAAATGATTTTGTGCACTTGATGCAACGTTGATAGGCTTCTTCTATACTATTTTAACAAGTGAGTGGAGGTGGTTTATGTCACTTGGTAGCACTGTTGGAACCGTAGTTGAAAGGGCAGGGAGTTGGTATCGTATAGTTGTAAACACAAAAGCATATCAGGTATTTAGTGCTACCAGCGCACCACGTCTAGCCTGGCAATTTTGGGACAAAGCCATTAGACCATATGTCGTGCCTGAAGTCGCAGATTGGTATAGTGATGCACTATCCGCAGCACAAGTGACAGACGCTTTTGACCACTCTCCCGAATGGTTTGAGAGTTTTACAGAAAGGAGCGCTTATGACTCAATATATAAAGTGTTTAAAGTATATGATGATGAACTATTTAAACTAAAAAAACTTGATGAAGCAATTACCAGAGAACTGGCGGATACAGATATTACAGACGAAACGCGCTGGAATTTAATGCAAATGCGAACACTCGTAGATCAGCGTACACAAAGTGTTTCCGATATGTGGACATTTTATAAAGACGTTTATGAGCTATTTAAAGAACACGATGTCACCCGGTCTCCATCATCGAAAGATGAATTAATGAAAATTATGTATGACCTCGCTTTCAAATGGATAAGAGAGGCCGAAGCCCCCACCCCACCCGAACAACCTGTTACCCAACCCAGCCCGATAATCTTGGATTTAGATGGAGATGGGGTGGAGACTGTTGGGGTGGAAGACGGTGTATATTTTGACCATGATGGGAACAGGTTTGCGGAGAAAACGGGGTGGGTGCATGGTGATGATGCTTTATTGGTGCGGGACAGGAACGGGAACGGGCAGATAGATGACGGGGATGAACTTTTTGGCAGCAACACTCTGGTGACCAATGGGAGCAAGGCGGCCAACGGCTTTGCAGCCCTGGCGGAAATGGATTCCAACCGCGATGGGGTGGTGAATAGTAATGACGCCGGTTGGGGTGAACTTAAATTGTGGCAGGATAAAGATCAGGATGGGATGTTTGACGTCGGCGAGATGCTGACTATGGAAGAAGCCGGAGTAAGCGGACTGAATGTGGGGTATGCAAACCAAACAATCACCGATGAAAACGGCAATCAGCACAGCCAAACCGGTACGTTCATTCGCGATGACGGCAGTGCCGGCCAAATGACGGATGTATGGTTCAAAGCCGACCCCAGCGACACCCGATTTATGGATGAAATCGAGGTGAATGCCGATATATCCAAACTCCCCAACCTGCGCGGCTATGGCAACATGCCCAGCTTGCATCAGGCCATGGCCGCCGATGAAAGCGGCCGCCTTCAGGCCCTTATGGAACAGTTTTTAAATTCCGATCCCACGGCCGCCAAAGAACTGACTTGGGAAATCATTTTCGCCTGGACAGGCGTAACCGATCTCGACCCCAAAAGCCGGGGCCAATATATCGACGATGCCCGCAAGCTATACGCCCTGGAAAAAATCTGGGGCCAAGACTGGTCGTCCGCATGGTGTTGGGAAGAGTATGACCCCAATCCGCATTCAAACGATGGCCCTGAATTAGCAAAGTCTTTTGCCGACTGGGAGCAGAAAGTCGCTTCGTATTTATTGTTGAGCACTCACTATAACGATCTTTACAGGGTGGCGGCCAAAGCGGCCGCCGCTCTTGAATCCGGTACGCCAAAAGCCGATGCTGTGGAAAATTTGGTGTCGGCCCTGCGCGAGGTGTACGGTGACGGAGCGGATGCCAATCGGGCATTCGCGCTTGATTTTTTGCTCACTCTTAAAGTTTATGATGCAAAAGGCATCGCTTGTTCGTCAGCGCTTAAAAAAGTTTATGATGATGTATATGCGGCGGATGAATATGATAAATATCTGGCCTTGTCCGCTTATGAAAATATCATTTGGGCGGCAATAACGGCAACATATTGAGAGCCACTGACTCTGACGCTTTTATTGATGGCTTGGCCGGTAATGATACTCTGTATGGCGGCATTGGCGATGACCGTTTGCATGGCGGCGACGGCAACGATACCTTGGATGGCGGTAATAAACTATCTTGATAATTTATTATTTATATAATGTCAGTATTTTAGTTGAAATAGTTCCATATCAATATTACCAAAGCTTACTGTTACATGTTGTTGTATTTTTTTACAAAATTCTGTGTGTTTTTTGCTTGACAGAAATCTGAGGCGTCGATTACATTATGAATAAAGTTTCCATGTAATATTTCCTCTGCTTCTATTGATCTCGATTGCCTTTGGTTCGTTTGGATTACGGTCATCTGTTTGATGGCAGGTCTGGATTATATTGGAGGTTCGATCAATTGCCCTTGGCCCATATATCCCCCTACTATATCCGCCTCGGCATCGGATCGGCTACTGACGGTTATAGTCGGCAGGCATTTTTTGCATAATGTCGGTCATCTCATGGAAGCATCCAGGCCGGATGAGCTTTTCAACCTTGAAGATATGGGCATCAGCGGCATTGACCTGAATTATATTTCCAAAAACACAAATGTGGCCGGCGGCACCCAAACCGGTGAAACTGTTTACCTAAAAGAAGATGGAACGCGCGGCAAGGTCGGGCAGTTTAACTTTTCAAATAATCCTTTTTATCGTGAATATACGGATAACATAGAAATTCCGGAAGATATGCGGAACCTGCCGGATATGCGGGGCAGCGGCGCGGTGCGCGATCTGTTGGAAGCGGCGGCCTGGGAGGCATGGCCTTTGGCAGCTTGAAAGCGAGCAAAATCACGGTGCACAAATGTGGAAAGCCCAGAAAATAATACGGATTATAACAGACCCGTTTTCCAAAGACACGCCCGTATTGCATGGCTTGGAGCAAACGAACCTTTATGAGCCAATTTCCGGATTAATACTTGATAATAATTCTACGCGTATCTTTTCATCGTTTTTTCTATACCTTATTGTATCATCGTTAATTAGTGAGCTACTGTGGCCAATATTATTCTATTTCATAGTTTTAATATTTGGTCTTCATCACATTTTATCTTCAGGGTTTCTCTTATTTTTCGTGGGGTTTGGTCATCTTTTGATTCCCTGGTATTGTGCGGTTATTTTTCAAGCCAGATGTTTTAATGCAAATGGCTTGCGTGTATTAACGAAGCGAGAGACAGAATATGACCTCTGCGAACCCAATTACAGCCAAATATCATTTTATTTTTATATGTTTTGTAGTTATACTGCATTTCTCACTATCATTTATATGCTTCATGATATAAATGACATTATACATTCATTTGGAATTACTAAGTGCTTTCTTTATGAATACTTAGGCTATTCTTCTTTTTCCGACTATTTTCAGAAGCAATCTTTAATATTATCGCTTGATTTAACACAGATAAGTAATCTGGTCAAGGTCGGGACTTTTATATATATAGTAACATTTATGTTTGGATTTAACCTATTGATTCCACGTGGCATCATCGTTGCTATTCAACGTTTCATTTGGAAACGGGAAAGGTAAAAAAATCATGTCATTTTTTAGCAATTTAGGTACGTTATATGGCGGCCTACACAATGCTGGTGGTGCCAAGCGTATAGGTGAATTGATCGACGTATATCAGAAAACAAACGAGTGGGCAGAAGTATACAACGCGGTAACAAATGACATTTCAAACCCCGAGACACTCCGGTCCGTTGTATTTATTCCTGCGCATTTTTTTGCTCTTGATTATGTGACGAAGGGGATATACTGTAGGTTCCAATGGGTACTATAAATAATACAAAGTGATAACAAATTGTCTTGCAAAATCATTGTTTATCTTATGTGGATATTTTATTCAAACAGCTTAATTATCAATATTACCAGAGATTGGCGTTATTTAATGTTACAATTTGCCTCCAGTTTTATTGTTGACGATTGGGCAAGTATCTGATTACATACACGCTACATTCGACAGAAAACTATCACGATAAAAGCGTAACAGAAGCTCAAGGGTATATCTGAGTGTAGAGTTGGCTTGGAGATGACGAGAGGGTTTGGACTGGCAGTATGTCGCTTCCACAAAAATAAAGCATTCTTGGGGGGGGCTTTTATGGATATAGAAAGCAGTTGCGGTTGGTGCATTGGTGAAAATCAATAATATACGACAAGAACTACACCCACTTATTGGTTATTTCGCAAGCTCAAGGGTATATCTGAGTATAGAGTTGGCTTTGGAATGATTAGAGGTTTTTGGACTGGCAGTATGTCGCTTCCGCAGAAACAAAGCATTTTGGGGGGGTCTTTATGGATATAGAAAGCAGTAGATTGTCAGATTCTGAGCTGTTAGCCAAATTCAAGAGATGTTCACCTAAAACAGGGGAACGCCTGGTTCTTTTTGCTGAACTCAAGAAGAGAAATTTGCTGGCTGCCTTTAATGGCGAAAACCCATTACTATTCAAAGGTACCGCCCCATTGGGGGGAACGGAAAGCATTTTTGTTTTAGTGGGCGCTGCAATTATATGCACAATATGTATTCAATTCAAAGCTACTCCATGGCTAGTTTTTCTTGTGTTTACCTTGATTCTTATTTGCCTTCTTGATGGGCTTAACGTTATTGTGTATAGGTCTATTTTCATTTATCCCAATGGGATATCTGTTGCAACTTGCCTATGCTCTGACAAACTCCAACTTAAAAAGAAAACGATACAATTTTCTGAACAAGGGTTGTATTTAAACTCATATTATGAAAAACCCTTGATACATCGTTTTATAACTCCCGAACAAGCATTATTTATTTTGCGGCCAATTCCCAGTGTCACCCCTGTTTTGCGTTGTTTTTTACCTTTTAAAACAATAAATCAGTTATTAAATCAATTAATAGTTTTTTTTGAATCCATAGGGCAGAATGTATTCATAGAATCCAGTTCGCGAGAAATCCCACTATCAGAAGCGCAACCATCAACTGATCTGAAAGCATTCTGTCTGCGTCAAGGAAATGCTATAAACCATGCCGATTTTACCAATGCTGATATAAATTGGCTACGGCTGATAGCCATGGCTTGCGGTAAAAATATACCCAAAGAGATACAAAGTCATCCCTTGGCAGTGATGCCGGGCTGGTTGGAGCCAGGGGAGAGACTGATCATCTGCCTAAATACTTGGATTGGATTCAGAAAAAAGGGCTATATGTTTTTTACAAGCCATAGAGCTGTCTGGACAAATTTGTCAGGCGACTATATAGATGGCACACCTTGTAATATTAACCTTCTTCTTCGTCCAAAGACCTATGACAGTGCTTGGTGGATAACATTCAATAACAATTCGACTCTTCAGACGGCTACTAGCCCTTATCCGATTCCTGCGATCTTGGTTTTCTTACAAAACGGAGGTTATGAAAAATGAGTTACCCTAATGGATGGTCAGATTTTGCGAATACGGTCAAACCTAATGCCAATGATTACTATGAGGCCATCAATAATATAGATACTAGCGGGACATCAATAACTCTCTCAGATGAGCAGAAGCACCAACTGGCTAACGCCACAGCAAGCGCAAGCAGTAGCCTGATTGACAACGGGTTGCTTGGTGGTGTGCCTGTATATCAGATTGCCCTCGCACCCCTTCTAAAAACTTTAACTGATATTCATTATAAAGATGAAGGTTTAGGTCAGGCTGCTTTGAGTTCTGGTTTGGGTAGTATATTGGGAACTTTTGTAACCACCAGATTAAAATCTGTACTTCCAGTAATCCTTGCTGGAGAATTGGCAAAAATGGGGATTGGAGGCGCTGCAGCAACAACTCTGGTTGGAGCCTTAACTCCTGCACTTGCGGCAGCGGGTGGATTTGCCCTTGCCTACGCGTTTAATGAAGCCGTTGATGCGCTTTTTCAAGAAGAAGATGTTCTGGAAAAGTTTGGTGCCAAGCTTGGTGACCTTTTATATGATATCCTGCATCCTTATGAAGATTTTTCCATCCCCAGAGATTTTACCGACCTGATCAATGCCGCCTACACAGTGATTTCCCCATTGGTGTTGGATCTGGACGGTGACGGCATAGAAACCATCGGGGTAAATAACAGCACGGTGATGTTTGATCTGGATGGTGATGGTCGTTTGACCAAGAGCGGATGGCTGGCGGGGGACGATGGGTTTTTGGTGTTTGACCGGAATGGGGATGGACTTGTAAATGATGGCGGCGAATTGTTTGGCAACAACACGAAACGCTATGACATTCCCAGAACCAGAGGCTACAGCATCAGGTTGGAAAGCATCAATTGCCGTGATGGGTTCGCGGCTTTGGCGCAGGAAGATACCAATGGCGACGGCATTGTGAACAACCTGGACGCCAATTGGTCTCAGTTGAGAATTTGGCGTGATCTGAATCAGGATGGAAGCAGCCAGGCGGATGAACTTTTTAGCCTTGAAGATGTGGGCGTAAGCGGCATAAAGGTGGATTATACGGCCGCCAATACCAAACAGAACGGCAACACCCTTTACGGCACGGGCAGTTATATAGACATCAGCGGCGACAGCCACTACATGACCGATGCCTGGTTCGAACAGGATACCTTTATCAGCGGCTACACCGATACCATCGAAATCCCCGAAGATATGCGGGGCCTGCCCAACATGGGCGGCAGCGGCGCGGTGCGTAATTTGTTGGAAGCGGCGGCCCAGGAGGCCAAAGCCTGGGAACCCTACCCAGGCAGCCCCAATCAAAAAGCGCCGTTGGAACACATTTTGGAGCAATACAGTCAGGCCGATACCCGGGCCGAACAAATGGATTTGCTGGATGATCTGCTATATGCCTGGGCCAACACCAGCGGTTTTTACAGAAGCATAGAAACCCGCTGCTCCGGCATTTATAACGTGGAACAGCTGAACGTCCCCAATGGCGATGTGGCCGCCTGGAACCGTAAAATTCATATTCTGGAAGCCTTTAATGGCCGCTATTTCTTTACTGATCTGCCTCGAGGCGGCGAAAATGGCCTCGCGTTCAACCCGAACGCTCCCCATGGAAACCTGTCGATAATCTCGCGTAGAATTGATGATGATGAGCCAACCCCTATCCCCACCCTGCGGGTCAATTGGGGACAAACCCAGATGGAAAAACTCAATGAGGCTTATGATCTGTTATGTGAAACAGTCTATAACGCCCTGCTCCTGCAAACCCGCCTGGCCCCCGTGCTGGATTTGATTGATCTGACTATAGATTTGGAATCTTTCGACATAAGCTTCGATTTCACCAGGGTAACCCAACATTTTACCGAAAAGATGGCCACCGACCCTGTAAACGGGCTTTCGGATTTGATGGAGTTCACCAGGATTACGAGTGATATGTTGAGTGGCAGCGGCTGGAATGGCTATGATGTGGCATACGAAGCCATTAAAGGCATGGATACCCCAAGCCTGCAAGAGCTTCTGAAGTCGTTGCAAGTGAATATGGTTGGCGTTGAAGGGTATAATCCGAATGGGGTTATTGGGGATGATTTTACTATTGGTGGGGCTGGGAATGATACGCTGTCTGGCAACAACGGCAACGATGTGCTGTACGGTGGTGAAGGCGACGATAAGCTGTATGGGAACAGCGGCAATGACGTGTTGGACGGCGGGGACGGGAATGATTACCTGGAAGGCGGCGCCGGCAACGACGTGTATGTGTTTGGCAAAGGTTATGGTAATGACAGGGTGTATACCTATGATGGTGGTGGTGCAGGTAAACGGGATATTGTGCGGCTGATCGGTCTTGGGCGTGATGATGTAGAATTCCTGTCTACCCCAAATGGCGCCAACGGCTATTGCGATTTAATAATAAGGATCAAGGAAAGCGGTGAAACGCTGAAGATAATTGGTGCTACTAACAATTTTAACACATCCACAGTCTACGCACCACAGGCCATAGAGTTTGGTGACGGTTCGGTTATGGAATGGTCTGAGCTTGAAAAAGCAGGTCTACTGAAAGCTGTGGGTACTGATGGGGACGACACTATCAATGTCAGTAACCTTGATACTGTTGTGGAGGGATTGGCAGGTAACGACACGCTGAACGGTGCGGACGGCAATGACACGCTATACGGCGGCGAAGGCGACGACAAACTGTATGGCAACTATGGCAATGATATGTTGTACGGCGGCGAAGGTAACGACAGCCTGTATGGCAACGCCGACAATGATGTGCTGGACGGCGGAGCCGGGAATGATTACCTGGAAGGCGGCGCCGGCAACGACGTGTATGTGTTTGGCAAAGGCTATGGTAATGACAGGGTGTATGCCTACGACACGGCCACAGGCAAGCGGGATGTGGTGCGTCTGATCGGTCTTGGGCGTGATGATGTGGAATTTCTATCTGTTCCAAATGCCGCCAGCGGCTATTACGATTTAATAATAAGGATCAAGGAAAGCGGTGAAACGCTGAATATAATTGGTGCTATTTACCAAAGCAACTCACCTTATGAAATTCAGGCCATAGAGTTTGGTGATGGCTCGGTGATAGAATGGCCTGAGCTTGAAAAGTCAGGTCTGCTGAAAGTTGTGGGCACTGATAAAGACGACACTATCAGTGCCGGTCGCCTCGATACTGTTGTTATGGAAGGGTTGGCAGGCAACGACAAGCTGAACGGTGCGGGCGGCAATGACATGTTGTACGGTGGCGAAGGTAACGACAGCCTGTATGGCAACGCTGGCAATGACGTGTTGGATGGCGGAACCGGAAATGATTACCTGGAAGGTGGTACCGGCAACGACGTGTATGTGTTTGGCAAAGGTTATGGCGATGACAGGGTGTATGCCTACGACACGGCCACAGGCAAGCGGGATGTGGTGCGTCTGATCGGTCTTGGGCGTGATGATGTAGAGTTTCTATCTATTAAAAATACCGCCAGCGGCTATCACGATTTTATAATAAGGATCAAGGAAAGCGGTGAAACGCTGAAGATAGTTAGCGCTATTTACCAAAGTAATACATTTACGGGCTACGAAATCCAGGCCATAGAGTTTGGTGACGGATCTGTTATGGAATGGTCTGAGCTTGAAAAATCAGGCCTGTTGCAAGTTGTGGGCACTGATGAAGACGACACTATCAATGGCAGCCGCCTCAATACTGTGATGGAGGGGTTGGCAGGTAACGACACGCTGAACGGTGCGGGCGGTAATGATGTGCTTTACGGCGGCGAAGGCGATGACACGTTGTATGGGGGCGGCGGCAACGACGTGCTGGAAGGCGGAGCGGGAACAGACTATCTTGAAGGCGGGGCCGGGAATGATGTGTACGTGTTTGGAAAGGGTTACGGCAATGACGCTGTGTATGCCAACGACAATAGCACCAGCAAGCGGGATGTGGTGCGTCTGGTTGGTTTGACGGCTGATGAAGTTGAGTTCATGACCGACCGCGACCCAGGTAACAGTAATTATTATCAGCTGGTAATCCGTATCAAGGAGACGGGAGAGACGCTGGCGATCCCAAAAGCCATTTATAATCCCTCCGCAACCACCTTCAATCCCTACAGTATTCAAGCGATAGAATTTGGCGACGGCACGGTTATGGAGTGGGCGGAACTGACAGCCAGCGGCCGTCTGTCTTCATTTTGGACGGAAGGTGACGATACACAATACGGCAGCCGATTGAATACTCATATGTATGGCGGAGCCGGTAACGACTACCTGAGTGATGGAAGCGGCAATGGCGTGCTGGACGGAGGCGAAGGCGACGACAGACTGTATGGAAACGCCGGCAACGATGTGCTGGACGGCGGAGCCGGGACAGACTATCTTGAAGGTGGAACCGGCAACGACGTGTACGTGTTTGGGAAGGGTTACGGCAATGACGCTGTGTATGCCTACGACAGCAGCAGCAGCAAGCGGGATACGGTGCGCCTGGTAGGTTTGACGGAGGGAGATGTTGATTTCATAACCGAACGCGACACAGGCAACAGTTATCATCATCTGATAATCCGCATCAGGGAGACTGGGGAGACGCTGACCATCCAAAAAGCCATTTATAACTCCTCCGCGACAACCTTCAATTATTACGGCATCCAGGCGATAGAGTTTGGCGACGGCACGGCGCTGGAATGGTCTGACTTTGAATCAGGGAAAGTGCCATTGATCATGTCCTATACGGACGGAGACGATACCCTGTATGGCAGCCGCCTGGGAACTCCGCTGCATGGCGGGTCCGGCAATGACGCATTGAATGGCGGAAGCGGCAATGATGTTCTTTACGGTGGCGAAGGCGACGACAAGCTGTATGGGAACGCCGGCCATGACGTGCTGGACGGCGGAGCCGGGACAGACTCTCTTGACGGCGGAGCCGGCAATGACTTTCTGTACGGAGGCGAAGGCGACGACAGACTGTATGGTAGCGACGGCCATGACGTTCTGGACGGCGGAGCCGGGACAGATTATCTTGAAGGCGGAGCCGGCAATGACTTTCTGTACGGCGGCGAAGGCGACGACAGGCTGTATGGAAACGCCGGCAACGATGTGCTGGACGGCGGAGCCGGGACAGACTATCTTGAAGGCGGATCCGGCAATGACGTGTACGTGTTTGGTAAGGGTTACGGCGATGACGCTGTGTATGCCTACGACAGCAGCAGCAGCAAGCGTAATACGGTGCGCCTGGTTGGTTTGACGGCGGGAGACGTTGATTTCATAACCGAACTCGACACAGGCGACAGTAATTATCATCATCTGATAATCCGCATCAAGGAGACTGGTGAGACGCTGACGATCCAGCGGGCCATTTATAACTACTCCGCGACAACCCCTTTAATTATTACGGCATCCAGGCGATAGAGTTTGGCGACGGTACGGCGCTGGAGTGGTCTGACTTTGAATCAGGGAAAGTGCCATTGATCATGTCCTATACGGACGGAGACGATACCATGTATGGCAGCCGCCTGGGAACTCCGCTGCATGGCTGGTCCGGCAATGACACGTTGAATGGCGGAAGCGGCAAAGATATTCTTTACGGTGGCGAAGGGACTCTCTTGACGGCGGAGCCGGCAATGACTTTCTGTACGGAGGCGAAGGCGACGACAGACTGTATGGCAATGCCGGCAATGACGTTCTGGACGGCGGAGCCGGGACAGACTATCTTGAAGGCGGAGCCGGCAATGACGTGTACGTGTTTGGGAAGGGTAATGGAAATGACCTTGTGTATGCCTACGACACGAGCAGCGGCAAGCGTGATACGGTGCGCCTGGTTGGTTTGACGGCGGGAGACGTTGATTTCATAACCGAACTCGACACAGGCGCCAGTGACTATTATCATCTGATAATCCGCGAGACTGGTGAGACGCTGACGATCCAGCGTGGCATTTACAACTACTCCGCGACAGCCTTTAATTATTACGGCATCCAGGCGATAGAGTTTGGCGACGGCACGGTTATGGAATGGGTTGATTTTGAAAAATCAGGTTTGGCCGGAGTTTCACATACAAACGGCGATGATATCCTGACCGCCAGTCGGCTCAACAGCACCTTGGTTGGAGGTGCGGGCGACGACAAGTTATATGGGCGCGGCGGCAACGACGTGCTGGACGGTGGAGCGGGAACCGACTATCTGGAGGGCGGCGCCGGCAATGACGTGTACGTGTTTGGTAAGGGTTACGGCAATGACACTGTGTATGCCAACGACAATAGAACCAGCAAGCGGGATACAGTGCGCCTGGTTGGTTTGACGGCGGATGAAGTTGAGTTCATGACCGACCGCGACGCAAGCAGCAGTGATCATTATCACCTGGTAATCCGCATCAAGGAGACTGGTGAGACGCTGACGATCCAAAAAGCCATTTATAACCAGCTTTAATCCCTACGGCATTCAGGCGATAGAGTTTGGCGACGGCACGGTGATGAACTGGGCGGAACTGACATCCAGCGGCCGTCTGTCTTCATTCTGGATGGAAGGCGACGATACCCAGCAAGGCACCAAGTTTAATACTCATCTGTACGGTGGCGAAGGTGATGACAAGTTGTATGGTAGCAGCGGCAACGACGTGCTGGAAGGCGGAGCGGGAACAGACTATTTGGAAGGCGGCGCCGGCAACGATGTGTACGTGTTTGGGAAGGGTTACGGCAATGACGCTGTGTATGCCCACGACAATAGCAGCAGCAAACGGGATACAGTGCGCCTTGCGGGATTGACGGCGGATGAAGTTGAGTTCATGACCGACCGCGACGCAAGCAGCAGTGATCATTATCACCTGATAATCCGCATCAAGGAGACTGGTGAGACGCTGACGATCCAGCGGGACCAGCTTTAATCCCTACGGCATTCAGGCGATAGAGTTTGGCGACGGCACGGTGATGAACTGGGCGGAACTGACATCCAGCGGCCGTCTGTCTTCATTTTGGACGGAAGGCGACGACACCCAATACGGCACCAAGCTTAATACTAATATGTATGGCGGAGCCGGTAACGACTACCTGAGTGATGGAAGCGGCAGTGACGTGTTGGATGGAGGTGAAGGCGACGACAGGCTGTATGGGAATGCCGGCAATGACGTGTTGGACGGCGGAGCTGGGACAGACTATCTTGAAGGCGGAGCCGGCAATGACGTGTATCTTTTCCTCCCCGGCGATGGTCAGGACACCATCAACAATACCGGTGGCGGCAATGATCGCCTGAGCTTCCAGGACATAAACCCGGCCGACTTGTGGTTTGGGAAGTCGGGGAATCACCTGACTATCGGCTTGGTCGGTACAACCGATAAGGTTACAGTGAACAACTGGTATGCCGGTGATTACAAGGTTGATACAATAGAAGCCGGCGACATAGCGATTACGGAAAGCCAGGTGGCCCTGATGGTGCAGGCGATGGCGGCCATTGGAGCGCCGGGAGCTGTGGATGGCGGGTGGACTGAGGAGCAACATGAGGCGCTCACTCCCATAATCGCCACCTATTGGCAGGAACGGGTTTGAGGTGTTACCGGCGGGCACGGGGCCGGGGGAGGCTGAACCTGTTGACAGCGGGCTGATGGGGCTGGTGCTGATCGCCCGGTTTCATCAGATAGCGGCGACGCCGGAAGGTTTACGGCACCAGTTCGCCCCGGTGGTGAAAAAACTGGGGGAGCCGGCGGTGTTCGGGGATCAGGAGATTTTGCTGGCGGCCAAAAGTTTGGGATTCAGGGCCAAGGCCGCAACAGTTTCACCCCAAAATCTCGATAACGCCATTCTGCCTCTGTTGGCCAAAAACGTTTCGGGCGAATATTTCATATTGGTGCAGGAGATTTCCGGCGGCGGGCCATCCGCCATTGCCAGGGAAGCTTCGGCGGGTGAGGAGGCCGCTCCCTCGCACTACCTTATCCATAATCTGGGGGCCTCGCCCGGCCCGCGCAAAGTGTTGAGAATTTACCGATTGACGTTTACCGTTAAACGGTATATGCTGAATCATGATTGTGAACTTTACCTGCAAAGACACTGAACAGTTATTTAGGGAGGGCCGGAACCGCCGCTTCGATGCTATCGCCCGCCAAGCCCTGCGCCGTCTGAACATATTGAACGCGGCTATTGCACTGGACGAACTCAGAGTACCACCCGGCAATCGCCTGGAAACGCTCCTGGGGGATCGGGCGGGGCAGCACAGCATACGCATCAACGATCAGTGGCGCATCTGCTTTATCTGGAAAGACGGCTGTGTCCATGATGTGGCCATTGTTGACTATCACTAAAGGAGCCAGCTATGAAATCTGGAAAAAAACCTATTCGCATTCATCCTGGCGAAATTCTGCTTGAAGAATTTATGTCGCCTTTGAAGTTGTCAGCCAACCAAGTGGCCAAGGAACTGCGGGTGCCGGTGAGCCGGATTTACGATATAGTCCATCAGCGCCGAGGCGTCACCCCGGACACAGCCGTTAGATTAGGCCGTTTCTTTGGCACTTCTTCCCATTTTTGGCTCAACCTGCAAAGCACGTATGACCTGTTCATTCTGGAAGACAGTCTGGCCGGAGAATTATCCCGCATTCAACCGCACAGAGCGGCGGAAGGAGCGGGCGCCAGCTTGCCTTGTTGATATTGCCGCCAGTGGGGCTTGAGGCTCCAGAAGCGCGGGCGCGGCGGGCGGTATGGCCATGATTTGCGGCAGGGGCAGGGCTTCGGGGGCGGGCTCTTCCTGGAGTTTTTTCAACTTGGCGTTTTGTTCCTCCAGAGCCACCAGAAACCGCGCCCCCGCTAAAATCAGCTTCGGGTTTAAGGCGTTTTTGTGGTGTTTTTGTGGCTGAAATTCAAAGTCACTTCTGTTAGAGTTTGTTATATTGTTTTGAGAGTATTAACTAAAGAATGTTAAAATATCATCAATGCATCCGTTGACGTGAAATCTGGCGAAGAAGGGCATAGTCAAGAGAGTATTAACAATCGAATGCTAATACTCTCAAAATTAGAGCGTGTTGCAATTAAATTTCCACATATCCAGATGATCCGAACCAGGCTTTTGCGTCCAGTGGTGTGACCGAGGCCAGAGCAGTTCCGATGTCTT
>QMCD01004386.1_pt1 | contig 14559 bp, 9 predicted proteins | sample 1821841 | NCBI WGS metagenome assembly QMCD01 (sample SAMN01991225, study PRJNA193472) | Termite gut metagenome, whole genome shotgun sequencing project. | isolation source: worker | host: Macrotermes natalensis | reverse complement strand
GTTATATTATTCAACAAAAAAGGATATAATATATAATTATATTAACGAATCTATTATATTATTAAGAAATAAAACAATAAAATGAACAGTATTTACATACTTAATATTATATCTTTAGCGTACCCTTGAATCCTCACCACTGAAACCTTACTCCTCATTATGAAAGGCGGTCTTAAAATGGCATTCAAGGTTTTTATCGACGGACGGGAAGGTACGACCGGACTTCGTCTTGCGGAAAAACTGGAAAAAAGAAGCGATATAAAGCTTATAAAAATAGATAATGATTTAAGAAAAAGCGCATTGGAAAGAAGAAGGCTTATAAATGAGTCTGATTATACTTTTTTATGCCTTCCCGACGATGCCGCCGTTGAATCGGTATCGCTTGTGACGAATGATAACACGAAAATTATCGACGCCTCGTCGGCGCACCGCACTAACTCCATATGGGCTTACGGACTTCCTGAGCTTTCGCCGGAACACAGACAAAAAATAAGTAATTCAAAAAGAGTCGCTGTTCCTGGTTGTTATGCAACCGGCTTTAACGCCGTTATGTACCCCATAACTTTAAATAAGCTCATCCAGCCTTATCATCCCGTTTTCTGCAGCGCGGTTTCGGGATATTCGGGAGCCGGAAGGAAGACTATCTCTGTTTATGAAAGCGAAGGCAAGCCTGATGAATATAATTCACCCAGATACTACTCCCTTGGCAGACACCATAAGCATTTAAAGGAAATGATGGCGGTTTCGGAGCTTTCATACCCGCCGGTATTCAATCCGATTATTGATAATTACTATAACGGGATGATAGTGACTGTTCCCTTTCACATGAGGGCAATCGCTAAAAGAATTACCCCGAAGCAGGTTCAGGAGCTTTATACGGAGCATTATAAGGGTCAGAATTTTGTAAAGGTTATGCCCTTTATGGGAGAGGGGGTCCTGGAAAACGGGTTCCTTGCCGCCAATACTTTAAAAGACACCAACATAATGCAAATATTCGTCTTTGGCTGCAGCGACCATTTTACCGTCTGCGCAAGGCTTGACAATCTGGGAAAAGGCGCGTCGGGAGCCGCTGTGCAGTGCATGAACATAATGATGGGAATTGACGAAACAACGGGGCTGATTTAAGGCTAATTCATTCCCATGCGAGCGGTAAAAACGCCGGCTCTACCATATGGTGTTTACAAACACCATATAGTACCTCATAACATCTTAAAGTTTATATATTAAATTAAATTCATACCAGCATTATTAATTTTAACTGTTAATTGATACAAATTACTCATCTGCGGGACGCCACGCAGGGCGTCCCCTATAAACATTTATATCATCGCCGTCAGGCGATACCACCATTGTTAATTGACACTAGCTAATGGTACCTCGTAACAGCTAATAATTACGAATAATAAATAAAAAATAATACCGCCGCAGGCGGTATACCGACATTGTTAATTGTTAATTTTTAATTATTAATTGATACTGGCTGCTATTCTCAAACTACTATTACGGAGGTTCTTTTTTAAGTGAAAAATATAAAATACACTGAAGGCGGCGTCTGTTCCGCAAAAGGATTCAAAGCGGGGGGGATTTACTGCGGAATAAAGAAATCCGTCACTCCGGACGGCAATGAATCTCCCTTTAAGGGGAAAAACGATTTGGCGTTAATAGTATCCGACACGGCTTGCAATACGGCGGCTGTTTATACAAAAAACAAGGTAAAGGGTTCGCCGGTTACGGTAACTAAAAACAACCTTGCCAAAACCGGCGGAAAAGCACAGGCTGTGATAGCAAATTCGGGGAATGCAAACGCGTGTACCCCGGACGGGGATGAAAAAGCAAATGCTATGTGCAAACTAGCGGCAGACGCTTTGGGAATTGAACCGGAACTGGTTATTGTTGCTTCAACCGGGGTTATAGGACAGATTTTACCAATTATACCGATTGAAAAAAGTATAAAACCGCTTGCGGATTCTCTTTCATACACCGGGAACGAAGAGGCTGCGGCGGCAATAATGACAACGGATACCATAAAAAAAGAAGCTGCCGTCGAATTTGAAATAAACGGGAAATCCTGCCGTTTAGGAGGAATGGCAAAGGGTTCGGGCATGATAAATCCGAATATGGCTACCCTGCTTAATTTTATTACCACCGATGTTAATATCAGCTGTGAAATGCTGCAAAGAGCGTTAGATGAAACCGTTGCAGTGACGTTAAACTGCCTGTCTGTCGACGGCGACACCTCCACAAACGATATGGTTACTGTTATGGCGAACGGGCTTGCCGGAAATAATGAAATTACCTGTGAAGGCGCGGAGCTTGACATATTCGGGAACGCGCTTTTCACCGTTATGAGAGACCTGACAAAAATGCTTGCTAAGGACGGCGAAGGCGCGACAAAGCTTCTTGAATGCATCTGCAGAAACGCGCCCGACCGCAAAACCGCCCTGGCTGTTGCCAGAAGCGTTATAAACTCTCCTCTTTTCAAGAGCGCGATGTTCGGGGAGGACGCTAACTGCGGGCGTATTATGTGCGCTGTAGGCTATGCCGATGCCGAATTCGATATAAATAAAACCGATGTAAGTATTTCTTCGGTATACGGTTCAGTCTCCTTTGCTCAAAAAGGCATTATTATCGGATTTTCCGAAGAAAATGCGGCAAAAATCCTGTCGGCTGACGAGCTTGTTATAAGCATTGACCTTAATCAGGGTAACTCTGAAGCGACTGTATGGGGATGCGACCTGACTTATGATTATGTTAAAATCAACGGGGATTACCGTTCATAAATACTTTAAAGCTATCCGGAAAGGTACGGTCATTATAAATGAACCAAACAGAAAATAAAATGCGTTCTCAGGTGCTTATTGACGCACTGCCCTATATTCAGCGGTATTATAATAAAATTGTCGTCGTAAAATACGGCGGAAACGCCATGACAAACACTGAACTGAAAAATGCCGTTATGAGCGATATTGTATTGCTTTCGCTTGTCGGCATCAAAGTCGTCCTTGTACACGGCGGAGGTCCCGAAATAAATGATATGCTCAGTAAAGTCGGTATTAAGAGCCGGTTCATTAACGGACTGCGGTATACCGACGCTGAAACTGCCGAAATCGTCCAGATGGTTCTTTCGGGTAAGCTTAACAAGGAGCTGGTTTCCCTCCTTACTCAGCATAAAGGAAAAGCGCTGGGACTTTGCGGAATTGACGGGCAGATGATTATTGCTCATAAAATGGAAACCGATGCCGACCTCGGTTATGTCGGCGAAATAGACAGAATAAACACAGAACCGATTTCCGACGCTCTGGAAAAAGGGTATATACCCGTTATAGCTACGGCTGCCTGCGATGAAAACGGTCAGCTTTATAATATAAACGCCGATACCGCCGCCGCCCGGATTGCAGCCGCCCTTGACGCCGAAAAGCTGATACTGATGACCGATATAGCGGGGCTTTTGCGTGATAAAGACGACGACAGCACCCTTATAACTTCCGTTAACGTAAGCGAAGTCCCCTTTATGAAGAGACAGGGCATTATTTCGGGGGGGATGCTCCCTAAAATAGACTGCTGCGTCGAAGCCGTCAGACGGGGAGTAAAAAGAACATGCATTATCGACGGCCGGGTTCATCATTCAATCCTTATTGAGCTGCTCTCCAGTCAGGGCATTGGAACACAGTTTATATGAAGTTAGGAGTTTGGAGTTTGGAGTGTGGAGTGTGGAGTGTGAAATTTTAATTATGATAAATATTTTATATGGTATAAATAGTACATTTTTAAGATTATGGATAATGAAAAAATAGTTAAGTACAAAAGCAAGAAGTATGCAATTTAGAAAAAGGTTACCTGTCGTTCAGATTACGAGGAAATACGAAAAATGCTGTCATCAACAACCAAGACAATGAAGTCAGCAAATCTCCCAATAACGCTGTTTTTCACATTCCAAACTCCACTCTTCACACCAATGTCAACAACTTAAGCAAAAAACGAATAACTTTCTAATCATAAGTGGAGACAGTGAGCAGTGGTCAGTGGTCAGATTTCTGATAACTGGCGTCTGGAATCTGGAATCTTATTGTAAAGTAAAATCTCTTAAGTTGTTACCATTGCACTCCAAACTCCACACCAATGTCAACAATTTAAGCAAAAAACGAATAAATTTCTAATTATAAGCGGTCAGTGAGCAGTGGTCAGTGGTCAGATTTCTGGTAACTGGCGTCTGGAATCTGGAATCTTATTGTAAAGTAAAATCTCTTAAGTTGTTGCCATTGAACTCCACACTCCACTCTTCACACTCCAAACTGTATGAAAGGAAGATTATTATGTCAACTATAAATAAATTCAACAAGTATGTAATGGGTACATACGGGCGTTATGACCTTGTTCTGGAAAAGGGCGGCGGACGAACCGCGGCGGACGAAAACGGTGTTAAGGACTACATTGATTTCGGAAGCGGCATAGGTACCAATTCGCTCGGTTACTGCGACAGCGAATGGGTTGAGGCGGTATGCAGCCAGGCAAAAACATTGCAGCATACCTCAAATTATTATTATACTAAAATCCAGGCGGATTTCGCTGCAAAACTCTGCGGAATAACGGGCTACAGCAAGGTTTTCTTCGGAAATTCCGGAGCCGAAGCCAATGAATGCGCAATAAAGCTGGCACGCAAATATTCGTTTGACAAGTACGGAAAAGAAGCAAAACGCTATAACATCATTACCCTTGAAAACAGCTTTCACGGCAGGACGCTTACAACGCTTTCGGCAACCGGTCAGGATTCTTTCCATAATTATTTTTTTCCGTTTACCGAAGGTTTTATAAATGCTAAGGCTAATGATTCGGATGATTTTAAAAAGAAAGCCGACGAAACGGTTTGCGCCGTTATGCTTGAATTTGTTCAGGGCGAGGGAGGGGTTATCCCTCTGGACCCCGCGTATGTGAAAGAAATTGCCGATTACTGTTCTTTGCATGACATCCTTTTTATCGCAGACGAGGTACAGACAGGCGTTGGGCGTACCGGTACGTTCCTTGCGTCCGAGCAGTTCGGGGTCAAACCCGACGTCACCACTCTTGCGAAAGGTCTTGCGGGGGGTATACCCGTGGGAGCCTGCCTTGCGAATGATAAATGCTGTGATATATTAACATCAGGCACTCACGGTTCAACCTTCGGAGGAAATCCCCTTGCCTGCGCAGGGGGGAATGTCGTTTTAAACAGGGCTGCCGATAAGGATTTTCTTGCCGGGGTATGCGAAAAATCCGCTTTTATAAAGGAAAAGCTTTCACAAATCCCTGAAATTGAAGGCATTGACGGACTGGGGCTTATGCTCGGTATCCGCCTAAAAACAAAAAACGCGGCTGAAATATGCAAAAACTGCCTTGAAAACGGGCTGCTTGTGCTTACGGCGAAAACAAAGCTCCGTATGCTTCCTCCCCTTAACATCACCTATGAGGAAATCGATAAAGGCATATCCATACTGAAAAACGTATTACAAGAAAAGGAGAACGGATGAAATGAAACATTTACTGAAAGTCCTTGACCTCGACAAAGAGGAAATCATAGACATCTTAAACCTTGCCGACCAGCTAAAATATGAGCTTAAGCACAAAATTCCCCATCCTCACCTTAAAGGAAAATCTTTGGGTATGATTTTCCAGAAAGCCTCGACGCGCACCCGAGTTTCCTTCGAGGTCGGAATGCATCAGCTGGGGGGACATCCGTTGTTTTTATCGTCCAGTGACCTTCAAATCGGACGCGGAGAGCCTGTTCAGGACACCGCGCGGGTTCTTGCCCGTTACCTTGACGGCATTATGATACGCACCTTCGAGCAGAAGGAAGTCGAGGATTTGGCGGAGTTCGGAGGAATACCCGTCATAAACGGGCTGACCGATTTTTCACACCCATGTCAGGTTCTTGCCGACCTTATGACCATACGCGAGCTTAAGGGACAGTTCGAGGGGCTGAAGATGTGCTATATCGGCGACGGGAACAATATGTGCAACTCTCTTATCGTTGGCTGCCTCAAGGTCGGTATGGATGTTTCTGTTTCATGCCCGAAGGGTTATGAACCTGACGCTAAGGCGCTTGAGTTTGCGGCGGATTACACTAATTTTAAAATTACCGTGAAGCCTCCTGAAGCCGCGGCGGAAGCCGACATAGTTATTACCGACGTATGGTCTTCAATGGGCAGGGAGGATGAAGCTGAAAAACGCAGGAAAGCTTTCGCTGGCTATCAGGTTAATGATGAAATTATGTCAGCTGCGAAACCCGACGCTATAGTTCTGCACTGTCTGCCCGCTCACCGCGGGGAGGAAATCACAGCCAAGGTGCTTGAGGAGCATGCCGGAGAAATCTTTGAAGAGGCTGAAAACCGTTTGCACGCCCAGAAGGCGGTTATGGTTAAGCTGATGGCATAATACCAGTACCAATTAATAATTAAGAATTAACAATTAACAATGGCGGTATACCGCCTGCGGCGGTATGATTTTAATTTATTTATAAACATTTAGATGTTACGAGGTCTAGTATAAAAAAGCAAGAAAGGATGATTGCCGTTATGAATAATAAGAACCTGTTACCATCGGTTTAATATCAGTTATTAAGCAATATTTAACCTGCGTATATTTTCAGACATAACAGGCGTCATAAGTTAATATAATCATATTGTAATCTTATTAAGGGTAATATTAATTGAAAAGGATGCGTATGTGACTGCGTATCCGGAAAGGCAAGGTAATAATAATGGGATACGAACATGACAGGATAAAATCAAACGCAAAAAGGTTTTACGAGCTTAACAGGGGGAACGCGATACTTGTTGTCTTAATCAATATAGGAATTTCACTTGTAACAAACGCGGTTTCGACAATAATCCCGGGTCTGGGAAATTTAGCGGCAGTTTTTTTCATAACGTACCCGATGACATTATGTATGTTTTCATGGTATCAGAGAGCTATACATTATGATAATTACAGTCTGGATATGGTATTTGAGCCGCTTAAGGTAAATTATCTTTCAATTGTGGGAACCCTTGCTTTAAAGTATCTGTACATATTCTTATGGTCGATGCTGTTTATCATACCGGGTGTAATAAAATATTATTCATATTCGATGACAGAGTACATTAAGGCAGAAAACCCTAACCTGCCGTCAAGCAGAGCAATAGAATTAAGCATGATTATGACCGACGGGTATAAAGGAAAGCTGTTTTATCTTGATTTAAGCTTTATAGGATGGTTTTTGCTTTCAAGCTTTACATTACATATTCTTGCAATTGTCTTTGTTTTCCCCTACCAGAATGCCGCAAAAGCGTTCGCATATGAGGAGTTAAAAGCTATCGCAATAAATTCGGGCAGAATTTCCGCCGAAGAACTTAATCCTGCAATAAATAATAATATTCAATATCAGTAATTATACCGATAGCAAAAAATAAAGCATAAATAAAAATGCTTTGCTCCGTACAGAGGCGCAAAGCATTTTTATTTCGGGTTAGGTCGTGTTCGATAATTAATGACAAGCCGCGCATTCGCCGATTTCACCCACCAGTGGAAGAGGGTCTACGCCTTGTCTTTTATAATAATCCGCAATCGCGGATTTCATAGCCTGCTCGGCTAAAACAGAGCAGTGCAGCTTCTGTGGGGGTAAACCGTCCAGGGCTTCCACAACTTTTTTATTTGTCAGCTTCAATGCTTCGTCAATTGTTTTCCCGATTATCATATCCGTTGCAGCCGATGAGGTTGCTATTGCGGCTCCGCATCCGAATGTCTTGAATTTGCAGTCGGATATAATACCGTTTTCAACCTTGATATACATTTTCATAATATCGCCGCACTTTGCGTTCCCTACCTCTCCGATACCGTCCGCGTCGGAAATCTCCCCTACATTCCTTGGATTAGCAAAATGGTCCATAACCTTTTCGCTGTACAGCATATATTTACTTCCTTTCAAAACTAATTCTATTGGTTTACCATTTTTCTTACCGGACTGACCCATTTCAGCAGACTGTCCATATCCTTTTCACCGTTTATAATATCCTCCCAGAGCGGAGACATTTCACGGATTCTTGATATTACCTTCGGAATTACCTCTATGATGTAATCAACGTCTTCATCAGTCGTTTCATCGGAGATTGAAAGCCTCAGCGAGCCGTGCGCGACCTCATGCGGCATTCCGAGTGCAAGCAGAACATGGGACGGGTCAAGCGAACCCGACGTGCAAGCGGAACCGCTGGATACGCAAATTCCGTTCATGTCAAGCAAAAGCAGCAGTGACTCCCCTTCAACGCCGAGAAATGAAATATTAACGTTGCCCGGCAGGCGGTTATCCCTGCCTCCGTTAAGCCTCGAGCATTCGACTGGCAGAATTCCGTCAATAAGCCTGTCCCTCATAGCCGTAACTTTCCTGACCTTGCCCGGTATATCCGCGCATGCGCTGCTTACAGCTTCTGCCAGACCGATAATAGCCGGAACGTTTTCAGTGCCTGCCCTCCTGTTCCTTTCCTGCGCGCCGCCGAAAATAAGGTTAGGCAGTGAAATCCCCCTGCGGACATATAAAGCGCCTACTCCTTTGGGGGCATGGATTTTATGTCCCGAAAGGGAAAGCATATCAATACCCTGCTCCTTAACGTTTATACCGACATTGCCGACTGCCTGAACGGCGTCCGTATGGAAAATAACCTTTTTTTCATTGCATACCCCTGCGATTTCAGGAATAGGAAGTATAGTTCCGATTTCGTTGTTTGCATACATTACAGTAACGAGAGCGGTGTCGCTTCGGATTGCATCCTTTACCTGCCCGGCGGTAATGAGACCGTTTTCGCTGACCGGGAGATATGTTATTTCAAACCCCTGTTTTGCCAGGTATTCACAGGTATGAAGAACCGCGTGATGTTCAAATGCAGTGGTTATGATATGCTTTTTTCCTTTTTCAGCCATACTGAGGACACATGAGCGGATTGCCCAGTTATCGGCTTCGGAACCTCCGCTTGTAAAATAGATTTCACTGGCGCCGCATCCGAGCGTTTCGGCTATTTTCAGACGGGCGTTTTCAATATCCCTTTTAGCTTTTCTTCCCATCGAATATATGCTGGACGGATTACCGTAATGCTCGGTCATATAAGGCAGCATAGCTTCGAGTACCGGCTTTGAAACCTGTGTGGTAGCGGCGTTATCGGCATATACAAAACGTTTCTCCATATAAATCCTTCTTCATAATGATTTCAATTCGCATAATATAAATATATTATATACTATTTTAGTCTAATATGCAAGAGGCATAAAAAATTTTTTCACATAATTTTATACCTATAATAAAATTATACAAAAATAAGTAAAAAGTAAAAATTTTATATTATCACAAATTTTAATATTAGGGATAATACCAACAAAAATATAAAATTATGTAGTGCATTTATATGAAAATGTAATAAACTTCTTGAAATAAAATGAAAATAATGGTATACTCTGACTGAAAGATATGTTGAAATTTTATCAAACATTATTAAAGGAGTTATGGTTATGAGTTCAGATTTCCCGTTTAAAAACAGTTCCCTTCCGGTAGAGGAACGAATTAAGGACCTGCTTTCAAGGCTTACCGTTGATGAAAAAATCAATATGCTTCCCAGCCGCATGCAGGCTGTGGAACGCCTCGGGATAGGCGAATGGCGCGTCGGCTGCGAAATTGCCAGGGGCTATGTCGGAAGAGAAGCCGATGAAATATCAACAGTATTCCCTCAGCCGATCGGGATGGCTTCAATGTTCGACCCGGAGCTGATGTATAAAATCGGCGAAATAGCCGGTGACGAAGCCCGTTACTATTATCAGAAATGCAAAAACGGAAAGCTTATGGTCTGGGGTCCGACCGTTGACATGGAACGCGACCCTCGCTGGGGGCGAAACGAAGAAGCATACGGTGAAGACCCCTTTTTAACAGGTGAGATGACAAAGGCATATACAAAAGGTATGGCGGGCGAGCATGAGTTTTATATGAAAACAATTCCTACGTTAAAGCATTTCTGCGCCGACAATAACGAGTACGAGCGCGGAAGCTGCTCGGCAAATGTTGACCCCAGGCTTTTGCATGAATATTACTATGCCGCTTTCAAACCTGCAATTACACAGGGCGGAGCAAAATCCGTAATGGCTGCCTATAACGAGCTTTCCGGAGTTCCCGCCGTTATGAACCCCGACCTCCGGAAATTGTTGAAGGACGAATGGGGACTTGATTTCGTCGTGACCGACGGCGGCGATTTCGCCCAGAATGTTCTATCGCACAAATATACCGAAACCCATGCCGAAGCATTGAAGCTCTGCCTTGAAAACGGCGCCGATACCATGACGGATTCAGCTGAAATCGTTTCCAGCGCGGCGCACGAAGCTCTGGAAAAAGGTCTCATCACCGTTGAGCAAATTGACAAGGCAGTAGGAAATGTCCTCCTGGGCAGGTTTAAGCTGGGTGAGTTTGACGATATGCACCCTTATAAGGATATGGATATCGAGGTTGACAGCGATTATGCTAAGGAAATAAACCGGGAAGCTACCTTCAAACAGGTCTGCCTCCTCAAAAACGACGGTCTCCTGCCGATTGATAAAGCCGGTAAAAAACCTGTAATCGCTTTATTAGGTCCTCTTGCCGATGAGAATTACAAAGACTGGTACACGGGCATGAACTCATATAATATAAGTATAAAAGACGGCCTTGAAAAAGAATTCGGAGCTGAAAACGTCCTCTTCGAAAACGGTTATGATATTGTTACCTTAAAAAGCGTCGTCAATGAAAAATTTTTAATAGTAAGCGGAGAGGATTTTGAAGTAAAGGCTACTGGTACCGAGCCTGATAAGGCATCGCAGTTTGAGCTTCATGACTGGGATTTCGGTTCGGTAAACTATAAATCCATGCTTAATAACAAGTTTATTACGCAGGGTAATCCATATAAAGCGGCGACTGACATACCATATGCATGGTTTGTCAGGGAATGGTTCAAGCCGACTGTTTATGACGGACTTTACAGCTTTAAGCTGCCTATTGAAAGAAGCTTCGATATTTTCGTAGATGCTGAGAACGGTTACGCGTTGTCTTCAAGGGCTTCTTACGGAGGGGTTACTCCCGAAGAGGTCGTTGAGGGGGGGACATGGTTAAAAGGGGTATTGAGGGAGCCGTGAAAATCGCCAAGAGCGCGGATTATGCCGTGGTTTGCGTAGGAAATCATCCTATGCAGGTCGCCAGGGAATGCTACGACCGCCCCGACATTGTTCTCCCGGAGCATCAGCAGGAACTTATTAAAGCTGTTTATGAAGCAAACCCGAACACAGTGGTTGTAATCGTTTCAAGCTATCCGTATGCCATTAACTGGGAAAATGATAACGTACCGTCCATAGTCTATACCTCGCATGCGAACCCGGACCCCCCGTAGCAAAACCCCTTCCCGGCAAAAACACCCCCGCCGCAAGATGCCCTATGACATGGTACAAATCAATTCATGAGCTTCCTTCAATTATGGATTATGATATAATTGCCAATAATTCCACATATCTTTATTATCAGGGCAAACCCTTGTATCCGTTCGGCTACGGTCTGTCATATTCCTCATTTGAATACAGAAATATGACGGTAACAGCTGACGATAACGGCAAAACAATAAATATAAAAACTGAAGTTACAAATACTTCCGGCTTTGACGGCGACGAGGTTGTGCAGATTTATTATAACTTATTAAACTCCGAAGTAAAACGCCCGTTGAGGAAGCTCTGCGGATTCAAGAGGGTACATATCCCCCGCGGCGAAACGGTTTCGGTTAATATTGATATTCCCTATCAGGCTTTGGAATTTTATGACGTATCCCGTGAAAAACTCTGCACGGTCTCAGGGGAGTATAATTTTATGGCGGGGGCGTCCTGTCTTGACATCCGTTTGAATCAGACGCTTAAAATAACCGCTGAGGATATACCGCCCAGGGATTTAGGTAAATTTATCAAGGCAAAAAATTATGATTCGAGAGACAACTGCACCCTTCATTTTTCTAAGGAATATAACGACCATTACGTTGTTTCGGGCGGCTGGGGAGGAACGCTTGTCTTTAACAACGCTGATTTCAAGGATTACAGTCATATAAAAATAACAGCCTGCTCAGGCGGGGCTCCGGGCAGCATATCCGTCCATTCAGGCAGCGAAAACAGCGAAGCGATGGGAGAAGTTTCCGTTTTATCAGCCGCATCGTTACATAGTTTTTCCGAATATAAAATCCCCCTTGTAAAATTCAGCGGCACCGATAAGCTTGTTCTGAAGCTGAAAGGCTCCGTATCGGTTTACGGTTTTGTATTTGAATAAGCCTGACTGAACGTTTTCTGACATTTATAATTTTGTATATAAATTGGGCGTTTGTTTGGAAATAGTTTTTATTGCAAAACTTTCTCTGATATGATATAATGTTTATATGTTATTTAATGCAGTCAGTGATACAAACCTTTGTACGCAAAGCATACCGAAGGTTTGTACCGTACTGCGGGACAGGTAAACGCTTATATGAGGTTTTGAAATGAAAATATACAGAGAAAAGTCACAAATAATGCTAAGGATTCTATACTGTATTATTGCCGTTCCGGTTTTTTTGTGTATGACGGCAATACCGCCTGTTTCTGCGGAGGAATCATCTGAAATTGATACCGGATGGCATGATACCGGTGATATTGACGTAATTATCGATACCTCGTCCGGTCATTTGAAGATAAGCCCTTATATTTACGGGCTGAATATCGACGGAAGTCTGACCGGCGTGACGGTTAAAGCCGCAAAACAATCCGGTCCTGAATTATCAACCTATAACTGGGAGACAAATTATGCGAACATACGCTACAGCGGTTATAACTCTAATGATATATCCATAATCAAAGGGTATTCGGAAGATGATTTTAAAATACCCGCGCTTCATACCGAAAACCTTTTAAGTAAATCGGCAAGATTCGGGATTGACGCCCGATATGTGACCTTACAGATGATGGGATATGTTGCCGGTGATTCCTACGGTATTATTTCTGATTCAAATACCGATGACAGATTTTACGATGTCAGATTCAGCAAGGATGACGACGACTACCTTTCCGTTCCCGATACCAGCGATAAAACCGTCTATATTGACGAATATCTAAGCTATCTCGCCGATAAATACGGATATGCTTCAAACGGCGGCATTAACGGTTATTTCCTTGATTATGAACCTGAAAGATGGCAGGATAATTATCCTATACTGAAGCTTCCTCAGCTGACTGCTTCCTCTTTGGCAGAAAAATCTTCGGGGCTTGCTTCAGCCGTTAAGAGAATTGATAAATCAGCTTTGGTCTTCGGTCCGTCCGTAAGAGGTCTTGATTCATATACAAATCTTAATAACACAGCTGATTTTGAGTCATATTCCGATAACTACAGCTGGTTTATCGATTATTATCTCGATAAAATGTCCGAGGCTTCGGACGAAGCCGGAACAAGGCTTCTCGATGTCCTTGACCTGCATTATATAACAGAAGCCGGCGATATCAGGATGGAGCAAATAATAAACAGCAGCACTGTTTTTTCCAATACCGAAAGAATGCAGGCGGTGCGTTTGCTTTGGGACAGCGAATATGCCGAAAACAGCGTTCCGGCTATTAAGCATAAACAAAACACACCTATTATACCTACTGTTCAGGCGTCAATACGAATGTATTATCCTGAGACAAAGCTTTCATTCTCCGAATATAATTTCGGAGGGGGAAATCATATAAGCGGCGCAATAGCGCAGGCTGATGTCCTGGGGATTTTTGCCGAGCAAAACGTTTATATGGCATGTCTGCTGCCGAACACTTCAAACTACCGCTATCAGAAATCGGCAATAAACCTATATACTGATTATGACGGCGAAGGAACCGCTTTCGGTGATACAATTGTAAGCTCGGATAACGGCAGGGACTATATGAGCTCCGTTTATGCGGCTGTCAGCAATAATGATGAAGGAACGCTTAATGCCGTTCTTATAAACAAGAACAGTTATGATGTGAAATCCGCAAACGTTAAAATTGAATCTTCCGCAAAGTTTGATTCTGCCGAGGTTTATTGTATAGACAGTGATTCCTATAATATCAGAAAACTCGGTACTGTCGGAATTGAAAATAATGAATTTTCATATGAAATGAACCCTTTGTCAATATATATGTTTGACTTTAACGGCAGTAATGCCGCTGATGATTTGCCAGATGAACCCAGCCCCGTCGCAACTGAAACGAAAGCTTCGGAATCAGAAATCGCTGAAAGCACCGGTAAAACATCTGAAACATCGGTTACTGTTTCAGAAAACGCCCCCCCCGTTACAGAAAGCCCCGGAACAGTAAGCTCCTCTGAGAGCATTTCAGTTAATACTGATGACGGCATATCCGTAACTCAGGTTTCAATTACAGGTGAAACTGCATCAGAAACAGTCATGGCTCATGATAATAACGAATCTGCAGCGGATAAAGAAATTCCGCTTGCTTTCAAAGCTGTTGTCTGTGTTTTATTAGGAGTTGTCCTGATAGGAATAGTATATATATTTATATCCGACAGAATTA
>QMCD01001422.1_pt1 | contig 14560 bp, 9 predicted proteins | sample 1821841 | NCBI WGS metagenome assembly QMCD01 (sample SAMN01991225, study PRJNA193472) | Termite gut metagenome, whole genome shotgun sequencing project. | isolation source: worker | host: Macrotermes natalensis | reverse complement strand
ATGTGCGCGTCGGCGGTAACCGGGCGGTTCAGGTCAACGGTTTCTCCGTTTACACCCACAGCCAATACATCTGCCGCCAGGCGCGGACTAATACTTTTAGCAATGTCGTAGCCCGTAACGCCGGACTCATATTGCCGCACATTGCCGTCGGGAAAAGTAATATTGATCATTCAATTTATGAATTTAAGTAACTTACAAAGGTAATAAATTTGTTTGGAATAGCAAAATTTTTAGAATGGATAGCCTATCCCGAAATGGAAGGTGGAATTATCGGGGAACCAGTCGCTCATCTTTACCCATCCTTTGCCGGGCAAGGGGTCATGTACCCGCACACCCCAGTCTACACGGAAAACCAGAAACCCGAAATTAAACCGTAATCCCAATCCTGTATTTAAGGCTAACTGCTTGTAAAAACGGTGGAATTGGAACAATGCGCCGGCACGCCCATCATCGGAGTCAAGCGACCACACATTGCCGCCTTCAAGGAATATTGCGCCTTCCAACGGACCAATGATTTTAGTGCGAAACTCTATGTTAGCTTCCAGTTTAATATCGCCCACCTGGTTGGGAATGGAGAACACCGAGTCGGGCAAGGCCGTTCCGGGCCCCAACGTACGTGCCTGCCAACCGCGCAAACTATAGGCGCCACCGGAGAAATACACTTCTTCCAAAGGCATTGAAATACTATTACCGTAACCGCGTCCCACCCCGCCATAGATGCGATAGGCCAATACATTATTTTCGTTCAAATACCGGTAATAAGAAAGGTTAATATCGGTTTTGGCATACTGGGCGTAGGAAATGCCGCCAATGTTGTGTCGTTCCTCAGCATCAAGGGGCAGCACAGCGTTGAAAGCGCTCAACAGGTTGCCGGCCGTTTTCACATTCCAACGCATAAACACTGAATTGACGTGCTTTTCGGGACTGCGGTCGGTATAAATCATTGAAAAGCCCGTACCCAACACAAAGTGGTTTTCATAACGGTTTCGCAAAAAAGGATTGGATAATTTATCATAGAACCCTTCCCGCATATCGTATACATGTACCACATTCAGGTTCATAAAATTTAATATATATCTCAACTTTTCGGTAGTTTGCCAGTTATAACCGAACGAAAAAGAATACGCATCACGCGTATAATCGGGATTGAATTGATGACTGATTGATGCGGAAAATTCGGTATGGGGCTTGTAGGGCCGCATGGAATAATAGAACCACGGAAAAAGGAAACGCGGAAAACTGAGTGACGGCGCCACCAGCAACTCCGTTGCACGCTGTTCGCTATTGTCTAATTTCCGCTGGAAATTACCGGAAACACTGATATTAAAGTATTCGGCGCCCCGTAATAAATTCCGGTGAAAATAAGATACGGAAGGCGAAATACCGATAAGTCCATTGGTACTCATCGACGCATCGAGGTTCAATTTAACCCCTTGCAAAGTGGCCGGAGTAAGCCGGATAACGCAATCCACGAAATAGCCGCCGGCAGTGTCGGCCACGCCGTTGAATTGAATATTCACCGCCCGGTAGACCCCCAACGATACTAAATTATCATACGTCTGCGTCACCTCCGATTCATTATAATCACTGCCCGGGCGAAGCAGGAGCGCATCGGTCAACACTCTCCTGCGCAACGACAAGCGGTCGTGATAATAAACGTTCACATGGCCGGCGCCGGTATTTTCCACCGGCAGGGTTATGCGTTGATAATTTTGGTTATAGGATGAATCGGAATAGGCCGCCAACTGGTCATAATCGCTATAAATAGCTACGTGACGAATTTTGTACCTGTGGTGCACCGGCGTGCCGGAAGAGGATGACCAGGTCATGACCACATCGGCCTCGCCGCTCATGCCTACGGTGTCGGCCACAAATGCAATTTGACTTTTATTGAAAGAATAAAAAGCCTGATTGTGCAATAAGGTCCGCAACCGGTCGCGTTCCTTGTCCATTGTTTCTGTCGACAAGGGGTCACCGGGTTGCAGCAGGTTATTGGCCGAATCGGCCAGCACAACGCGCGCCAGCGAATCATCACCCAGCCTGTAGCTCACCGAGCGTATGCGTATCACCGTGTCGGGACGTACCGTATAGACCACCTTCGCTTCATGTTTACGAAAAATCACCGTATCCTGCACGCTGCTGTGATAATAGCCGCGTGTGTAAAGATACCGCCGGATATTCTCGTTGCTTTGCTTCACCATAGTCTCATCAAACACCACCGGCGCTTCCCCCAGCTTACGCAGGGCATTACCAAACCAACACGAATCGCACTTCGGAGCGGCGTTATATAAACCTAAGTGAAAACGCAGGCCGAACAATATCTTCCGGTTGGGCTTCTGCCTGATGTAGGAGGTCAATTCACCGGCTTTTACCTCTTTATTACCCTCCACCACCACGGTATTATCGTCCAAACGATGAGCGCCGGGCGGCATATTTTTCACCGAACTGCAACCGGACAATAAGAAAAGGCCTACTACTATATAAAGCGTACTACTGCGCATGAATGATGCTTTTAACTTGTAAAGTTAAGAAAAAAGTTAAAAATTAAAAAAATAAAAATTTAATCATCTATTAATCAACATGTTATAGTTAATATAGAATAAAATTCTCAATTTTCAATTTTCCATTCTCAATTAATTGACTATCTTCGTGGAATGAAATTGCAAAAAAAATTATTCCCCGAACTTCCTGATACCAGACCCTTGGTCATAGCCGGGCCTTGCAGCGCCGAAACGGAAGAGCAGGTCATGGCTACAGCTACAGCCCTTGCTCAACAAGGCATTCGTATATTCCGCGCCGGAATATGGAAACCACGAACCAAGCCCGGCAGCTTTGAAGGTGTCGGCTCGAAAGGACTGCAATGGCTTCAGCTGGTGCAGCAACACACAGGCATGAAAACGGCCACTGAAGTAGCCACGCCCCAACATGTGGAAGCAGCGTTGAAACATAATGTAGACCTGCTGTGGATTGGCGCGCGGAGCAGTACCAACCCTTTTGCCGTACAGGAAATTGCCAATGCACTGAAAGGCCATGACGTGCCTGTGCTGATAAAAAACCCCATGACGCCCGATCTCGAACTGTGGATAGGCAGCGTAGAGCGCATGGCCAATGCCGGCGTCCGGCGACTGGGCATCATTCATCGCGGGTTCAGCACCTATCACCAAAAACTTTACCGCAGCCAGCCGCACTGGCAAATTGTCGAAGAGTTGCGCCGCTACATCCCCGGACTGTTCTTCTGCTGCGACCCCAGCCACATAGGCGGCAGTCGCGAATTGATAGCCCCCCTGGCGCAGCAAGCCATGGATATGAATTTCGACGGATTGATGATAGAAACCCACTGCTGTCCCAACAATGCGCTGAGCGACCAGCAACAACAAATCACCCCCGAAAAACTCTCACAGATATTACACGCACTGGTGGTGCGCGATGTCAACGACGGCGGATTAACCCACCTGCGTAACCGCATAGATGAAGTAGACGGTCATTTGTTGGAATTGCTGTCACGCCGTATGGAAATATCACGCGAAATCGGGTTGTACAAAAAAGAGCACCGCGTTGCCGTGTTACAAACGTCGCGCTATGAGGAATTAATGGAACGTATGCTGAAACGTGGCGAACTCCTGAAACTCGATAGTACATTTGTCCGCACTGTTATGCAGTTAATTCACGAAGAGTCGAACCGCGAACAAATGGAAATAATGATCAGCAGGCCAACGCCGGCAAATGAATAATAATATTCTCTAACTTAAACGATTATATATGAAACGTATTTTAATTCTTTTTTGCTTAGCTGCGTGCCTCGCAGGCTGCACGGACGCAAATTCCAAAATGATTGAGACACCGGCGCCGGCACGGCCTGCCGGACAAACCGACGTGCTGCAACTCACCGCCAACCCGCTGCCGGTAGTGCGCGTGGCCTTTATCGGCTTAGGCATGCGTGGACCGGGCGCCGTACAACGTATGACACATATTGAAGGCGTAGAAATCGTAGCACTCTGCGATATCGAAAAAGACCGGGTGGAAAAAGTAAACCAAATGCTGGAAAAAAGAGGCCTCCCGAAAGCGCAGGAATTTTATGGCGATGCAGAGGCCTGGCGACAAGTAACCGCCCTGCCCAATGTAGACCTGGTATATATTGCTACCGACTGGAAAACCCATGCTACTATGGGCGTACAAGCCATGAAAGACGGCAAGCACGTGGCCATTGAAGTGCCCGCGGCTATGACCATGGAAGAAATTTGGGAACTGATCAATACTTCGGAACAAACCCGCAAACACTGCATACAGTTGGAAAATTGCGTGTACGACTTCTTTGAATTAACCACCTTAAACATGGTGCAACAAGGCGTGCTGGGTGAAGTAATTCACGGTGAAGGCGCCTACATTCACGGCCTGCAACCCTACTGGGATGAATATTATAACAACTGGCGCATGGACTACAACCGCACACATCGCGGCGACGTGTATCCTACCCACGGACTGGGACCGGTGTGCCAGGCGATGAACATTCACCGCGGCGACAAAATGAATTACTTGGTGTCCGTAGATACCAAACCTATCGGCAATCCGGCGCACATTAAAGCCACAACCGGCGAAACGGTAACCGACTTCCGTAACGGCGACCACACCTGCACCTTAATTGCTACCGAAAAAGGAAAATCCATACTGATTGAACATGATGTCACCTCTCCCCGCCCCTACAACCGCATGTACCAACTGACCGGCACCAAAGGCTTTGCCAACAAATATCCCGTGCAGGGCTTTGCGCTGGACAAAGGCGAGATTGACCCCGAAGTGGCAGGCAATCACGAAAACCTGAACGCGCACCGCTTCGTGCCGGATGACGTGAGAACACAACTCATGCAAAAATACAAACACCCGATTGCTATTCCTATTGAAGAAAAAGCCAAACAGGTTGGCGGACACGGCGGCATGGACTTTATCATGGACTACCGGCTGATTTACTGTCTGCAAAAAGGCTTGCCGCTGGATATGGATGTATACGATTTGGCCGAATGGTGCTGCCTCATTCCGCTCACCGAAATGTCTTTGGATAATAACTCACAACCCGTGGAAATACCCGATTTCACACGTGGCGCATGGAACAAATTAGACAAACTGACTTTTGCAGAATAAAGCGTATGGAAAAACTAACAGCACTGCTTAATCAATTTCAGATAGAAGGTAATATGGCTGTTGTCGAGCCTTTCGGCAACGGCCACATTAACGATACATTCGTAGCGAAGAACGCGGAAGGCGAAGCCAAATACATACTCCAACGTATCAATCACCATATATTTACCGATGTGGATATGCTGCAAAACAATATCAATATTGTTACTTCGCATATTCGTAAAAAGCTCATAACTGCCGGTGAAACGGATATCGACCGTAAAGTACTGACCTTTCTGCCGGCCAAAGACGGCAAGTATTATCACTTCGACGGCGAAAGCTATTGGCGGGTTTGTACCTACATTGCCAATAGCCGGACGTATGAAGAAATCAATCCGGAGCTTTCGTATGAGGCCGGACGGGCTTTCGGGCGCTTCCAGTGGATGCTGTCCGATATCCCCGAAGGCACCCTGGGCGAAACTATTCCCAATTTCCACAACATGGAATTCCGGTTAAAGCAATTCAATGATGCTATCAAAGCCAATGCAGCCAACCGATTGAGTGAAGCACAGGAATTGGTGGATGAATTATTAAAACGCGCCGATACTTATTGCATTCAGGAACAACTGTACCGCGAAGGCAAGCTGAAAAAACGCATCAACCATTGCGACACCAAGGTGAATAATATCTTATTCGACACCACAGGCAAAGTGCTTTGCGTAATTGACCTCGACACGGTAATGCCCGGATTTGTGTTGTCGGATATCGGCGACTTCATTCGCACCGCCTGCAACACCGGCGCCGAAGACGATGAAAACTTAGACCGTATCCACGTGAACATGGAAATTTTCAAAGCCTACACACGCGGCTATATGGAAACAGCTAAGCAGTTCCTCTCCCCTTTGGAAATTGAATTATTACCCTACGGCGGACGGTTACTCACTTACATGCAAACCGTGCGGTTCCTCACCGATTACCTCAATGGGGACACTTATTATAAAACCCATAAGCCAAAACACAATTGGCAGCGCAGCCTGGCGCAGTTCAAGTTTTTGCAGGAACTGGAGGCCAACGCTGACAATATGCTGATGTGCTAAAAAACAAGCGCGAAAGTAACCCTATTGTCGGTGTTCGATGTGAGGCGGAGTGAGCCCCCGTGGAGCCGCATAATCTGACGCGAAAGGCTAAGGCCGATCCCCGAACCGTCTTCTTTAGTCGTGAAGAAGGGTGTGAAGATATTTTCGGCAATCTCGGCGGGAATAGCGCCCCCGTTGTTGCTTATTTCTATAACAATGTTTTCCGACTCGTCAATGCGAGAGGATATTTCTATCCGGGAGATTTCGCGTCCGGCTACAGCCTGCACAGCATTTTTTATCAGGTTGATGGCCACCTGCGTGATCTGTCCTTCGTCGGCGTAAAGGAGTGTGTCTTCCGGCTCCACCGATAGTGAAACCCCGACGCTGTGGTCTGCCCCCTGAAGTGCAATCGCCCGTTCCAGGATTGGCAGAAGCAGGAACGGCTTCTTGTCCGGTACGGGAATGTTGGTGAATTTGCGATACGATTCGACGAACGAGATAAGGTTTTTGCTCGTTGTGTTTATCGTTTTAAGACCCTGTGTAATTTCAGGATCCTTGTTGCTGTTAAGTCGAATGAGCGTATTGCTCAGCGAAGTGATGGGCGCAAGTGAGTTCATGATCTCGTGGGTCAGGACACGGATTAGCCTCATCCACGATTCAAGTTCCTTCTCGGCCAATTCATTGTCAATATCGCTTATGGCGATGAGCTTCATTGGTTTTCCCCTGAGTGTCACAGCAGAGGCGATGAGCGAAACGGACACCTCGCCTTTTTCGTTGTGGAATGTGAGTTGCCGTTTCTCGCCCGGCTCTATGCTTTTCATCACCTCGGCGATGGCCGGATCGATGGGATGGGTCTGGCTGATGTGAGTGAATACGGGGAGACTAAAAAGCCTGAGCGCTTCGTTATTGACCTGATAGACACCGCCCGAATCGCTCACCACGATGATTCCCGTGCGCACAGTGTTCATGATCAGTTCGTAGTATTTCTCCCTCTCTCTTGTGTCACGTTTTGCGTTACTGATAATCTCTTTGGTGCGGTTGAGGACTTTGTTGTACGCCGCGTCATCTGCGACAGCTATATCCTCCGGGAAACGGAAAGTGTAGTCATTATTGTCTATGGCATCGAACAGGAACATGGCCTTGCGGATGGTCTTCGTGTACATCGATAGGATGCGATATACTGCCCATCCCACCGGCCCGAACGCTATCACAACGTATTGATACTTACCGAAGTATATGAGTAGTGAAATGGCTGCTACTCCGATGCCGAGCAGCACGATGGCCAACACCATCTGTTTTACGGATACGAATGTTTTCTTTCTCATAGGTCGTACCTTTTTATTTTGTTGTAGAGCGCCTGGCGTGTGATGCCCAACTGTTGTGCCACTGCCGACAGGTTGCCGTCGTGAAACCCGATGGACTTGCGTATAACCTCTATCTCAATCTCTTTCAGCGTCAAACCCTCCTCGTCGATTATTCTGCGACGGGTGTCGAGCAATAAAATGTCGCTGCCTATCACCTCGCCGCCGGAAAGGATAACCGCTTTTTCGACCGTGTGTTGTAATTCACGGATGTTGCCCGGCCAGGAATATGCCCTAAGCACCTTTTTTACCTCACGATTGAAACTCGAAACGGGTTTGTTGTACTTGGCAGCATATTTCGCCAGGAACATCTCCGCCAAAGGCACGATATCCTCCTTGCGCTGGCGCAGAGGGGGAATATCAAGGTGGAAGGTGTTGATGCGGTAGAGCAGATCTTCACGGAACGTCCCTTGCGTGGTCATGTTTACTACATTGCGATTCGTGGCGCTGATGAGCCGTATATCAATCGGAATGGGGGTGTTGCTGCCGACCCTCGTGATCTGTCCGCTCTGGATAGCAGTCAGCAGTTTAGCCTGAAGGTGGAGAGGGATATTGCCTATTTCGTCGAGAAATAGGGTGCCGTGGTTTGCGACTTCGAACTTACCCGCCCTGTCGGTCTTGGCGTCGGTAAACGACCCTTTTACATGGCCGAATAGTTCGCTCTCGAACAGCGACTCGGGCAACGCGCCGACATCAACCGTGACCATCAACTCGCCCCTTCGGGCGGAGAGTTTGTGTATCTCCCGGGCGAGCATCTCCTTGCCCGTTCCGTTCTCTCCCGTGATCAGAATACAGGCGTCGGTATCAGCCACCTTTTCAACCGTATCCCGCAGCCGCTTCATCGCTCCGCTGGCGCCCCAGTACAGGCACTGTTCGTTGAGCAGCTCCTGCTTGATCTCTTTGAGATGTTTCACATCCCTGCGCGAACAACGGAGGTTATAGGCGCCCTGCAACGTGGTCAGCAACTTGTCGTTGTCCCACGGCTTCGACACGAAATCGAAGGCGCCCTCCTTGATCCCTCTCACCGCAAGGTCGATGTCGGCATAGGCGGTGAAAAGAACCACCTCAACTTCGGGACGTTGTTCCTTGATGCGCCTGAGCCAAAACAGCCCTTCGTTCCCGGTGTTGATACCCGCCGAGAAGTTCATGTCGAGTAGCACCACATCGGGCTTGCTCTCCCGGAGCGCAGAATCAATCCGGTTGGGAGTGGAGGTCATCACCACCTTGTCAAAATAGCTTTTCAGCAGCAGTTCCAGTGCCGAAAGAATGCTTTTGTTGTCATCTACAACCAATATGATACCTTCCTTAGCCATACCTTATCAGATTATATTATGGGTCAAAAGTAGGTTTTTTTTCGATGCCCGGCATGATTTTGTCCATATAAATTACAATTATGTCAATAATATTGACATAATTCCGCTGTGATAAAATCGTAATGCGCTATGTATTAGATACAATAGAGTTTTGGCACGGTAATGGCAGGTAATCACATGAATAGATGAACATAATCGCTAAAAACCTATGAGAAGGCTATATTTAATTATTCTTATGTCAATATTATTGACAAATGCCGTCGCCCAAATCGTCACGATGACGCTGGACGAGTGTATGGTCTATGCCGTAGAGAACAGCACGAGGGTAAAAAAGCAGGACTACACCAACGATAACTACCGCCAAGACCGCAATGAGGCGCTCGCATCGCTCTTTCCTTCGATCTCGGGCGATGTGTCGGCCACCAACAACCACGGGCGTTCTATCGATCCCCAGACCAACTCCTACACGAATAACAACAACTTCTCGAACAGCTACTCGCTCTCTACACAGATGCCTCTGTTCGCCGGACTGAGCAGGATAAATACCTACCGGGCGACCCGAGTCGGCGTGGTAATGGGGCGTGAGGAGATCAAGCGGGTGAAGGACGAGGTGGCTTTGGAAGTTATGCAGGCATATTTCGACGTGGTCTATTACTCGAAGGCCGCCGAATTCGCCGCCGCACAGTTGGCGGCAAGCACAGAGAATCACCGCAAAGGGAGCAAGCAGGAGGAGTTGGGTATCATTAGCGCTGCAGAAATGTTGCAGCTGGAGGCTCAGATGGCGGCGGACGACTATACGCTCACCCAGCAGGAGAACCAGCGTGACCAGGCAATGATCGTCCTCAAAGAGAGGATGAACTATCCCGTGACGGATGAACTCACCATCGATACCGAGGTCAGGATATTCCCCGGCGGCACCGAAACTCCCGTGGGCGAGGTCATTTCGCAGGCTATGGAGATCAACCCCCGGCTGAAGTCGGCCCAACTCAACCTGCGATACCGGGAGTTGAATTTCAGTGCCACGAAAGGAACCCTTTGGCCGAGCATATACATCGGAGGCGGTTACTCTACCTCGTTCTACTACGACCGGGTAACGCCCAACCTCCCATCGTTCGCCTCACAGTTGGCAAATAGGCGAGGTTACTATTTCGGAGCAACGCTCAGTGTACCCATATTCGGGGGACTCAGCAGGCGCACCGCGGTGAATCGTTCGCGCAACAGCATGAACATAGCCGCGCAGAACGTGGTGGAGGCTGAAAGGTCGCTCCAGAGTGAAATCGAACAAAATTACCGCCAAATGCAGGGCTATGGAAAAGAGTTTATTCAGGCCTCCAAAACGGTCGAAGCGGCAGAGCTCGCTCACAAGGCCATCACGCAGAAATTTGAACAGGGCGTAGTATCCGCCCTCGACCTGCAAACCAGCGCCAACCGCCTGTTAGAGGCGCAGTCGAGGAGGCTCAATGCGCATTTGCAGTATATTATAAAGTGCCGCATCGTGGAATACTACGGCGGAGAATCGTTGATCAGACTATAAAAATATGGAAAACAAAGAGATAACCCAAAGAATGGATCGGAAGATCGAAAAGAAGAAAGGCTGGAAGGCCGTTCTCAGGAAGAAAAATTGGCCATGGTTCGCAGGAATAGTATTTTTGTGCCTGGTGGCCTGGTTGATATTTCGTGACAACTCATCGACATTAAGGGTCGATTCACGCCTCGTGACCATCGGTGGGGCGCAGAGCGGTGAATTCAACGATTACATCAGGGTGCCGGGTCAGGTGCAACCCATCACGACCGTGCAGCTCAGCCCCCTCGAAGGCGGCATTGTAGAAGAAAGGATCGTGGAAGAAGGTGCCACCGTGAAAAAAGGCGACGTGATCATCGTTTTGAGCAACAACCAACTCAACCTGCAAATACTCGACAGCGAGGCGCAGCTCGCCGAGAAACAGAATTTCCTGCGCAACACCATGATAGCTATGGAGCAGGACAGGCTCAACCTCCGGCAGGAAAAAGCCCAACTCGACCTCGATGTGCAGCGCAAGATGCGAAAACACACGCATAACGAAGAACTCTATCGTGAGAAGTTGGTCTCGCGCGAGGAGTGGCTCGAATCGAAAGAGGATTATGATCTCTCCGTGACCAGACGCGACCTCATTATGGAGCGGCAAAAGCAGGATTCCCTCTACCGGACGGTGCAGATCGAGCAGTTGGAGGACAACCTCGACAATATGCAGCGCAATATGACCCTCATCCGCCAGCGTATCGACAACCTGCATATCAAGTCACCCATCAACGGCGAACTCGGTCTGTTGGATGTGGTGCTCGGCCAGTCGGTGACGATGGGACAGAAAATCGGCCAAATCAACGACCTGTCGGACTACAAGATCGAGGCACAGGTGGACGAACACTATATCGACCGCGTGCGAACAGGGCTCGAAGCCACATTCGACCGGCAGGGCGCCGCTTTCGGCGTGCTGCTCCACAAGGTCTATCCCGAAGTCCGCAACGGACAGTTCAAGGCCGACTTCACCTTCACGGGCGAACGCCCTGAGAACATCCGCAGCGGCCAGACCTACTACCTCAACCTGCAACTCGGACAGCCCACCGAGGCGGTGATGATACCACGCGGATCGTTCTACCAGAAGACCGGCGGCAAATGGATTTACGTCGTCTCACCCGACGGCTCCCGTGCATTCAAACGCGAGATCAGCATAGGCCGCCAGAACCCGCAATATTACGAGGTGCTGGAGGGTCTCACTCCCGGTGAAAAGGTGATCGTATCAGGCTACGACAGCTTCGGGGATAGCGATATACTTATTTTAAACTAACGACAGATATGTCAAAACACACAGGAGATTTTTTCAGGCAGTTGGCCACCGTAGTCATCGGCATAGTTATCACGTTCGGTGGCAGTGCTATGATACAAAAATGTTCGGAACGGAAAGTGACCGAGCACATGCTATCGATGGTCAGGAATGAGCTTAGCTTCAATATTGCAACGGTCAAGCATCAGAAAAGGATACTTGAAACCGAGCAGGCCGCCGCCCGCGCCATAATGCCATACATTCGCAAACCTCATCTCGTTCCCGTCGATACGCTCAAAAAATATGGAGCTGATCTGATTAGTATTCGATTAACTTCTTTCAAAACAACCTCTTTTGAGATTCTGAAGAATTCATCTCAAATGCAGACGCTCAACAACAAGGAGCTTCTTAGTGATATTTTCTCGGCATACTATTCAACCGGTATATTTATCGACAATATAGCCCATATGTATCAGGAACCCAAGAAAAGCATATCGGATGGGTTCCGATCTGCCTTAGAAATATACTATGATAGGAGTTATGACAAGCTGTTTTCCGAATTGATCAAATACCCAAGATTCGTTCGATACATCATGGATATCTCTTCCGGTAGCAACGTGGCACTCCTTATCCCTGAAGCGGAGCGGCTGATGGAAGAAATGAGGAAGGTGGTAGAACGTCTGGACAAAGAAATCGCAAGATAAGACAAAACATTAAAAAACATAACACATGATCAATCCATTAAATTTCAGATCTTTTTCAAAGTTTCTCGCAAGGAATAAACTCTACACGGCGATCAACATCTTCGGGCTTTCGATCTCGCTGATGTTTGTCATTATCATTGCTACCTACACCACGCAGGAGCTGTCGGTCGATAAGTTCCAGGAGAACCGCGACCGCATAACCACGCTCGGCTACTACCATTTCATAGGCTCTCCCTACGCGATGTCACCTTTCTTGCAGAACCGCTATCCGGAGATAGAGAAGATAAGTGCGGTGGCGGGGCAGAAAGCAGCAGTAGAGGTTCTCAATGACCGCTACGAAACAAAAATACTGTTGGTCGATAGCACATTCTACGATATTTTTTCATTCCGGATGATCGAGGGCGACCCGAAGGAAATATTAAGTACCAAGACCGATGTGATCGTCTCCGAGGCGTTCGCTCGCAGGGCTTTCGGCAACACGAATCCGATAGGACAGACCATCTCCGCCACCGTCCCAAAGAACGAGCCCTACTCCGGCGGCACCGAGAGCAGTGTCTCGGTCGTGGTGGCCGGTATATCCGAGGATTTCCACAACTCTTTGTTCGAAGAGGCCGATATCATAATGAGTATGGAGAATATGGAGACCTATTTCAACGCCTCCATATCAAAGGATCGTATGGGCAATGCGGGAGGTGTCGTGCTGTTCATCATGACCCATCCGGGCACCGATCTTACGGCCAAAATACCCGATATGCAGGAGTATTTCAAAGAGATATTTTGGGTCTACGAAACAGGGTTGTGGGGAGATACGGTAACGCTCACCCCTATGGACGAATTCTATTTCTCGAAGCTGCCGCCAAGTCCTTCGGGTATGCGGCAGGGCGACTTCTCGCTCGTGTCGATACTCATATCGGTGGGTCTACTCATTTTGATTTTTGCCATCATCAACTACATCAACCTGACGGTGGCACAAACCGGGTTCCGGGCCAAAGAGATGGCCTCCCGCCGACTGCTCGGAGCATCTCGCGGCGAGATATTCTCCAAGTTCATCCTCGAATCCATTATGGTCTGCGCATTCGCATTCATTATGGGGTTGATGTTTGCCGTGTCGTTGCAGAATGTGGCGGGCGACATCCTTCAGAGGCGGTTGGACGTTATGGGGAGCATGACATGGGCGACCTCGGGCGCATATCTGGCACTCATCATTTTTATGGGTGTGGTCTCAGGAGTGATCCCCGCCATCTTCATCTCGCGCTACAAGCCGATAGATGTGGTTAAGGGCAGTTTCCGCCACCGGAGCAAGATGGTGTTCAGCCGCATATTCATCGTCTTCCAGAACGTGATCACCATATCGCTGATCGCCGCCTCGCTCACCATGCTGCTCCAAATACGCCACATGATAGAGGCGCCGTTGGGCTACAATACCGAAAACATTATCGATATTCCCAACACAAGTTTTCAGACGCTGGATCAGGTGACGACGTTCAAGAACGAGTTGAAGCAACTGGCCTCGGTGAAAGAGGTGTCGCTCGTCCAGGGCCATCCGTTCAACAGAGGCAGCAACATGACGATCCAATATGAGGAGAAGAATATCAGTTTTCAGATATTCAGCGGAGACCCGGCCTTTATGGGAATGATGGGCATTGAGGTGTTGAAAGATAATCATCTCGGCGCGGGTCGAGGTATATGGATAAATAAGATCGCCGAATTCGATTTGGGAATGAAGGATGGGGAAACGATAACGAGGGCTTTCGGAGAACGGATGCCCATCAGCGGCGTGATTGACGATTTCCGTGTGGGTTCGCTCCTCTCGCTCGACCCGCAACTTCCGCCGGTTATCGTAATAATCTATCCCGCCGAAACGCCATTCTTCCCCTGGTCGTTCCTCGTGGAGGTACAGGGCGACCCGGATGCGGCATTTGAAGATGTACGCGGGGTTTACGAGCGGCTCGCCCAACTCGAATTCAACGGGATATTCATGCAGGACGAGATCGCGGAGGCTTACGGCGCTCAACAGAGAACCTACACCATCGTCACCATATTTACCCTCATCGCAGTGTTGATCTCGATGCTGGGACTGTTGGCGATGTCCACCTATTTCATCCAGCAAAGAGCTTCGGAGATCGCTATCCGCAAGGTGTTCGGCTCAACACGCGGCGAGATGCTCCGCAGGTTGGTACTCAACTTTATGCG
>QMCD01002229.1_pt1 | contig 14565 bp, 12 predicted proteins | sample 1821841 | NCBI WGS metagenome assembly QMCD01 (sample SAMN01991225, study PRJNA193472) | Termite gut metagenome, whole genome shotgun sequencing project. | isolation source: worker | host: Macrotermes natalensis | reverse complement strand
AACTCATTACTCATTACTCATTACTTGTTAAAAGGTAACAAAGGTAACACATTTGTCAGCTATTAGTTGATAGCTTTTAACCAATAGCTTATGTACAAAACCTGACAAACTTGACACATTTTCCACTATTTTCTATCTGTCACTTTTTACCCTCATTGTAAGGTGGGGGATTGAGGGGGCTTATTCATTTTTTCAAAGAGCTATCAGCTGACAGCCAAAGGCTATCGGCTAATAATATAGATAAAGTTTTCAAATACTGATCGGCATAATATATGAAACTTATATTTCTTTCTGATAAATTCTTTTTGTAGCTATATATTTGGCAGAGATTACAAATGTTTACCAGCGAGGGTATTCATTTTATTTAAGTCTGCCTTTTAACTTTTCAATTTCCTCTTTCCAATGTCTCCTGCCGTTAACAACAAATTTTTCTGTTTGTCCACCCATCGTTATAATTGCAAGTCCATTGGGCACAAGTCCCAGTGTATTATAAAAACCTACTTCTTTTATTTGTTCTATCTCTATGATGAGTCTATGGTTTTGAATGTTGAATTTATGAGATTGAAACTGAAGTTTGTCAGTCAGTAAGTAAAGTTTTCCACCAACAGCTTCTCCGTTCATAAAGTGATTAGCATCTCCGGAATGAACAATTTCTCTGCCATCAGAATCTTCAATCTGTGTTTGTCGTTTAACTGTCTTAGAGTTTACAAAGAAATACATTCCTGCTCCAAAGAGAAGTGCTGCAATAGATGCTGTAATTAAAGCGTGATCAGCGCCAAACAGAAATACAAAAAAAGCTCCAAATAAAAGCCCAAAGGCAAGTCCTGCCAAAATGGTGTTTTTAATTCTTGTCATATTTTATCTTTGTTTCTAAACCGTTCTTAATTGTTTATATGATGGGCTGCCGTTTCCCCCCGGTGGTATAGCTTATAGATTATTCTATAAACGATTTAAATCTTTCAAGATCAATGCCTGAAAGATTTAAATCGTTATAATTAAGTTCTGTTTAAATGCGTATAGACGGTTCTCTGGTGCCGGATTCTTATTTCAATGCCGATTCGCTGAATTTCAGAACTTCACGTACCGAGTGCGCCCAGAAATTGCGAAGGCCGAATCCCTGCGCCTTACCATCAGCTTTCCAGCTATCGATAATATTCCGGGTTTTTATATCAAAAAATACAACATCGAAGTATCCTCTGTTCTTTGCCTTACTTAATCTTTCGGCTATAATGATAACTCCGGTACCATCACTCTCTTTTACCGAAAGGGATTTTACAATGTCTTTTATTGTATTGTCCTCCAGTTGATATGCGGCATCTGTAGTAAAAATATCATCGGCTTTGAGGTCTGATATACGTGTTTTAACACCATCAATATAGACACCCAGAACTCGTTTTTTCAAATATTTTGCTACATCGTATTTCTTGGCTTCTGTAATGAATAGATTGTTGATATCCTGAAAAGCATATTTGAAATGTTCACCGGATTCTTTTGCACCATATACCTTCGCATGGGAAAAGTCAACGCCATAAAAATTGATGGCTTCAATGTCTTTTAAAAGCTCTTTTTTCTGGGCAAAACTACATACACTAACCAGTAGGGCAATAACTAAAACTAATTTTTTCATATAAATAAAATTTTATTAGTGATTTTATACCAAATGTAAGAAAAAGCCTTTTCTTATCAAAAGAATTACCGTAAATCTATAAATTTAATAGCTTTCCGGCTCATAGGCGGAGTCTGAATCTGCGCGATATGTTCAGGAGACTCGAAACTGATATTCGGGGCAACTCTTACCTTCGATCTGAACAGGTCTTTGATCTCTTTTATAAAAGCTTCGCTCCTGTTTTCATCACAGCCTACCCGCACTAATATTTCATCTGTACCCAGATCGTTGGTGAATACTTCAACTACATAGTTCTTGATATGCGGTATATTGTCCAGTATATCGAATAAGGCAGGCGGATAAAGCGTAGTACCCTTATATTTTATCATCTGTCCCCTGCGTCCCAATACGCTGCTCAGGCGTGTGGTGTTTCTGCCGCAGCTACAAGGTTCGGTATAGTGGTAGCATACATCCCCTGTTTTAAAGCGAAGGAGGGGCATCCCTTCCACACCCAATGTAGTAATGGTCACTTCTCCCGACTCACCTTCTCCGACAGGATTGTCGTTGTCGTCCAGAAATTCCACGATAATCAGCTCCGGCTGTAAATGACCACCGCAAAAGCCGCTGCATTCCGTGAATGATGCCTGCATTTCGGTAGAAGCATATGTGGAATATAATTGCAGGGAACTCCATTTTTCCTGAATACGTCTGCCTAAAGTATTTAGTTCGAAGTTCTCTTTGCGTAAAGATTCCCCTATGCAAAGGCATTTTTTGATGGAACTGTTATTGTAATCGATCTTATTTTTTTCGGCAAAATCTATCAGTTTTATAAGGAATGAAGGTACTGCTATCCCGCAGGTTGGCTGTATCCGTTCTATTGTATCCCATTGAAGTTCGGGTATCCCGTTCCCTACACGGGCAACGCCCATACCCAGTTCACGCGCTCCGAGGAAATAAGCCAGTCCGGCCATGAAACGGCGGTCTATCGTTGTCATCAATTGCATGATGTCCTCTTTGGTAAATCCTGCGGTGGTAAAAGACAGGTACTCGTTATAGGCGAGACGGTCGAGATCTTTATCGGTGAGGACAAATGTGATGGGATCGCCCAGAGTCCCCGACGTAGTTACATAGTCGATGATTCGGGACTTCTCTACACAAATAAAATCTTCACTGTATTTTTGCAGGTCATTCTTCGTGGTGACAGGCAATTTCTGTAAGTCTTCAATAGTCTTGATCTCATTTATATCTATATTTTGTCCTTCGAACATCCTTTGATAAAAAACAGAATGTTCCTTTAGGTATTGCAGAGCTGCCTGTAGTTTCGTTTCCTGATATTCTTTGATCTTGATGGCAGGCTGAAATTGTATGTCGGGGTGTTTTTCCATTACGTTGTTATTTACTTTTTTTCAATATCCGTTCCTTTTCGGAGACTTTCGGTATTTCTTTTGTCAATGCTTTTTGCCAGTAATTCTTTGCCTTTTCTATTTCTCCTTGCGACAGGTAATAATCCCCGACTATTTCGTACATATGATAATATTCGGGATTAGAGGCTTCGTATTTATTTAATATTCCCGGAGATACGGAACTCTTCTCTTTTGTCTTAGCTTTTATCTCTTTTGTCAGGTACTTATATACCATGAGGTTATTGAAAATATCGCCATGTATCAACGAATCTTCGGGAATAGTGTATTCCGGGGAATATATCTCTTTCCTGAAATCCGTATCTTCGCCGAATATCTTATTCAGGTCATAGGCCACATATTTACCCATCTGCCAGGGGTGGGTAGATACCCATATTATCCGCTGTTCGGGTTTGAATATGACCGAGTGGTGCGCGATAAACTGGTTGATTGCCATTTCGTTCGTCAGGCCGATTTCCTTGTCTCCCGATCCTTTGGTGTTGCGGAGGATAGAGGCGGCTTTTGTTACATCTAAAGGTTTGTTTTTATCGAGGAGTTCGGTCAATCGCCGGAAACGGTATCGGCTGTCTGTTGTACGGATATTTTCAAGATTCCGTTCGTCCTTGGCGAATGTTTCGGATTGGAAATGATTGGTACATATAATTTGTTCTCCATTGGTAGTAAACAAGCCTATTTTATCAGGCGATTTTTCTATAATGGCTGCTTTCTTGTCTTTGGCAGAACCTATAAGGATGGATTCGGAAACGAAAGTCTCCCTCTTTTTCGCAATCTCATACGCCTCCTCAATTGTTGACGCATATTGCAATATTTCCCTGGTAAGGATGGATATCGGTGTTTTGGCGGACGTAGGCATCGAAGACTTTGCGGCATTAATTGTTACAGTCAGCCCTTCCTCATTCATACCCGACAATACACCGGTCATCCCCGGCCAGGCTACAGATACGAATTTATAACCTTTTTCGGGCGCATAGAACTGTACTTCTTTATTTTTTGCAAAATCATCCCCTACATAAAAATCGAAATTGCGGCCGATTACCAATGTTGAATCGGCGCTTGCCGTGCCCCATATCGCAAAGGAACTGCATCCTACGAGCATATAGTCTTGCATGGCATGTCCTAAATCATGTGCGGCATGGTAGTTTAACTGTCTTTCGTAGGGAGTGCCGATATAACTGAATTCATCGGAGCAGGAATGGGATATCCCGTAAATTTCACGCCTGTATTCCTCCGGTATGTTCTTTCCCAGATTACGGTTGTACAGGATAGTGAAGAAGCCGAGGAACCGCAGGTAATTTTCGGATGGGACAAGTACCTTTATCTGGTCTACAAATACTTTTTCCTGGTAATATAGCAGGTCTTTCGACATCTCTCCTATGGCGATGCCCCGTTCGTAATCGCTGCTGGATACTTTCAATTCCCACAATCCGCTTTCACTCTTGCGGAGATAATTGTCGCCCCACTGACGGTAATCAGGTTCTTCTGTCAGTTTATAGGCGGGAACTTCTTCCGTTATTTCGGGGACACACATGTCTGCTGAAAAATACATGTAGCCGGTAATTCCCCCAAAAGCGAGAATGAATATCAGCAGCACATATAATCCGGTCTTCAGGCCTTTTTTCAGGAATTTATGCATTTCCTACTTTTTTAGCTAAATATTCCTGACCTACAAATTCGGCGCAAGTGAACATGGATGTGAGCGTTACACCTAAAGCTCCGTGCACATTCATATTCTGGCCCGTAAAGTAAAGGTTTTTCAGTTTCGTTTTTGTGGAAATAAAACCTAATTCGGGAAACTTACAATCTTTTACTATACCATATGCCGAGCCGTAAGGCGTCCCCGTATAGTCACGGTAACTTAACGGCGTGGTGCTATATATGCTTTCTATCTTACCGGAGAAATCAAATCCTTTACCTTTCAGAAACTCAAGTACTTTATTTGAATAGGCTTTCTTGAACGCAATGTAATCATCCCCCCGCTTGCCTACAGAGGTATTTTCCCATTCTTTCAGCTCCGACATATACATAGGCGTTAATACGGAGATTACATCCGTATAGTCACTATTGCTGTTGCATTGGAAGCAGAGCAGGGCGTTGTTGATCTTATCCCGGGACGAATCGTCATTATACCATACATTATCAGTTCCATGCACATAGTAATTACTGTTGATATATGCTTGAGATTCCGGCTTCATCACCAGATATGTAGTGAAGACTCCGAATGAATTAGGCAAAGCATTGATGCGGGATATATAAGCGTTTTTTATATAGCGACTCTTTTCCAGTATCTCCAGTGTGCGTTTGGGGTGGATATTGGAGATAAAATGATCGGCCTCGAATATTTCTTCGTTGTTTACTTCCGCAGCTGTAACCTGATTGTCCGTTACTATCAGCCGGGTAACTTCCTTATTGTTCAATACAGTTCCTCCATTCGCCCGGATAACGTCTATCAGCCGTTCGGCTATCTGCATGGTTCCGTCTATAAAACGGTACGGACTTTCAATATACGAGTTATTGGTCATCGCATGATGATAGAAAGTAGAACTATTCTTTATTCCTCCATACAGCATGGATGTAGCGGCTAAAACGCTCCTCAGTGTTTCATCCTTAACCGTATCGGCTATCATCTGAGTAGCCGAAGCATAAAAATATTTCATGCCGTTCTGTGCTATACTTCCTTTTTTCAGATTATCCACATCTATAAGCCTGCTCACATCTTTAAGGATAGAGGTATATGCTTTGAGGTTCTCCCGTTCATGGGGAAAAGATTGGGCCAGCGTATCGGCAAAATGGTCGTGGCCAACAGCGTAATTATATACTTTATCTTTATAGAATATGGTATCGAAAGAATCGGTATCGAGACGCTTTATATTCAGCTTATCCATTATACCGAAGTATTTGAAATACTGGTTCATTATCTGACCCTCGTCCAGACTGCCGATATAATGGATTCCCGTGTCGAATTGGTGCCCTTTCCGGATATATGTTTGCAGGCATCCTCCGAATAGCACGTTCTTCTCAAGTACACAGACATTGTATCCCTCTTTGCTCAGGATGGCAGCGCATTCGAGACCGCCCAATCCGCTCCCGGCTATGATGATATCGTATTTACCCATTTGTTTTCTCTTCTTTTTTCCTAAATAGGAAAATAGTATTAGACGTATATTTATCGTTTTTGAAGCTCTCTACAGTCATATTGCAACTATCAGCTATTTCATATAGTTTCTCAGCCGAAGTAAAACAAAGTTCTTCTTTTGTTTTATTAAAACCAAATATGCGGGTAGAGAATATCTCTGATAACTTTGTCAGTTTTTGTTTTTGCTTATCCCGGCTATCTCCGTCACGAACGATGATCAATCCGTCGTCACGAAGATTCTGTATGCATTTTTTTAATAACGATTCCTGTTTCCGGCTATCCATATAATGCAACATGTCATTCAATACAAACACATCGCTTTCGGGTAGGGGATATTCCAAAGCGTCGGCATATACAAAAGCGGTATTCTCTCTATGTAAATATCCGTACCGGGCGACTTCGGCCTTATCTTCGTCATAATCTATGCCTAATACCTGCCTGTCAGGCGATAATATGGCAAGCATGTATCCTAAAGTGCCATACCCGCAACCGATATCTGTGATTTGCCCCCTTTCAGGTATCAGTTCGTCGAATATTTTATAGCTTCTTTCCATTTTCACCTTTATGCGTACATACCATTCCATCACCGGACCTTTATAGATGTAGTTTTTTACCAGCATATGATAGAAATATGGATTGATGGGCGTATTATATTCTGCGCAAACTTTTATATATTCGGATGCGAAATAAGCCGCCGTATTTTTTGTCCTTTCTTTATACGTGTTTCCGAACGAACGGTCTTCATAAGTAATGCGGGGCAGGATTTTAGTCGCTATTATTCCACGTTTCAGATAGAATGGCTGTGATTTGGAAATAACCATTCCTGTGCCATATAATATGATGGGGATTATATCCAGTTTCAGTGTTTCGGATAGATAGAATGCGCCTTTGTGGAAACGCTTCAATCTACCATCGTATGAACGTGTGCCTTCAGGGAATATGACAACGGAGTAGCCTTCATCGATTCGCTCTTTGATGTGCGACACCGAATTTTCATATCCTTCGCCTGTATAAAAGTAGCCTGCATACCTGATTACTGCGCCGAAGAACGGAGACCTCCATACCCATTCGTTTGTAACCATTACCATCTTAGGATGGAGCGTGAGTAACAGGAGTATATCGAGGAAAGACTGATGGTTGGCTATGATAATGGCGGGTTTCTTAAACGTTTCACCACCGGCATTTACTTTCTTTTTCTTCAGTATAAATCCAGCAAAGCAGATGAAGCGGCAGTTGAGCATTACCAGGTAGCACATGAATTGCCGTTTTTTACTCTTCTTTACAGGAACCAGATACAATAGTAAAATCGTTATGCGGAGGAACAGGCATCCGGCAAGGAACAGCCCGTATATAAAGGCGGTTATCAGTATAGAGGCAAGTGTATATGGCGGTAGCCCTTTTGTTGTCTGTGAAGACATAAAGATGCGGAAGATGACAGGAGGGATAGTATATGAAACCAGAACCACAACTATCATTCCGAGGATGGACATTAACGAAATAGACTGCAAGGCGGGATGCTGTGCGAAAATCAAGGCTCCCATCCCTACAATAATGGTGAAAGCCGAAAAGAAGATGGCTGTTTTATGCCCGTTCAGCGCAGGCTTATTTGTCCGGTATTTATTCTGTAAACCGTCCATAATAAATATACTGAAATCGTCCCCGATACCAAATATGAAAGTGGACAGGATGATATTGATGATATTGAATTCCATCCCGGATATGCCCATGATGCCGATAATGATAATCCAGCTGATAAACATCGGGGAGAAACTGATTAGTGTCAACTCGATACGCCCGTAAGATATAAGCAGTGTAATGAAAATGAGGAATGATGAAATGAATAATATCAGGTAAAAGTCATCATTGATAGCGGATACCCACTTCTTAGTAAAGAAGGAGCGGTCTAAAATCACAACTTCATTGCCATTATTGAAGTGTTGATATACTTCTTCCTTATTTTTATCGTCGAGCTGTACTTGTGAAATAAGCAGGGTAAGGCCCGGAACAGTGTTTTGCCAGTCGTTCAGTATCCGGCTTGTCTTCGTAATATCTTTATGCGGAGTAAAGTCAGAATCTATCCATTTATAGAATGGGGCAAAAGCGTCCTGACGAAAATTATATGTTTCGGACTCGCTTTTCAGCGTTGTTTTCAAATAATCTTTCTTCCCGGCAGTCCAGTAATTATTCCATTTTTGCAGACGTTCTTGCTGAACATCCTCGGGAATAAGGAAGTAATCGGCGGACGCAAAGTTTTTGATCAGGCCTTGTTCTTTTAGTCCTGATAATTTTTTATTGGTCGCATTATAGTTTTGGATCGCTTCATCGGTATTTTTTCCGACACTTACGAACAGGATATTTTTTTTATCGTTATCTACGATCTCCGCCAATTTCTGTTCGGCTTCTTTCAGATGTTCCGGTTCATAATTCATATGCATCATGTCGGCATCGAAACCCACATTGCGTGACGTAAATACACAAATAACCGTTAATACTAAAATACCGCCTACAAGCCATTTGTTTTTATCGAAACGGTAAGCATTGAAGCGTTCTATAAAGCGGAGCAACGCGCTTCTTTTCTGATGAACCCTTCCGTCGAGGAAATGAGGTAGGTATATGAGGCAGAAGATAATTGTACCTATCAGCGTCATGGATGCGAACAGCCCGAAGTCTCGTAACAATTCCGAACTGGTGAAAAGTAACCCTAAGAATGCGCCTATTGTTGTAAAACTGCCGACAGTGAGAGGGTAGGTGAGTTCCTTTATCAGTTGCGTTACAGACGCCACATGGCTCTGGTGCACGACCATATGTATGGAATAACTCAGGGCGACGCCCATGATTATAGAACCGGAACCGACCGCTATAGACGAAATACTGCCTTTCAAGAGTGAAATCATAAAGAGGGCGAACAATCCCCCGAATATAGTCGGTGTGATGATCTGAAAGATCGTTCTCTTTTGCCTGAAGGCCAGCAGGATGAAAACAATGATTATAACTAGTGCCAGCGTGATTGTCAGTATGGAGTCTTCTTTTATCTGACGGGCATTATATACACCGACAGAAGGGCCACCGTAGTATTCAGCTTTTACCGAAGGGTAGTCTTTATTAATAGCGGCTATTTCCTTTTCTATGGCCGAAATCAGTTTATCGTTTTGTCCCGTACTTCCCATACTGTATGTAGGAGTAATGAACAACAGCAACATGGAGCCGTCTTTGGAGAAGATGTATCCGTCTTGTTGCTCGAAATTATTATCCAGTTGGAAGTCCTGTAGGCGTTTCAGTGCGTTTCCTCCAAGGCTGAGAGGGTCTCTCATAATGTATTCTTTGAGAAAGCCTCCGGCCGGAGACAACAGGTTGGAATAGTTCCGTTGCATAACCGATGCGACTTTTTCTTTTGAAAATAAGGAATCTATACGCTGATAATCGCTGTCGCTGAGTAAGATAGGGAGATTATCATAGACGAAATTCTGCATCTCGGTTTTCAGGCTGTCGTCTATACGGAGGAGTACATTGTTTATATATGTTCCTTGTGTCCGGGCTAACAGGCTATCTGCGAATGAGGTCGCGCTTTCTGTCAATATTGCGGTATCGTTGTCCTGTCCCTTATCCGATGACGAGAACATGACGATAATCTTGTCCTTGATACGCAGATTGTCGAAAACGGTATTCAGGTTTTGTTCGTTTTTGGTATCAGGAAAGAACTGAGTGATATTTTCCTCGAATTTGAGTTGCAGGGCAAAATAACCCATAATGGCTATACTTGCCACCAGCGACAAATAGAGGATTATCTTATGCCGGGTGAAATAATTATATAGATTGACTAAAAAGTTACTCATTTATACTCTAAGCTAAGTATTATAAAATATTTATTGATACGTTTAAATGTTCTATTGTTTAATGTAATTTTTACTACGCACAATCAAAGATTGTTTGTGTTCCTTTTGGCCAAAGCCCCAAAAGGAACCAAAAATGCTTTAGCGCCCACTTCAAAGGCCGACCTGTTAGCAGTAGAGACGGCTAAACGAAAAAACTCGCTCTGAGGTTTGTATAGCCCGAATCGCTAGATAAGCTCAAACACGTTTTCGTTTTTTAGCCTTTCTCTTCTGACGGGTGCCCGCCTGCGGAACTTAGCGCTAGCTTTTTGCTTACTTTTGGGCAATGCCAAAAGTGAGGGCAAGCCCGGGAGGGCGCGACAGTAATGAGACAAAGTCACCAATTTTAAATTAAGATAGTCACTATACATTAAAACATGTCATTAGATTACTTAAACATCTACAGCCCGTTTCCTTTTTCGGAATATCAACAGTAAACTTGCCGAAATAATACCTGCCAGCATGCTGCAAACCAAAGCGAATACTATACTGCCCGTCAGATACTGGAACAAGACCGTTTTCATCCTTTCCAATGAAACATCGGTGATATCGAACGATACAGGGCTATTTGTAAGAAAGCAGCCTGTAGCATAGCTCCCATACAAAAGGAATGGCATTACCGGGGGAATACTGATATTGGAAGCAACCAGCGAAATTACTTTGTTCAGTTTCAGGAAATGGGCAAGAAAAACCGTTACAATCATCTGATAGCCCCATATGGGAACAATCCCCATGAAAATACCTAACATAATGGATAGTGTCATGGTTCGGTTCGAATCTTTCGACTTTAGTATTTCCTTATCGATAAAAGCGCGGATATTTGTCCATGTCAGTTTCCTGAAAAATTTCAAGGGTAGTATCCACAAGAAGGTGATTATAACAAGTATTGTATTCTGCGTGTAAAATCCCTTAACGGCCGGAAGTGCGATACCCGTTCGCCCTGTGGCGGGTAATATACATTTACAGGGATATTTTTTACATTCACACCCTTCCATGCCAGAAATACGATCATTTCCAATTCGAATTCGTATTTGGCTGTGCAATATTTCATTTTTCCTATGCGATGGAGCGGATAAAGGCGGTAGCCGGATTGGGTGTCTTCCAGCTTTATACCTGTTTCCAGCTGAAACCAGAAGTTCGAGAATTTATTGGCAAATGTATTTTTACCCGGCATGTTATTGGCTGTCAGATTCCGTGCCCCCACAAGCATCGTATCAGGATGCATTTCTATTTCATTCACAAAGGAAGGTATATCAGCAGGGTAGTGCTGTCCGTCGGAGTCTATCGTTATCGCATATCTGAATCCCTGTTCTTTTGCTGCTGATAATCCATTTTTGAGAGCATAGCCTTTTCCCTTATTTTTTGCGTGGGTAATGATCTGAATGCCGGAGATGGATTTCAGTATTCCGGATGTTGTGTCCGTAGAACCGTCGTTGACCACTATAATATGTTTGCTGTATTGTTTTACCCCTTCAATAACGGATAAGAGAGTCCTGTCGTTATTGTATGTAGGGATAATAACAACGATACCGAGACTATTTAATTTCTCCTGCCATATCATAGTATCTACGGATTCATTCATTTTCAATCTCTTTCAAAGTTGCTTTTACTTTGATGAATACGGTATCTGTACCTTGATATTTTCCTTCTGCAGACAGAGAAGTACGGTTATCGTCCGTATCTTTTAACGAAATATTAAACTCTATCAGGCCATTAACCATCGGGTCGACCAATGACAGGAATTTTGAAGAGGATATATATGAATACATATACTCTTTACCGGATAGTTTTTCGGCGCAGTCTTTTATGATTTGTAATGTGCATACCCCCGGAACTATCGGTTGTCCTGTGAAGTGTCCTTCATATATACGATGCGAAGGATTCAGCTTCACTCTTAAACGGTGAGCGGACTCACCTTTCATTACATCGGTTATTTCGTAAAAATCATTCAATAACATTGTTCTCTCCCATTTTCTCCAGTCCGATAGTTAATCGTAACCAGGAGTGCTTTATTTGTATTTTCTCAGAATCGTTCTCTGTCACAGGTGTGACGTAAACCACCCCCTTGGATATACCTCCTCCTGTTACAAATTTAGTATATTCTTTTGTTTTTTCTATTTTTTTAACGTTCCTGTCGGATAAAAATAACAGTTTGAAGTCAGTTTCAAAGATTTTCAGTACACGGTCTTTCCGCATAGGTTCTATACAACTGTAAACATTCCAGTTTTCACCTTTCATGCCAAAATCGAACAAACTAAGCCCGAACATGGTAGTTGCAATAATGCGTATCTCTCCATCTTCCATTGTTTTTGCGATAAGCATGCCATTGAAATGTTTACCTCCGAAATCCAGCGTCATATTGTACTTCTGAACTTCCTTTCCAACGGATATAATAGGGGCTGGCCCTGTTTTCAGCGGATATGTATTCTTAGCACAGGAGGCGAAAGTAAGGCACGCCAACAGGAGACTAATTAACTGAAAACTTCTTGTCATCTGTCAGTGTATTAAACTTTTTGTTCTGAAACAGGTAATCGGTATAATCGGTGGCATTCTCGGATATACGCAGTTTGGATACCGACATGTCTTTTTTGTCCATATAGATATCGAAGCCTGAGATATATGCCTGTACAGATTTATTGGTTGGTTTTATTTTTATCAGATAGGAGTTGGTATCTTCGAAGTATTCCATATTATAACCTGATATTTGCGAAATATTGCCAGACATACATGCGGCGAGCATACTTCTCATTTCACTCATTACTTTATTCGATTTCAGATTCACTACATTTTTTTTACCATCCGAAACTATCTTTAGTTTATCGGCATTGATAACAATCAGGTATTTTGTAGGGGAACTATAATCGAGGCTTATTTTATCATTGTACCTGTAATAGAATTTTCCTTTTGAAGTTATATCTTCATTAAACAGGTCGAGATGCTTTATCTGGGTAAAATCACTTTCTATACTTTTTACTGATACAGCCTCCCGGAGAACCCGTTCATTAAAGGCTTCCACATCTTTCATCTTTTTCATCTGCGCGTTTATCTGCGGTAAACAAATGAAAATAAGTAAATAACAAATATATATGCGTTTCATTTCGTTGTTTTAGGTATATCAAATAATTTATCTACTCTCTCTATGGTGTAATCGTTTTCTTTCAGAAGATCGAGCACTTTTCGTAACAGGCTGTCACTCTGCGGCAATGGATCGTGTAAGAGAATGACTGCTCCCGGCTTTAGTCCTCGCTTTATTCGCTTCAATACCGTGTTTTCTTTCTTACATGTATCTAAAGAGCGGATACTCCAGCCAATAGTCAGATAACCCATTGTCCTGACCACCTTTGCTATGGTCGGATTGGTGATTCCGAAAGGCGGACGAAACAATATTGTTCTTTCTCCTGTTACCTCCTCAATAGCTTTTTCGCAATCGCTTAGCTCCATTCTCATTTGTTGGGACGTATACAAAGGAAACGAAAAAAAGTGATTAAAAGTATGGTTGCCGATCAAATGGCCTTCCTCTTTCATCCTTGACAGGATACTCTCATTGCCTTTGATCTTACTGCCGATACAAAAAAAAGTAGCTTTGACATCATATTCTTTCAAAATATCGAGTATTTTGGGCATCTGCTCTTTGTCGGGCCCGTCGTCAAATGTGAGTGCTACTATTTTTCCTTTCTTTTCATTCCGGCATAATGCTTTTAAGTATATTCCCGACCGGATGCTGTAAGAGGCATAGATAAGGAATATAAGCAGTATAGCGGCTATGGATGAAATGATAATCAGCATTTTTTCAATAATATCAATGAATGATTTACAGTGTAATAATGGTTGTAGATAAGCAGGTATCGTATATCACCGGATTCTTTCAATCGACTTAATCCTTTCCATAGACCAAATGCCGAAGCGGTCGGGTACTCCCCGCAAATGTCTTTGAATGTCGAGTATGAGGTGGATGGGAATAATTGCTCCACAACATTATACACCAGGTCATCGGTTATATTTCCATTTCTACCTGTGATAAGACGTTGTATATCTGCTGGATTCAGATTGTTTTCTGTCAGGAATATCTTTATCTTTTGCAATATTTCCTCCGAAGACAGCTTTCCTATAAATGTCCTGACAGCTGCCAGTTCTGCAACAGTATATAATTCTTTTTCAGCCGCTAATGTAAAAAACTGGGAGCCTTCGCCCAATATAATATTATCGAGCATACCCAGCCTTTTCAAGATAATATGTCCGGCCGGTAACACTTCATCGGCAGCGCCGACCAGTACCAGATTGTCACCTTCCCATATACTCATCATGCCGTCGATCAGGGCGCTTTCGAAGCTGAGGCCGCGGTGCACATATGTATTGTTATAAGAATGGCTGCCTATAATCAGGGCGATCTGAGCGCCTATGACATTGAATGTAGATTGTATAAAAGCCGAAGGATTCAGCAGTTGCTCCTCATTTTCTATGAGATTATCCAGAAACTTTTCTGTATCGGCCAGGCATCCTAGTCCGGTGGCTGTAATAATGGCATCTATATTTTTG
>QMCD01001420.1_pt1 | contig 14569 bp, 12 predicted proteins | sample 1821841 | NCBI WGS metagenome assembly QMCD01 (sample SAMN01991225, study PRJNA193472) | Termite gut metagenome, whole genome shotgun sequencing project. | isolation source: worker | host: Macrotermes natalensis | reverse complement strand
CCCTCGCTAACCAAGAGCTTCGGGCCGACATCGCGGATCGGCTGATCGAGAAGATTCTCGTTCGTTATAATAAAAGCTTCGAGATCGTATTGCGCTATCAAGATGAATTTGCGGAGGAGGCGAAGCGCGTTGGCTGATCAGATTATCGCGAAATACTTGCGCATCTCCCGTGAGGAGGCGCATACCGTAAGCTTTGGCATTGAGAACCAGCGCCTAATGCTGGATCAATACCTTGCGGACAACAATATAGGCGAATATGAGGTTCAGGAGTTCGTGGACAACGGCTTCAGCGGAACGAATTTTGAACGCCCTGCCGTTCAGAAGCTGCTGGAGCTTGTTCGCGAGGGCAAGGTCTCCTGCATTATCGTGAAGGATTTTTCTCGCTTCGGCAGAAACGCCATCGAGTCCGGCTATTTCATCGAGCGGGTTTTTCCGTTGTACCGGGTGCGGTTCATTGCGATTGACGATGGGTACGATTCCGATTCGGGCGGCGACGGCTCCTGCGGCATGGAGGTGGCCTTCAAGTTCTTGATAAACGAGTATTATTGCCGTGATCTTTCCGAGAAGATTCGCAACGCGTGGCTCCAACGAGCTTTGACAGGCGAGCGCGTATCGAAGGGCTGTGCCTTTGGCTACAAGCTCGATGAAAACCGAAATATGGTGGTCGATCCGCCTGCCGCCGATACCGTCCGGCGTATTTTCGAGGTGTACGCATGTGAGCGATCCCTTGCGGCTGTAAAACGGCAGCTTTACAAAGAAGGCCGCGAGACTCCCGCGCATATAAAGGGCGACAACCGCGCGCGAACAAAAGCCCCGGAGTTTTCCTGCGTTTGGTGCAGTTGCGTCATTAGGAAAATCCTGCGCGACGAGCAATATCTCGGCGTGTATGTCGCCGGGAAGACCCGAATAATCGAGGTCGGCAGCAGGAGAGCCGTTCCAGTCCCGGAGAAAGATTGGATTCGTATTCCCGGCCACCATCCTGCTATCATTGAGCAGGAATTGTTCGAAACCGTGCAGAAGTTGCTCTCTGCTAAAAAAGAGCGCCGCCGCGAACGGAAATACGGCGCGCAGCAATTATATGCCGATGTTTCGTCTGTTCTGAGCGGCAAGGCCGTATGCGGGCACTGCGGCCATATCCTGTCGCTGGTTCTTACGCGAAACGCCGCCTTTCGTTGCGGCTTTACACGCGCCGCTTCGAATGCCGCGTGTCATATGATGCGTGTCCGCACCGATGAGCTCGAGGCTGCTGTGTTGGAGAACATACGCGCCCAAGCAAGCGTGGTTTTAGATGCTTATGCGAAGCCTGGCGATGCGTTATCGTTGCAATCTCCTGCGGAAAGCGAATACGCCGGTCGGCTTGCGAAGCTTGAGGAAGAAAAACGGCGGCTTTACGAAGCCTTTGTTTCGGGCGATATCGACCGTAAGGAATACCAGATTCGCAAGCGTGTTGTAGATTCGGAAATTGAAAAAGCCCGTCAGGTCTATGACGCCATACGCAGTGACGCCCAAAAGAACGTGCCTGACGCGGAAACCATAAATGCGGCGCGGCTGGCGCTGACGGATAATGTTCTATCGCGGGCTGCGGTCGAACTGCTGATCGACAAGGTTTTAGTCCATCCTGATCATAAGGTGGAGATCGCTTGGAAGCATCCGTGCTTCGCGGCGAGGCCGCCGATAGCGACGGAGCCGTGTGTCGCTAATTGAGCATAAGCGGTAAAATCAGGAAAAATCGGGTAGGAGGCTGGCCATTATTTGGCCAGCCGACCTCCCACACCACCGTGCGTACCGTTCGGTACACGGCGGTTCCGGAATTTATGCTATGACTTCTAGGCCAAAGCATTGATGGCGTTGTTTTCAGATATCCATCCCCCAGATTCGGCGCTCCATCATATCTTTCACGTTCCGCGCTATCCTTTTGACGTAAGCCCATTTCGGTTTTCTGCCTTAATTCCTGAGCTCAGGTATCATTCATTTACTCCCATCTCTTCCGGTTCGGCCCTTCACGCCCTTGGGCGCTACTATGGCCTCTGCTGACTTCTCACGGCGAGCTTTACTCCGCACTTGCGATCTTTGTCGCTTCACACGTCCGTGAGACCTCCCCGGGTAAGAACGAAATCTTCCACTCTTATCTCCGCCATATTTACATTGCGTGGTTCCGTGCAGCTATCGGGCTTCGACTTCAACAGCAGTCTTACCCCCACGCCCTGCCTGATATGATTTCTGTTCGTCGGAGCAGAGTTTTGCCTCCGCCTTCCTTCAGATTCCGCCTCGCGGCGGACACCCTTGGCATTGGCTAACACTTGCCGCTGCCGGCCGTGTTCGGGACTTTAACCCTATAGATTTCGCCCATGCCGGGCGCACTGTGTTAAGGCCACGACAAAATTTTGTTTGTCGTGGCCTTGACATTTGGGTGGTGCGGTCACCGGGACTTGAACCCGGACGGTTGCCCATACGCCCCTCAAACGTACGCGTCTGCCAGTTCCGCCATGACCGCATTGTGGGTTTTCGAAAACGTATCACTACGCTTTGATATGCGACGTGCTCAATTATAACGGCAAGCTTCCGCTTTTGTCAATAGTGTAAAACCATCGAGCATAATTACAGTATATGGTTACAGTATATACCATTATAATTAAATAATCTCTTGACAGTCAAATCAGAGCATGATAAACTTCAAATACAAACCGACGGTTGGTATGTACGGGGAGGGAGAAGTTGTTATGGCGCGCAATAAACATCCGGAACAAACCGTAGAAAAGATTCTTGCTGTGTCGGAAAGGCTTTTTATCGAGCGGGGCTACGATAAGACGACGATTCAGAACATTATCGACGAGCTGCAGCTCTCAAAAGGGGCTATCTATCACCATTTTAAATCCAAAGAGGAGATATTGGAGGCTATTATAGCCGCGAAGGCCGATCGAGAAAGGGCACTGATGTATCGCTTGATGGAGAACACGCGCGGCGCCAATGCCAAAGATAAAGCCAGGAAAATGCTAGCGCTTCATTTTACTGGCAGTACGGTCATCTACGACGGCTCCATGTCGGATATGCTTTCTTCCCAGATGAAAGATCCGCAGTTCATCGCCGCAGGCTTGAAAAGCTGTGTTATGGAAGATGCGCCGGAGATAGCCGCGCTGTTTCGCGCTGGTATCGAGGACGGCTCCATCCAGACGGACTATCCTCTCGAATACGCTGAAATCTTTATGCTACTAGTGAGCATTTGGTCTAAACCTATTCTATTCAATAGGAATAAGGAGCAAACGAAGCGGCGTTTGGAGGCTCTGCAAGCGCTGATGAAAGGCGCCGGCGTGGATGTTCTAAGCGACGAAGCTATAGAGCGGCTTACGGAATTCTACGACGAAGTGGGCTATTTTAGAGAATAGATTATTAATACATGGATATTTATATGAAGGAGAGACAAATGGAGAGCGTAAGAATTAAGAGCAAAAGCGCCGCAAGGCTTTGGAATAAGGACTTTACCCTTGTCGTAATAGGGCAGATTATCTCGCTGTTTGGCAATAATATCCTGAGGTTTGCTTTGCCTTTGTTTATTTTGCAGCAAAGCGGCTCTGCGGCGCTGTTCGGGTTCGTTTCGGCCAGCGCGTTTATTCCTATGCTCATAATGTCGCCTATCGGAGGCATTATAGCCGACCGCGTAAACAAGCAGCGCATTATGGTCGTGCTGGATACCATCACAGCCGTAATTATCGCGGCGTTCATGCTATTGACGGGCATAGTGTCCATCGTACCGCTCGTGGTAATGATGCTTATGCTGCTGTACGGCATACAAGGGGCCTACTCACCGGCGGTACAGGCAAGCATGCCGCTGCTCGCAAGCGGCGATCTGCTTATGCCCGCAAACGCCGTGGTCAATCTTGTACAATCGCTGGCAGGGCTTTTGGGCCCGGTAGTCGGTGGCGTATTGTTCGGCCAGTTCGGTCTATGGCCTATTCTGGCTGTCAGCTGCGCTTGCTTTGCCCTTTCGGCTATTATCGAGCTGTTTATCAAGATTCCATTCGAAAAGCGCCCGAGGGATAAGAGCATATGGTCGTTGGTAAAGGGCGACTTGAAGGAGAGCGCCAGATTTATTGTCAAGGATTATCCTATCATGGGAAAGATTCTTACGCTTACGTTTTGTATCAATCTTTTTATGAGTACGCTATTAATGGTGGGGATGCCTGTATTGATTACCGGGTATCTTGAAATGAGCAGCGAGCTGTACGGCGTCAGTCAGGGCGTAATGATGGCCGGAGGGCTTTTAGGCGGAGTACTGGCCGGAGCGCTGGGCAAAAGATTGCAGCTGCGCCGCGCCTATCTACTGCTATTGATTTGCGCTATATGCGTCGTACCGATGGGACTCGCGCTGCTTTTCAATGCGCCGTTCATAAGCTACCTCGTCTTAACAGCAATGTCGGCGTTGACAATGGCGTGCGCCATGATATGTAACATCCAGATGCTGGCCTTTGTTCAGTCGGCCACGCCGGGCCGCCTCGTGGGCAAGGTCATAGCCCTGATCATGATGGTTAATCTGTGCGCACAGCCCATAGGCCAGTCCATGTATGGCCTTTTGTTTGAATATTTCGCGTTCTCGCCCTGGATTGTCGTTTTGGGCGCGGCGCTTGTATCGTTCGGTATAGCGGCGTATTCCCGCGTCGTATTTTCGAAGTTGCCGGAGGCCGGGCGGGAATAATAAATACTGCGGAAGCGCGTTGTTCTAATTAGCGTATGCGTTGTAGAATTCGACGATCTGTTTCATCAGGTCGTCGTTTGATTTAAAAAGATCGTTATGCCCTCTGTCTTCATATCGTTCGAAGACAAAGCGCGGGTCGTTCTGATATTTCTCGAAATATCTCATGTAGTGGTTTTCAAACGAAACGACGTCGTCGTCGACGCTGTGGATTATCATCACGCCCGCGTTGGAGGCCTCGAAGCCGTCCATGCAGCTGTATGAAGCGTATTTCCCGAATTCGAGCGTTTCGAGCAGCGAGAACATGGGCATGGCGATATCGCTGCCTATGCCCGCCATTTGATGGCCGACCTCGCGCATAAGGTCGATGGATTTGTTGAATCCCGCGGCCAGGACGGCGGCCTTGACGTCCGGATGGATGCTCAATACGCTGCCCGCCGAGTATGCGCCCCAGCTATGCCCGAATAGCATGATGGGCAAGCCGTCGAATTCGGGGCGGCCCTTAACATACGCCAGCGCGCGGTCGAGGTCGATTATGCCTTGCGGAAAGCCGCCCACGGCGTCGCCGCCCGATTCGTCGTTGCCCGTTGCGTCGTACGCGAAGACGGTATAGCCGTTATCCGTGAAAAAATCCGCGAAGTCCATGTAGCTCGCGTGGCCGCCGCCGCCGAAGCCGTGCGCCATGACGATAAGGCCTTTATTCCCGCCGTTTTCTTTAAAGTACTTGTAGCCTACCAGCGTTTGCCCTTTGTTCGAGGCGAACGTATGCCGCTCGCGGCTAAGCCCCTCGAAGTCTTCGACACGCTGCATGGTGTTGGGATTCGATTCGAACCTCATTTCAAAGGTGGATTGGTCGATATATATGGCGACGATAATAGGCACAACGACAAACGTTATGAACAGTGTGACGGCTATCGAGATTATTATCTTGGTTTTCTTCTTATGTTTAGACATAAAAACCTCCAAATTGCCTATATTAGTCTAATAATAATAGCATATATAGAGTTGCATTCCAATATGAATTGTTAATATCTCGAACGCCGCTTTTTCTTGACAGGCGCTTTTTCAGGGGCGATTTTGACGTTCTTTGGCCGCTTTAACCCCCTTGGCCTGCGGTCGCCTCCCGGATAGGCGAACTCCACGCGCCGAGCGGAGATGTCGACGGCGACGACGACGACCTCCGCCGCGTCGCCTAGGCGTATCACTCGGCCAGATCGCTCGCCTTTAGCATGAACTCGCTTCGCATTGTACTCGAAGTAGTCGCTTTCAATCGACGCGAACGGAATTATACCCTCTACTGAATCGGGCAGCTCCACAAATACACCGGAGTTCGAGAAGCCCGATACGCGCCCTTCGAAAGTTTCGCCGATACGCGAGCGCATGTATTGGCACTTGCGTAGGGCGAGCATCGCGCGCTCGGCGTCTTCGGCGTTCTTTTCGCGCTCGCTGCATTTATACGCGAAGGACGGCATTTTCGCTCGCAACTTTTCGAGGCGCTCGCCGACTTGTCCGTGCATCCAAAGCTTTAATACGCGGTGTACCAATAAGTCGGGATAGCGGCGTATCGGCGACGTAAAATGCGCGTAATGCGAGAATGAGAGGCCGAAATGCCCTAGATTCTCTTCGCTGTAGCGCGCCTTCTTCATCAGGCGTAGCAGCTGCTTATTGACGGTAAGCTCCTCCGGCGTATTTCTGGCCCTTTCGAGCGCTTCCTGAAAGAGCCTGGGGGAGAGGGAACCGGCCTTTCTCATCGTTAGCCCGACGGACTGCATGAATTCGAAGAAGTCGGCTAGTTTGCTCTCGTCGGGCGTTTCATGTACGCGGTAGAGGCAAGGAAGATGAAGCTTTGCCATATGCTTCGCGACGGTTTGGTTGCAAAGCAGCATGAACTCCTCGATGATACCGTTTGCGACCCCGTATTGCGCGCGCTCGATTTTAACGGGCACGCCATTCTCCATTTCGACATACGTATCCGCCGTAACGAAGTCGATGCTGCCTTCCTGTATGCGCTTGCCGCGCAAGAGGGCAGCGAGACGCTCCATGTCCTTCAGGAGCTTTCCAATTGGCTTGGTTATGCCCGCGCCCTTCTTCGCCTCTAGGAACGCCGATACGGCGTCGTATGTAAGCCGCGCGGACGTATTGATCAGCGTTTCAGCAAAGCGGTAGTCCACGACGACGCCACTCCGGTCGATTTCCATAAAACAGGTCAGCGTTAGCCTGTCTACGCCGCCGTGTAGCGAGCAGACGCCGTTTGATAGCTCTTTGGGCAGCATAGGCGCGACGTAATCTGGGAAATATACGCTCGTCGCGCGCGAGAGCGCTTCGATATCAAAGGCCGAGCCCTCGGTTACGTAGTGGCTTACGTCCGCGATATGCACGCCTAGAAGCATGCGCCCGCCGCCCAAGGCTTCGAGCGAAACGGCGTCGTCCAGATCCTTTGCATCCGCGCCGTCTATAGTGACGATCACTCGGTTTCTAAGATCTTCCCTCCGGAGCGCCTCGGCTCTTGATACAGCCTGCGGCAGGCGAGCGGCCTTTGATGCGACGTGTCCGGGGAATTCCGCCGTAACGCCGTATTGGTACATAATGGCCATAGCCTCGATATCGCTGTCCGGGGGAAGCACTTCAACGACTTTTCCGGTATGTTTTTCGTAGTCCGCCATTTCGACGATGGCCGCGTCCGTGGCTTTAGCGCCGTTCTGGTGCTTTTTTGGGATCGTAAGCGGGCCGCAGACGCGCTTGTCGGATGGGATAAACGTCAATTCACTCTGGCGCTCCCGGCGATTGAGATAGCCAACGATGCGCTTATTTGCCCGTTCGAGTACGCGTACGACCGCGCCGCAATCGTAACTGCCGCCGCCGCGAGAGCGTCGTTCCCCCGTTTTTCTAACGAGCGCCTTATCGCCGTTTTGCGCGCTAGATAGCGCCTCCTTCGGAATGAACAGGCTTGGCGCGCCGTCGTCGGGCATAAATAGCGCGAACCCGCGCTCCGAGCGCTTTATTACGCCGCGCAGCGCCTTTTCCTTGGCCATATCATCAGCTCTTATCATTTGTTTAGTGTGCGTATTGATTCCTAGTATACTCCATTTTTCTATATTTGCCGCATAGGCGCGCGATAATAATTATCCATCATGCTTTCCCAATCCGCCGGTGTATAGCTTTGGTATTTTATACCCGTTTTTATAGCATACCGTTCGGCAAATGAGCCGGCTGGAGTATGGATTACAGTATTATTGCAATTGAAAAGGCTCCTACAATACCCGTCACGGCTATTCCGGAATATTGGGCCGGCACGACTAAGTAATTGCTTGGACAACCGTACGCTTCTTAATGCCCTACAGCCGCGGAACGCTTCCTGATCGAGCTTTTTTATCGTGTCCGGCATAATAACGGACTGTATATAATCGCACGACTTAAACGCGCTTCTCGCGATACTGCTGATGAGCTGCCCCGAAGGCGCGCAGGCGGGAATGGCGGCGTCCGCTTGCCGCCCGATATATTTTGTTATTTCCAGGGACGCGTCCGGTAAAACCGCGTATTCAAACAATGAATATTATATCACTTTTTCGCAGCGGGAAATAATTCATTTAACTCAAAAACGGCGCACCCGGCCAAGCCGGACGCGCCGCCTAAAAAGCATCGGAAACGCTTAGGCGATACCCTTGGACATAATCGCCAGCACGATCGACAACACGGCTATAACCGCCATGAAGATCTGCGTCAAACGCTGCAAGCGCCCCTGGAGCGACTTGCTCTTGTTTTTCCCGAAAAAAGATTCGCCGGTTTGCCCGGTAATAGCGGTCATCCCGCCGCCCTTCGCGTCTTGCATAAGCACCACGGCGATGAGCACCACAGCGCATATCATCAGTACGACGTTAATCGTAATACGTAACCAATCCAAATCGGCATCCTCCAAATTCGTTTATGGACAACGCGTATTCTCATACAGCGCTAACGATTGTACCATAGGTATTCAGTAAATGCAAGGAAAAATCCTTACTCTTTATTCGCGGCCGCCGCAAGCGCCTATTTTGCGAATGGCGCTCGTCTTTAATCGAATTGTTTACTGCCCGTAAACATCAACATGCGTTCCCGTACGCGTGAGCATGAGCTTGAGTCTGTTACCGTCGACCCTATATACCAGTACCCAATCGTTCGCAATATGGCACCCTCGATAGCCGTACCATCTTCCCCGCAAAGGATGGTCGCGATACCGTGCTTCGAGTGGGGATTGTTGCAGCAAAATCAAGATAACTTCTTCGAGCTTTGTGAGATCGTAACCCCGCCGTATCAATAATCCATAGTCCCGCTTGAACTGGCTGGATAATTCAGGCTTCAGCATTCAACCACTCCTTGGCTTGTTCCCAGCTTTCAAAGGAATGGTATTCATCGTCTGCGGGAGGTTCGCCAAGCGGTTCGGCGATAATCTCGTTAATCGGAAGACGCCGCTGGATAACGGACTGCGTCAAAAATAAATTGATCGCAGAGGAAAGCGACATGCCCATGCTTTTGAAAAGCTCGTCGGCTTCCTTTCGAATGCGGGAATCGATGCGGATATTATAAGTCGTATTGTTTGCCATTCAAATCATCTCCACCACTAATATACCGCACATTCACCGCAAATACAACTATTTGTACGAACGAATTAAGACTTTTACTCTTTATTCGCGACCGCCGCAAGCGCCATAGCCTCGAATTCGGCCAGAGACTTTACGCCCTGATCCCCTTGGCGCGTGCGCACGGCGACCGTTCCGGCTTCGACCTCCTTATCGCCCAACACGAGCATGTAGGGTACCTTTTCCAATTGTGCTTCGCGAATCTTGAAACCGATCTTTTCGTTACGCGTATCCGCCTCGGCGCGCAGGCCGATTTCGGAAAGCCGCTTTACGATTTCTTCCGCCCGCTCATTTGAACGCTCTGTAATAGTCAGCACCTTTGCCTGTACCGGCGAGAGCCATATCGGGAACGCGCCCGCGCAATGCTCCGTAAGTATGCCGATAAAGCGCTCGATGGAGCCGAACGCGACGGTGTGGATCATGATGGGGCGGTGCTTTTCGCCGTCCGGGCCGATGTACGATAGCTCGAAGCGCTCGGGCATCTGGAAGTCGAGCTGAATCGTCCCACATTGCCATGTGCGGCCTATGGCGTCCTCAAGATGGTAGTCGATCTTCGGGCCGTAAAACGCGCCGTCGCCCTCGTTGACTATGTATTCCTGGCCGCGCTCTTCCAAGGCCGCGCGCAAAGCGCCCGTCGCAACTTCCCAGTCTTCGTCGCTGCCCATAGAGCTTTCGGGCCGGGTGGAGAGCTCGATTTTATACTTGAAGCCGAACGTATCGTAGAAAAACGCCAGCTTATCCATGACGCCGAAGATTTCCTGTTTGATCTGATCCTTCGTCATGAAGATATGCGCGTCGTCCTGCGTGAAGCAGCGCACGCGCATAAGGCCGTGCAGCGCCCCGGAAAGTTCATGTCTATGCACAAGACCCATCTCGCCCATGCGCAGCGGTAGGTCGCGGTAGCTCCAGGAGCGGCGTTTGTACATGAGCATGCCGCCGGGGCAGTTCATAGGCTTGACGACGTAGTCGCCGTCGTCGATTTTGGTGAAGTACATATTGTCTTTATAATGATCCCAATGTCCGGAGCGGTGCCAAAGCTCGCTGTTGAGGATTATCGGCGTCTTTACCTCGGTATAGCCGCGCTTCGTGTGTTGTTCGCGCCAGAAAGCCTCGAGAAGATTACGCAAAATCATCCCCTTCGGATGGAAGAACGGGAACCCGGGGCCCTCATCCCACAGGGAAAAGAGATCTAACTCGCGCCCTAGCTTGCGGTGATCGCGCTTTTTCGCTTCTTCCATGCGGAAAAGATACGCGTCGAGCTCGTCTTTAGTCGGGAAGCACGTTCCGTAGATGCGCTGGAGCATTTTATTTTGTTCGCTGCCGCGCCAATACGCGCCGGCAACGCTCAGGAGCTTTATGTGCTTGCAGCGGCCGGTAAAGTCGACGTGCGGGCCCGCGCAAAGGTCGACAAACTCGCCCTGTTTGTAGAAGGAGATAACGGCGTCTTCGGGCAAATCTTCGATTAGTTCGACCTTATACGGTTCGCCCTTATCGCGCATGAAGGCTATAGCATCTTCGCGGGGGAGCTCGAAACGCTCGAATTTCTTGTTTTCCTTGACGATTTTCTTGATTTCCTGCTCTATAGCGGCGAAATCGCCCTCCGAAAACGGCGCCTCGGCGTCGAAATCGTAGTAAAAGCCGGTATCTATCGCGGGGCCAATCGCGAGCTTCGCGCCGGGATACAGGCGCTTCACGGCCTCGGCCATGATGTGCGAGGCGCTGTGGCGGAGCGTATTTAAATCGGGCATAGCTTACCATCCTTAAAAAAGTTATGACAAAAAGCGCCCCGAAGGAAGGCTTTTGCCAGATTTCCTATTCGCTTATTATAACTTTGGAAATTTATACTGTCAATCTGCGTTTGATTTTGAGTTTCCCCATTGCACAACACGCGACAAACGAAATTGAGACCATTTATGATATTGCTCTTTATAATATTGTTAGAGAACATATTCAGCTTGAAGTGTTCATTTAGTCGAATATCTTGTATTGCACTTTAAAACATTATAAGATACATGTATGGAACAGCATGACCGGCCCGAACAAAACGCATCGATCGACCTTGCCGCGATAAGCATGGCGTCAGAGGCGGTTCAACTCGCCCTATGCGCCTTCCTGAGCCATTCGCTTGCCCAAAATCCAGTCGGCGGCGGCATGCTGTATTTGCTGTTTATCTGTAGCCGCGTCGCGCTTTCGATCTTCGTAAACTCCAATAAAAACCGTAAGCTGCGCATGATGATGCTTGCGCTTACGCTTGCGTTCACGGCGTATCTCGCGGTTGTATGCGCGTATACGCTAGGGCCGCTTTTGCTCCTGTGCGGTTTTGTCATGCTCCGCTCGAGCGTGTCGGATCTGTTCATGATGATAATGCCGGCGCGCGTACCTGTTCGGCTTTGGGCCTCGATATTTCTGCAAATTGTATTTACAGGCGTTTTTATTTTGCTGCTCGCTGGCTATCTAAGCGGCTTGCCGCTTGTGGCTTGCTGCGTATTTTTCATACTCGCGGGAGCTCTTTTTTGCCTTGAGCGTTTTTCGTTGTTCTCGCGCGTGGAAATATCGCTGCGCGCTCCGGAGGACGCTTTTTCCTATTCCGTATTCATGTCCATGGTGCTGTTCTTCAATATAGCCTCGAACATCGGCGTAATAATCTTCGTAGCTTATTTGAGCTTTTCGCTCTATGCGAGCGGTTATACGCTGTATTTGCTGCTGGGCGCTTTCTTTGCGGCTATGGTGGGGCTGTACCTTATCGCGATGCGCGTGGTGCGCGCCCTGGGAAAAACGATGCGGCTCGGGCTTTTTATTATGGGTGCGCTCATTTGGTGCTTTTCGTACTATATGTTCGTAACGCAGGAGGGCTTCGGCGTATTGACATTTGTCTGGGCCGGGCTTTGGGCTTTTGGCAGCGCCGCGCCGCGCAGCGTGGCCGATCTGTATATGGACGACTTCGAGCTCATATCCGCGCTGACGGAGCGATCCTTTACCGCTAAGGAGCTTCGGCGCAACAATATCGTACTGCAAGGCGTCGCGTTCATCCTCTCCGTACTCATCGCCGTCGTTACGCTCGGACTTGAGCGCATGGTGCTGCCTGTCGAGCCGGAATTTACAATAACGCCCGCGTTTCGCTTTTTTATGACGTTTATACCGATACTGCTGATGTTGATCGCGTGCGGATTTGCGCTGCGGCAGCCGCTGGATCGCTCCAATAGGCAGCGCCTAATGAGCTTTGCCGAATCCGGTAAGGTTGAAAGCGGCCCTATAAAAGAGCGCCTTCGCGCTTTGCTTATCGAAAAATACCGCGTGCGCTTCGGCGTTAAGATCATCATGGCCGTTCTGCGCCCGTTTTTGCGCAACAAGGTCTATGGCGCGCAAAACATCGACCGTACGCGCTTTCCATCGATATTTGTATGCAATCACGGCTATATTTACGGCCCGATGGCAGCGGTAATATATCTGCCCGTTTATTTTCGCCCGTGGATCGACGAGCGAATGGTCGATAAAGCGCTCGTCGCGGATCAGATCCTTTTGGGGTTCAAGCTCCCTTTGCCACAAAAGCTCAAAAGGGCCGTCTGCGCGGTGCTTGCGATCCCGGCGCGCTGGGCGCTTAATTCTTTTGAACCGATCGTAGTATCGCGCATTAACCTCCGCGGCATAATGAAGACGCTGCACGATACCGTGAGCGCAATGACGGTAGGGGATAACGTATTGGTATTTCCCGAAAATCCGGCGCTAACGGAAAACGAGTATACCCACGGTAAGCTAGGCGAATTTTTTACAGGCTTTGCGCAGCTCGGCAAGCTTTATTTCGACAAAACCGGCGAAAAGCCGCTGTTCTATCCCGTTTATGCCAACAAAAAGGCGCACACGTTACGAATAGGCGCGCCGGTAGAATTCAATGCTAACGCGCCGGCAAAGGAAGAGCGCGAGCGTATATCCTCGGCGCTGCATGAGGCTATGAGCGCTTTGTCGGAAATTAACGATTCATAAAAGCCTTATTGCGTTCTATAGAGCATCATAAGAAGCGCAATATAAACGGGGAGCCTTTGTTGAAAAGCTCCCCGCGTTTCTATAGCCGTATGCGAGCCGCGCCTATGGCTTCATGGGCAAACAGTTTCCGCTAAGCGATCTTCACGACCGATAGTTCTCCCATCGGCGGGTTCGTTGGAACTTTGATCGACGCATTATCGCCCTGTATCTGGAATTGCACCCTTCCCGTTCCCTTAATAGGCAGCAGCATCGACCCGCTCGTCATGCCTTGCGGCATGAAGTTCATATAGTTGTAGTCTTTGGTACCCGTATCGTCGGTGACTATTACGTGTAAATTGGGTACTCCTGTCGTTCCGTTTGTAGCAACGCTAAAGTTTACCAAATAGTTTCCGGAGTCTCTCAGCACCAGCGTACGGTCATCCATAGAAATTGCGCCTTTGGAGTCGCCGGTAGGCTCTTGGTGAACGCCAAAGTACGGAAGATTGGTTTTGTCCTTGTATTCGCCTCCGTTCCCGGCGGGAATATAGTACTGCGCCGAGATAAGCGGAGGGACGTCAAGATAAATGGCCGCGCCGGTTGGAGCGTTGTTTTTCGGGTCGGCGGCTTGCGATCCAATTGAAATCTTCAGCCTATCCGGCGTTCTTGTCGCGAGGTAAACCGCTTCCTTGTCGTTTATTGTTTGTGCCGCTCCTACCGCGTTATAACCGGGGTTCACCGAGAATTTATAATCTGCGCCCGTGCCCGTCGCCCCTGTCACGCCCGTCGCTCCGGTCGCGCCTCTTAATCCGGTCGCGCCTGTTGCGCCTGTACCCGTTGCGCCTGTTACGCCGGTAGCGCCGGTAGCGCCAGTCATTCCGGTTACGCCTGTAGCGCCTGTCGTTCCGGTTGCCCCGGTGGCTCCGGTCATTCCGGTAGCGCCAGTCATTCCGTTTACGCCCGTAACGCCTGTCACTCCTGTCGCTCCGGTCATACCTGTGGTTCCCGTAGCGCCCGTTGCCACTACAATTTATACACAACCGCTAAAAACCCTCTGCAACAGGGATTTTTAATCCCCCATAAAAATTATTTTTCAGCTTCATAATCACACCTGAAACGTCATTTGCAGGCGGACAAGCCTTCGAGTGGCGTTTCTAAGTTTTGGCACCTTGTTAAGGATGCCTCTGTTTTTGTTGTTGTGAAGCAGGAAGGGAGGAAACCACAATGGCGGTCTTTCGCGTGGAAAGAACCCGAGACTTTACGATCATGTCGAACCATCACTTGCGGAACAGAGCTTTATCCCTGAAAG